>Ga0209536_100009637_pt1 | contig 14349 bp, 16 predicted proteins | sample DeeMarSeWOR28_12_FD_187461 | JGI IMG/M metagenome (GOLD analysis project Ga0209536, IMG submission 187461) | Marine sediment microbial communities from White Oak River estuary, North Carolina - WOR-2-8_12 (SPAdes) (version 2) | ecosystem: Environmental > Aquatic > Marine > Intertidal zone >...
AGTAGTTTTTACTTGCGAACATGTCAAAACTACTGACTGGTTTGAAAGTATCAATGATATACCTAGTTGGTTTGCCATTAACCTTGAAGATGTAAATAGAATCGTATTTGAATCTACCCCAGTTTTCAGTGGTGCCGGTTGGTATGCAATGGATGATTTAACATATACCCCTAAGACAAACTATGAACAAGAGCCGTCTAATACAATAGTTCTTGATTTTGAGGATTGTTATTATAAACAAAATCTCAATACTACAAACTATGCAGGTTTGACATGGGAAACTGGAACTGGTAATGTCATTGTTGAGCAAACTAAAATGTCCGAATCTTATATTTCAAGTAATGAAAATGATTTATCAGAAATAAAAGATGATGCTACCAACTTTTATAGTTTTGAGCCTATTGGTTCACCAATATTATTAAACGATTATCAAGGTGTTATAAGAGGTGATGCTACCTCGTGGTCTTATCCACCAGACTCCTGTGGGGCTGCAGGACCAAATCATTTTGTTGAGGTAGTCAATAGAAACTTTGCTGTTTATAACAAATCTACAGGTGAAGAGCTGATTAATATTTTATTAGGTGCTTTTTTACCTGAAAGTAATGGCGATCCACGTGTTTTATATGATCAATATAGTGACCGCTGGTTTGTAATAGTTTGTGACTTCAACACCAAAATATTTTTAGCTGCATCAAAGTCCAGTGACCCAACTGGCAGTTGGTTTAAATGTAGTTTTGTTGTATCTGAGGGTAGTGACCAGGGTAAATGGCCTGATTATCCGACGCTCGGAGTTGACGAAGATGGTGTATATACAGCTGCCTACATGATAGGTGGAGGCAGCGGGATGAGCATTTTTGCACTTGAGAAAGCTCCTTTGATTGATGAAGACCCAAGTCTGGGTGATATATATGCATTCAGAGAACTACCTTTTGAGGGAGCTATTCAGCCGGTTCATACATTTGGCACAACTGAGGGTGAATATTTTGTATCCAGGGGTTCTTCATCAACCCTTCGCGTGCGTTTATTAACCGGTCTTCTTTCAACACCAGTTTTAACGGAAGTGTGTTTTGTAAATATACCCAGCCATTCTGAACCACCAGATGCACCGGCACTTGGAAGTTCCGTACCACTTGACACCGTTGGTCACCGTCTAATGAATGCGGTCTATCGTGATGGATACATTTGGACTGCGCATTGCATAGATGTAAGCGGAAGGGCTGCATCTAGATGGTATAAGATAGATGTTCTCAACACCACGCTTGATGATTATGGGACAATAGAAGATCCTGTGCTTTACTATTTCTTTCCTACAATAATGGTTAATCCTAGCGGTGATGTAATAATGGGTTTTTCAGGATCCTGCTCAGGACAATATGCAGCTGCTTACTATACTGGCAGAATTGCAAGTGATCCACCAGGCTATATGGCTCCTCCTATTTTATATAAAGAAGGAGAGGCAACCTACAATCTTATTGATAGTTATGGCAGAAACCGATGGGGTGACTACAGTCTTTGCTCACTTGACCCTGTAAAAAATTCACTTTGGACAATTCAAGAATATGCCCACTCTCATAACGAGACTGATGTTAACCGTTGGGGTACATGGATTTGTGAACTTGTTTTTAATCAACCGCCTGAAACACCAACAAAACCAGATGGTCCAGAGATATTAGGTCAGTATGCTGAAGCTACCTATTCAACAAGTGCAATAGATCCTGAAGGAGAAGATGTCTATTATAAATTTAATTGGGGCGATGGTACATTTAGCGATTGGGAGGGCCCTTATGCATCAGGTGAGACTGGAGAAGCCTCCCATAGTTGGAATGGTGTTGGAGAATTTGAGATAAAAGCAATGGCAAAAGACATAAATGACATTCAAAGCACATGGTCAGAACCAGCAATTGTCTCAATTATTGAAAACGATCCGCCTGAAAAAGTAACAATCGATGGTCCATCATTGGGATTGGGTGGTAAAGAATACGAATATTCATTTTTATCAACAGATTCAGAAGGGCAAAATATTTATTATAAGGTAGACTGGGATGATGGTCATGATACAGAATGGCTTGGTCCATACAGCTCTGGTGAGCAGATAAAACTCAGTCATTCTTGGAACAAAAAAGGTGAATATTGGATAAAAGCCTGGGCAAAAGACATATATGAAAGTAGTAGTAAACAAGCATTGTTTAAGATGACTATATTGACAAATAAAGCAAAGTCTGCAGATATATATAACAGTCCATTGTTCATTGAATTCTTTGAAAAAATGATGAGCCGTTTTCCAATATTAATTCATATATTGAACTGATGTGTAAATAGTTATTAATACAGAATTAGAAATTCTGAGTAACATAATTAAATATTATATTTTACCAGTTAAAACGAAGTAAAAATTATATATTCAATAATTTTCTTGTTATTTAGGTTGATATCATGGTAAAAGCACTTTATATGGATGATTCATACTTGAAAGAATGGGATGCAGAAGTTATATCTGTTTCAAATGGTAAGTTTATTGTTTTAGATAAGACCGCATTTTTTCCTAAAGGTGGTGGTGTTGAATGGGACACTGGTGTATTAGTTAAGGAAGATGGTGAAGAATTCAATGTTATATTTACAGGTAAATTCTCCGGTGAAATAAGTCATGAGGTTGATAAAGCAGGTCTTAAAAACAATGATAAGGTTTCATGTAAATTGGATTGGGAAAGACGTTATCTTTTAATGAGATATCATACAGCTACTCATGTATTAAGTGGTGTATTTTTTAAAAGTTATAATCTAAAGGTAACAGGCAATCAGCTGACAACAGAAAAAGGTCGAGTTGATTTAAATATGGAGGAGATGGATGTTGACTTAATAAAAAAGGCAATTTTAAAATCTAATGCTATCATTGAGAAAAAATATCCTGTTGAAATATATTATAAATCTAGAGAAGAAGCAGAAAAGGAACCTGATTTGTTTAAACTTGCGATAGGATTTCTCCATGATATTGATACAATCAGAATAGTAGATATAAAGGGTTTTGACAAGCAAGCCGATGGCGGCTGTCATGTTAAAAATCTTGGTGAAATTGGAAAATTAAATTTTGTTGATGCGGTAAACAAAGGAAAGAACTTTAAGAGAGTTTATTTTACAATTGAATAATTCTTTGAAATATATTGAACATATGTTTTTATCTATCAAACATTTGTTTAACAGAAACCTTTGTTACTGTAAGATGCAGAATATGGTTTAAGTTCAGCATTTATGTTACTTATTAATGGTAAAACATCCTCAAAGTTTCCAATGATTTTGACAATAGTTCCAACTTCAGGAGCATAATATATATTTCCAAGTCCACCCATCACTGAAATATTGTATGAATTGTAAGTCCCTGCATCAACTGTAATGTTATCTCTACTAAAACAGGTTAAAATGGGTGGTACCTCCGGAAGTTCAAAGACATTTCCTCCAATATATTCATTTAAAAAATATTCAATATCAAATTCAGGAGTTATATTAAATAATATATCTGAGAATTGTTTCAGCATAAATGGATCAATTCCAAAACGCTCTGCAAGAAATTCTATTACACCAGGGTATCTTACTACACCATTAATCGCACTTATTATATCAAGCCATATTGATTCGATAGTACCTGCTAATGTAAAATTTGTTGATGGTATCCCCCAAAATTTAGTGGTATTAATTGGAAAATCTATTATCGGAATATAATTTCCAAGCTTAATATCTAAATTTACCATTATAGGTATAGGCAGGGGTGGAGTGAGATTAAAGGGATAATATGGTATTTCAATGAATTTTAACAATACTCTACCATTTATGATGATATTTGCCTGTTTTATTGCTAAATCAGTTTTGTTAAAAGTAATTGTCCCTCCAATAGATGAACTTTGTAAAGCATCTTTAAATTCCCCTGTAACATTAATTGGACCGACATTTTCAATAGCAGTTACAAATCTAAAGTAACCATCAATGGGGGTATAAATATTTATCACGTATGATTCTTCATTAACCTCTATAACCTTAATATTTAAATTATCTGATCTTGCTTCTAGATAAAAATAAAAATCTTCATCATTAAAATCAATTGAAATTGAATCAAGTTTATATGACCATTTATCTCCTTCATTCCAAATAGGAACGTCATCTTCATCAAATAAAAGCAGGTTGATTTTTTGTGTTACGTTATTTATTTCTTTATAATCAGTATTTTTTGCTACTGCCAGTATTGAAGTCATCATCATCAAAACTATTATGATTCCTAATATTTTATTTCTCATATTCTTTCCTCCCAATAGGTATTTTTTAGAGGTTGTATAAAGTATACTTTTTTAAATATTATCACTGGTATTGAAAAATTGTAAATGTGAGGGAGTATAGGGAGGTTAAAAAAAAGTTATCAATATTTCGGGAAACAAAATATGAGTAATCCTTTCCTCCCCTATACCATGAATTTGTAATAAAAAAGTGATTATAAAAACCTTCTTAAATTTTTAAAAAAATGATTGGCAAAACTGTTTTTTCATTTATCTAGCTAATTGGAATTTAACTATGAAAGAATCGTTGCGCTATGAATCAGTTATACCATAAGACACAGCCATTGTACCTATACGAAGACCTATTCCAAGATATGGTTTATTCTTCAGGTATGTCGACCCATTTATATGACTTTGCTACATTAAAATATGTATAACTTCTTATCATTTTAGGAAACTTAATTGATATTTCCTCAATGATTTGCTTTAATTGATCCACGTTTTTGACAATTAACTCAAGCTCCAGATCTGCATAACCTAAAGTTTTGTCAATATACGCTAGATATGGGTTCGCCTCAAGATATTTTATTATTTGTTGAATTTTGTTATAGTCTTTAAGATAAATATCAGCCTTGAACCATTTATAACCAATTAGTTCCCAATTTATTGTTATATGAAATTTTAGTATTACGCCAAGGTCAATTAATCTCTTGATCCTTTTTCTGACCGTATTGGTAGTTAGATTAAGCTTTTGTGCAATATCTATGGTTGGCATTCTGGAATTATAAGCAAGAATTTTTAAAATTTGAAAATCTAAATTATCATATTCTACTATTTCCCCACCACGTCTAACAATAAGATTTGTTCTATCATCATTTTCATCTAATAAAAACGATTTTGTATAGATGTTTTCCCCTATAAACGGTGCGATAATCTGATCTGCAAAATAATCCCTATATTTACTTAATGTTTTTTGCCAAAAAGAATGAATTTCAGTAACATTTTTTGCTAACAGAATTACACAAAGTTCAACATTTCCCTCAAATGAAATAACTATTTGAGAACGTTTAAAATTTACAAAATGATCAATAATTTCCTTTTTAATTTCTGGTGTGATATATTGATAATTAAAATAAAACCTCAGACAAGTATACCCCAATTTCAAAGTGTCAATTAATGTATTAAACCTTACAATTATACCTCTTTCTTGAAGTCTTTTTACCCTGTGGGCTACCACATCTTTATGAAGTCCGACTTTTTTTCCGACTTGAGAAAATGATTGTCTTGAATTCAAGTCAAGATGATACAAAATCTTTCGGTCTTTCAGATCTAATTTTTCCATAAAATATTGCAAAAACGCAATAAATTGAATTTATTTTAATCTTTTGCTGAAGATTTTGGAAAAACGTTTAATGATTACGGTTAAACATTATAGTAATCATGGAAAAAACAAATGTAATGAAAAAATCCGATTCCTTGGGAGGATTGAAAAAAATGTTGAAATGTGAAGAATGTGGAAAAAAAATTGGAATATTTAGAGGCTATAAACATCCAACAATGGGAAAGAAACACAGTCTATGCAGTAATTGTTTTGATTATGTAAATAAAAGTGTAACAAAATGGCAAAAATTCATTCTGGCAAATTCCTTCAATGGTGGAAAAACAAATTATAATTTTTATGATATTGTTTCAAACTTTTCAGGTTTAAATAATGATTTAAAAAACATATCTGCAGCGTTTTCATATAGCAAAAAATAATTATAATCTGATTACAATAAAACACTATTTTAATATATGCCGTTATAATTTTTTTTCTGTTTACCTCTCTATAAAATATTTTTTAATATATTTTCTGTTTGTAGCAAACACATTAAGATAAAATATTTAAATGAAATATTATTAATAATAATGTTTAGTATGAAAAAAACGCTATTTGCAGTTTTAGTTTTTACATTTCTCTGTTTATCAACTCTTTTAACAGGATGTTTATCAAAACCTGAATATATTGTCCATAATGGTCAAAAACGTTTTTTCAATGTTCGTCTACCTTATAAATTAATTCTTCCCTCTTCATATGATCCCTCAAATTCCTATCCTTTGGTATTTGTATTTCATGGAGGGGGTGGTAATGGAGATAACATCGAAGATACCACAAATTTTACAAAAAAAGCAGTTAAAGAAAAATTTATCGTTGTATATCCATACGGAACAGGTAAATTGAATAAATATTTACTTACATGGAATTGTGGTTTCTGCTGTGGTTATGCACTTGAAAACAATATAGATGAAGTTGGTTTTATAAGATCTCTTTATGAGTATATAATAAACAAGTATTCTATAAATACTAACATGGTGTATGCAACAGGGATATCAAATGGTGGTATCATGTCATATCTGGTTGGAGCAGAATTGTCTGATATCTTTGCAGCAGTTGCACCAGTCGCTGCTCAAATCGGTGGACAAGCAACAATTGATGATGAGTTGTGGCAGATCCCAACACCTGATAACCCAGTATCAGTCATTGCCTTTAATGGTATGAAAGACACACGTGTTCCTTATGATGGTGGAAGACCACTTGAAGGAAGTGCACATGTTTATAGTTGGATGAGTACAAATGAATCAGTTTCATTTTGGGTACAGCATAACATATGCAATTCAACACCTGAGCAAAATATCAGTGAGTCAGGAAATATAATAATTGACTTGTATAAGGATGGATTAAATAATTCAGAAGTAAAACTTGTAACAATAGTTGATGGAACCCATTCATGGCCCGGGGGAAAGAGAGGTTGGCTTGGTGGACCTGAACCAACTCAAGAAATCAGTGCAACAGATATGATATGGGATTTTTTCATAGATCATCCTAAACAGTAAAAAATCTATAAAGCAAGATTTCTTAATTTTAAAAAATTTATTTTTTTTAGATTTTCCACCAATCAATAATAATTTATAAAAAGTAATAAGAGGTAAAATTATAAGGATTATGTGAAATAAAAAAATGAAGGATACAGACGTTATTATTGGAGAGATTAAACAAGCTGATGAAACAGGAATAATTATATTTGAATCTTCCAAAGAGTTACTTGATTTCTCGATAAAATTTTATAATGCTTTGTTAGAAATCCCACAATATAAACTTGATGAAAAGGATAAAAAGGCAATTGAGTGGTTAAAAATTGGACTTGCAGATGCTGAAAAACAAATAAAAGAAAAAGGTGGGATGCAAGTCATGATGTCTAAAAAATTGATATACACAATAAAAGCTGTTTCAGGAATTTTTTCACAACATAAAACATTTAAAAATCATCAGATATTAGATGAATTATATAAACATATAAGGATTCATTAGAAATATAAAAAAAGAAAGAATGATGTTTATAATATATGTTTCATCAAGTTATAATTGTAAAAGAAACTTCATCAACGTAGTCTGCTTTTTCTTGATAAATAAATAGTGAACATGGGTATGACTCTTCATCAATAAATGTACCATCCGGCGCATTTTTTAAGGTTACAACTATATTTCCTATAAATTCATCACCATAATCAAGACGTTCTATAAAATATCCATTTCTAAAATTTTTATAGCTTCCATTGAAGAACAACTTTTTACTAAATCCATTTGTGTTGATGCTTATTTCAAGTTCTTCCAATTCGATTTCTTCAGGCAGTCCTTTTTTGTCTGATAGCGGATTTGACAATGTTAGATAAATATTTTTAGCAGTATTATCTTTATCATTGTTTTTGATAATAATTTCACTACCCATACTTGTTTCTGTTATTACACCTCCTAATTCACTAACAGTTAAGGAATGATTAATATTTTCAATTCCTGATATCTCTAGATTTGTAAAAGGTATTATTGGATCATAATTTATATCTAGAAAATCTAATAATGCTGCTATCAATTTTTGAATAAATGGATTTAAATTTAACCAATATCTATCTAAAAAGTTATAAAGTATAGGTCCAAGATTTCCTTCTAATATTGGCCAAATTAATGTTTTAAAAGAAGTAATAAGGTCTGATATTGATCCAATATTTGACTCAAATTCACTTTTAAGTATTTGAATTCTTACAAATTGAGTTACTGAATTCCCAGCTTCATCAGTAACTGTTAGTTCTGCTACATAGTTACCAAATCTTCTAAATTTTTTTGTAAAATTTTTTTCAGTTATAGTATCTTCTCTTTCTTTTGAGAAGAAAGGAGGATATTTTATCTTCCAAACATAAGTTAATTCATCACCTTCTGGATCAGTAACTTGTGCATCAAAAAATACTTCTTCTGGTCTAAATCCTGTTGTTTTATCTACTTTTATTTCAACATCTGGTGGATTGTTGGGTAATATTGTTATATTAAAACTATCGTAAGCTTCCATATCTCCATCTTTGATTGTTAATTTACAGCAAAAAGTACCAATATTTTTAAAGATATGGGCTGGTTTTTCCTCTTTTGAAGTATTCTCATCGCCAAATTCCCAGTAAAAATCTAATTTATTTCTTCTATTTAATACAAGAGGTTTGAAATTGACTGTGAGTGGATTTGTTCCAGAGTTAGTGTCAGAAAGAATCCTCACCGATAAAGGTTGATCATATACGTCTTCTATATCATTATTTATATTTTCAATTTCTTTTTGCGTCAAAAATATTGATATTGAAAAAACCAATATCATTACAACAATAACCATTCCTAATAATTTCATATATACATCTTTCATTTCTTTACCCTCCATTCCATTAAAATCACATTTTTTTCCTTTACAATTACTATTTTGTTTGGACACCGCCCAAACTAATTTTTTAATTTTATTTCTTATAACCAGTTTTTTTTGATTATTCAAATATGTTTTTTGAACAGTGAGTAAAACCAGCTTCAAAAATCTCCATTTTACCCCCGATCTTCACTTATCACCTCCAAATTGATTGACAATGTCAATCACATTAACTTTGTAGTAATAAGTATATACAAATTTTGACAAAAAATACAAAAATTATTATACTCAATCAAATATTTTGAAACTATGACAAATATTATGCATGAGGTTTGGAAATTCCTTGATAATAGTCCAAGTATTCAAAGGGAAATGAGTCGTGGTTTAATTAACCACAGTGCCTTAGCAAGATATATAATTGAGGAAAAAAAAGTAGGAGCAAATATTGATGCAGTAATTAGTGCAATAAGAAGATATAAAGTTGATCATTATGAAGAATTATTTAATACAGCCAATAGTATCATCTGTCAAAGCGCAATATCTACAAAAAGTAAATTAGCAAACATTTCTATAATTAAGGATACTGAAACACAAAAAATGCTACCTAGACTTTTTGATGTAATTAATTATAATAGAGGGGACGTTTTAAGAATAATTCAGGCAGATGAGTCTATTAAAATACTTGTAAATGAAAAGAATTTAGAAAAAATAAAACTGTTATTTTCAAAAGATAAAGTTATCAAAATAGATGAAAATCTTGGGGAAATAAATATGCATCTGCATCCTGAGGCTGTAAATACTCCAGGAATTATTGCAGTTGTATCAAATGAACTTGCCATGAATGGCATTAATGTAATGGAAACTATTAGTTGTGTTCCTGAGCTGCTATGGTTTGTAAAAGAAGAAGACCTTCTAAGTGCATATAACGTATTTTATCAGTTATGTAAAAGAATTTGAACAGGTATAGATTATATTTTATGAAAAAATACAATTAAAAATAATAAAATCATTATTTTTTATAAAACAAACAATTTTCCTATAATTTTTTATATTACAATTTTATCCACTAAATCTTAATTGAATAGGAGAATTTTTTTGTGGAAAAGATAAAAAATCTTGATAAAATATTTCAACTTCTTAAAAAAGAACTTGGAAAATATACAATGCCTGTTGTTTCTCATCCCGATTGGGATGATATAGTAAATACACCTTTTACCACTCTTATCTCATGTTTGCTAAGCCTCAGGACCAAAGATGAAGTTACTGCAAAAGCATCATACAAGCTTTTTAAAAAATACAACACTCCAAAGCAACTTATCAATGTCTCTGAAAAAGAAATACAATCATTGATATATCCAGTAGGATTTTATAAGACAAAGTCAAAAAGAATAAAAGAAATTTCTAAAACACTTATAGATAATTATAATGGAGAAGTTCCAGATGATTTTAATGAACTGTTAGAATTAAAGGGCGTAGGAAGAAAAACAGCAAATATTGTAATGGTTTATGGCCATAAAATGGGAGGTTATTTACCAATAGATACCCATTGTCATAAAATTTCTAACCGTCTAGGTTGGGTTAAAACAAAAAGTCCCGATGAAACTGAACATGAGCTAAAAAAAGTCCTGCCAAAAAGATATTGGGATGATTTTAACCATTTATTTGTAAAATTTGGTCAAACCATTTGTGTTCCGATTTCACCTTTCTGCAGCAAATGCCCAATTAATAAGTACTGTAAACAGGTATCAATAATAAAAAGTCGATAAACAAACCTATTTAAAAATTATTTGTTATGTAATTTAATAAACTCCTCGATTTCTTTAATTGTTAAACTTTCTTTATCACCGAGTATATCTACCATTTTATCTTTTTCATCCCATTCTGCATAGTACGTTTTTTGGATTTTACTAAGTTTAAATCTTATACCTTTGGTCTCTGCTAAATTTTTTAATTGAACTTCAGTTAGTTCATCCAGTAATTCCTTTTTTATAGACATATTTCTCCTCCTATGATTTTATTTTACTTATTTGATTAATACATATTAAAAGTTATATAAAATAATTTTCTTATTATTAGCAAATTTTTTTATTGTAAAAAAACTAAAAATAATCGATTATTTTATTAATAAATTCAATATTCTAAAAAAACAATAGAGTGTATGGGATGGATGATGACAGAAATATAACTTCTTCATTTAACTATAAGAGACTTTTAGTAATAAGATCTTTAAGAAGAAGTAACATACGGAAAAAAATTGCAGAATATTTATTTGAGATAGATCCAGTTGGAAGTTATACTTCAGAAATTGCTGATAATATCAATACAGCACCAACAAATGTAATTGGTGCTATTCGTGGGATGGGATCAAGATATAAACCTGAGGAATCCTTAATTGCATTGAATTTAGTTGAACAAATAGAAAGTGATAATGGAGTAAAGATATATAAGTTAACAGACTTTGGTAAAGAAATCATTAACAATCTTAAAAAGTAATTTTTTTTTCAAATACTAAATTTCTCTTCCTCTTCTATTTACTTCAAACATTGTTGTAATTTGACTTTCTTCAACCTGAACTATATCACCATCCTCATATTGAACAACAAGCCATCTGCTAGGATGGGGATAAACATTAACGACTCTTGCCTTTTTCAGTGGTGTATCTGGATTTACAATATCTTTTACAAAAACCTCTATTCCTCTTCTGATCCCTCTATCTTGAAGCATTTTATTTCTTCCTTTGATTTGTAATAAATAGTGTAATTACATTATTTAAAACTATTTGGGATAGTAATAGTGAATTTTAAATATTTAACATGATATTCACTCTAGACGAGGTGGGATTTATTAAACAAAAATTATTTCTCCGATATGTGTTTTTAATAATCATTACCTGTATATTTTTTTCTTTGGTAAATTTATCAGTTCTTGCTGAAGAAGGACAAGCTGAAATTTCAATAAAAGGAACTCCAACATATAAATTAATAAGTCAAAATACCAGTGGAAATAGAATAGTAAGTAGATATAAAATATACATAACATTTGAAAACAGTGGAAATGTTAGTTCAGATCAAATTAAGGTAAATCTTACCGACCCTGATGGCTTTATTTTAGATAAAACTTTTAAAATTGAACCAGCAGAAACAAAATTAATCACTTTTGATTGGTCAACGATATTTACTGACGATCAAGAGCTTAAAATTAATTATAGACCTACAGATTTTGATACCATAAAAACAAAAGATAATAGCGGAAAAACAACTTTAACTATTAAAGTTGTAAATAATAATGATGATGGTTCAACTCCTGGATTTGAAATGGTTGTGATTTCTATTGCATTACTTTTTTCAATTTTAATAATCAGATATAGAAATAAAAAATATTAAAATTTATTAATTTAAGAACTTTCTGATTATATTTCAATTGTTTTAATTGTTATATGATCTACTTGTTTACAATCTTCACCATCATATGAAATGATATTTGCTGGCAGTACTGATGTTTCGGTATAACCATCAGGTATAATAAACTCTTTTTGAGAACTTGTATTTAAAAGATTATTATTCTTATCATAAAACTCTGCAAAGACCTTAAACTGAATATCTCTTCTAGCAATATTTTTAAATAGATATTGGACTTCAACTCTGATAATCTCATTATCATCTTTGATAAATTCTTTTGATGCATGTGCTAATTCCACAATATCTGATTCAAGTGCTATACCTTCAAAGGATTTACCATTATTTGAACTATTTTCTTGACACCCGCTTAATCCAATTGTCATCAATAATATTACACAAAATGCTATCCAAATATATCTTTTCATACTGTATTTCCCCTCCATTATCTACTAACTTTTTATATAAAGTAAATAAGATTATAATATATATCTTTCTATATTATGTACTAACCAAATGGTTAAATTAAAATAATTAATATCTATATTTGATATTTATTATAAAGGAGAGGGATGTAATATGCCAATATTTGATAATTCTATAGTTTTTAAACATGTATTAGATGCACTTATTGATATATCCAGTAGAAAAACAACCAAAGGACATGCGGTATCAACAATGAATAATGTAATAAAACAGCTTGAAGATAAATATGATTTTCTGAAACATGTCGAGGTTAATGATACACGTTTTATAGAACAAGATGAACCGATTTCTGTTATGAGGGATTTAAACACTATTAAATCAAATAAACTTGGCGACGCTCTTTATGATATTATAAAAACTATGAATATAGCATTAGGAAAGAATGCAGGTTATTTTTTTATTAAAGAATTGAAAAATAATCTACAAGATAATTATAACACAAGTTTTGAAGATATGGGTTTAGATTTAGGTTTAATGCAACTTGAGCATGAAATAAAGGAACTAACAAAGAAAATCCAAAAATAAAAAATATTATAATTTCATTTTTTTAAATAAACGTAAATGTATATTGATTTATATTTACTGTTAAATTTTTACATAAATATATCTCTGCATATCTAAGTGCATATGCATCTAATTATTTACTTGCAGATTAAGTATATAAGTAGCAAAGATATTAGAAAGACCAGCACTTAAAAAGTTGCGTAGTATGCAACTCACAGGAGGAATATAAAAAAGATGGGAAAAGAAATATGTAAAATATTAAAAGAGAAAGATGTTGGGAGCATAGGTATTGGCGCGATGATTGTTTTTATCGCTATGGTTTTGGTTGCTGGTATTGCTGCTTCTGTTTTGATTCAAACAAGTACTACACTTGAATCTCAAGCACTTTTAACCGGTCATGAAACCACAGCAGAGGTTGCTACTGGGCTTTCAGTTGTAAGTATAGAAGGACATAGAAATGCTACAGACTCTGATACTATAGATGTTATAGCTATTACTATTAGAGCAAGGGCAGGATCTAGAGATATAGATTTAGGTGAAACTGTAATTGAAATATCAGATTCAGCTACTAAGAACTTTTTAACTTATGATGCAGCAACATATACACCATCAGATTTTATAGATGGAGATCTTTTCAGAATAGCAAATTATACTAGTGATTCAACCCACTTTAGTATAATTGTATTAGAAGATGCAGATAATTCATGTAGTAGTGCTACATCTGCTGTTATAAATTCTGGAGACTACATTGTTCTTGGTGTGAATGTATCGAATTGTTTTGGTGGTCTGAGTCCTAGACAAGATGTATGGGGAATGGTGATACCAGAAGATGGATCACCGGGTGTTATCAACTTCAAATGTCCTCCTTCATTTACTGATGCGGTAATGGAGTTACAGTGAGGTGAGATGAAAATGAGAAAAATATTGAATAAGGATGTTGGAAGTATTGGTATTGGCGCGATGATTGTTTTTATCGCTATGGTTTTGGTTGCT
>Ga0209536_100009638_pt1 | contig 14348 bp, 17 predicted proteins | sample DeeMarSeWOR28_12_FD_187461 | JGI IMG/M metagenome (GOLD analysis project Ga0209536, IMG submission 187461) | Marine sediment microbial communities from White Oak River estuary, North Carolina - WOR-2-8_12 (SPAdes) (version 2) | ecosystem: Environmental > Aquatic > Marine > Intertidal zone >...
CGTAGCTGTTGAACCGGCCGATTCTCCCGTGCTCTCCGGAGGGAATCCTGGACCGCACAAGATCCAGGGGATCGGAGCGGGGTTTGTCCCTAAAGTGTTGGATACTAAAATCTACGACGAAGTGATTAAAGTAACTAACGAGGAAGCCTTTGAAAACGCAAAGCAGATCGCAAAGACAGATGGTATAATGGTGGGGATTTCAAGCGGTGCCGCGTTGGCAGCCGCTAAGAATATGGCCGCCCGGCCAGAAAATAAAGGACAAACTATAGTTGTGATTTTGCCGGATACGGCAGAGCGTTATTTAAGCACGCCATTATTTCAACCCCTCGACTAAGCTCGGGGCAAGGAGGAGAATAAAATGACGAATTATAAAGACGAGACAAAATTACTGCACGGTGGGCAGGTGGCCGATCCGACGACAGGTTCGCGCGCGGTGCCAATTTACCAGACGACATCCTATAATTTTAAGAGTACCGAGCATGCCGCCAATCTTTTCGGACTGAAAGAGTTTGGCAATATCTATACCCGCCTGATGAATCCAACCACGGACGTGTTCGAGAAAAGGATGGCCGAGCTCGACGGCGGGGTGGGAGCTTTGGGCGTAGCTTCCGGGCAGTCGGCGATCACTCTTTCCATCTTGAACATTGCCAAAAATGGGGATGAGATCGTTTCGGCGGACAACCTTTATGGAGGGACGTACACGTTATTCAGCAATACCCTGCCTAAGTTTGGGGTGAAGGTTAAGTTTGTCGATTCATCCAAACCGGAGAACTTTAAAAAAGCGATTACCGAGAAGACCAAGGCAATCTATGCCGAGTCGATCGGGAATCCAAAGTTGAACGTGACTGATATCGAGAAATTGGCCAAGATCGCGCATGATGCCGGAATTCCGCTGATCCTGGATAATACGGTCTCGCCATATCTCCTGAAACCGATTGAGCATGGAGTAGATATTGTTGTCTATTCGGCGACCAAGTTTATCGGCGGCCATGGGACTTCGATTGGCGGCGTTATCGTCGATTCCGGGAAGTTCAACTGGGAAAACGGCAAGTTCCCGCTGATCACCGATCCGGATCCGAGCTATCACGGGATCAAATTTGTCGACGCGCTCCGGCCGATGGGGAATATCGCCTATATCATTAAGGCTAGAGTTACCCTTTTGAGAGATTTGGGACCGGCGGTATCGCCGTTCAACTCATTTCTCTTCCTGCAAGGGCTTGAGACTTTGCACTTGAGGATCGTGAGACATTCAGAAAATGCCTTGAAAGTCGCGGAATACCTGGAGAAGCACCCCAAAGTTTCGTGGGTGAACTATCCGGGGTTGAAATCGAGTCCAGAGAAAAAGCTCGCGGATAAATATCTAAAGCGTGGAGCCGGGGCAATTATCGGTTTTGGCGTAAAGGGCGGGTTAAAGGCCGGGAAGAAGTTCATCGACAGCGTAAAACTCCTGTCGCACCTGGCGAATATCGGTGATGCTAAGTCACTCGTTATCCATCCTGCGTCTACCACTCACCAGCAGCTCAATGAAAAAGAGCAGGCGGCGGTGGGCGTCACTCCCGACTTTATCCGACTTTCAGTTGGCATTGAAAACGTAGATGATATAATAGCGGATATAGATCAAGCCTTAAAAAAGGTATAGGAGGAGATTCCCTTCGCTAAGGTAGAGTTAAAAGAATTTAAGCTGGAGAGCGGCGAAAGTTTAGAGCAGGTTACGCTGGTTTACGAGGCCTATGGCAAGCTTAACCAGGATAAAAGTAATGTGGTTCTGGTTTTTCACGCCCTTTCCGGCGATGCCAAGGTTGCCGAATGGTGGGGCAATATGGTCGGCCCCGGCAAAGCTTTCGACACCAACAAGTATTTTGTCCTTTGTATCAATACCTTGGGCGGGTGCCAGGGGTCGACCGGTCCGTCTTCGATTAACCCTAAGACAAAAAAGCCTTACGCTCTGGATTTTCCTCAGATTACCATCAAAGATATGGTTAATGCCCAGGTCAAGGTCTTAGACGAGCTCGGGATCGATTCGGTCCTGGTTGCCACCGGTGGGTCCATGGGCGGCATGTTGACATTGCAGTTCGCGGTCAGCTATCCCAGTCGGGTTCGGAACGTTATCCCGATCGCGACCTCCGCCCGCACCTCGGCGCAGAATATTGCTTTTAATGAGGTGGGGAGAAGAGCGATCATCCATGATCCCAACTGGAACAAGGGCAACTATTATGGAAAAACACCGCCCAATGACGGATTAAGCATTGCCCGGATGATCGGGCACATTACTTACCTGAGCGATAAGTCGATGGCCAAAAAGTTTGGCCGCAAGGAAAGAGAAGATCGGAACTTTGAAGTGAAGTTTACCGGACCGCAGTTTGAGGTCGAAAGCTATCTCCAGTATAAAGGCGGACGCTTTACCGAAAGATTCGACGCCAATACTTATCTTTATATATCAAAGGCGATCGATCTTTTCGATTTATCCGATGAGAGTGGCGGAGATCTGACCAGGGCGCTCAGTAAGTGCAAGAGCCGATTTCTGGTTATCTATTTCAAGTCCGACTGGCTTTTCCCCGAATACCAGTCGCTGGAAATTGTCGACGCCTTAAAAGATAGCTTTGCCAATGTTTCTTACCGCGTGATCGATTCGACCTACGGCCATGACGCATTTTTGCTCGAGACCGAGGGGATGACCAAGACGATCGTTAGTTTCTTAGAGGGCGCGAAATGATTGAGAATATTAAGCCGGATCACGAAATAATCAAGTCTTTCATAAAAGACGGATCTACCGTTTTAGACCTGGGGTGCGGGGATGGGAGCCTGCTCCATTCGCTGATCGAAGAGAAAGGGGTAAGGGGGATCGGCGTCGACATGCATGCTGAGGGGGTGGACGAATCGATGCGCAAAGGATTATCTGTCCTTCAGCTCGATCTGAACAAGGGATTGTCCAGCTTTAAAGATAAATCTTTCGATTATGTCGTGTTGAACATGACCCTGCAGGCGATGTACGATACCCTGCTCGTCGTAAAAGAAATGGTCAGGGTTGGGAAGAAAGCAATTGTTGGTTTTCCCAACTTCGGGCATTGGAAGCTCACCGTGCGCATGCTTTTAAGCCAAAGGATGCCCAAGACCAAAACTTTGCCCTATGAATGGTATAACACACCCAATATTCGTTTAATGACCATTAAGGACTTTAGGGTCCTCTGCGATGAAAATAATATTAAGATATTGAAACAGGTTTATTTGGACGAAGGTGGGAAATCAATCTCCGGCAAATTGACAAGTTTGCGGGCCATCGAGGGAGTTTTTCTTCTCCAGGGCTGATTTTTCTGCTATAATATTCCCAGAGGTGATAGTGATGAATTCCCAGGTTTTAGTAAAAGCATTAAATCGTGAATTTGTTGTCAATAAAACAATGGCAGCCTTGATCGGTGTTGTTAGCTTCGTTGCGCTGACGGTTGCCGGAGCCTATATCCGCATTCCTCTGCCTTTTAGCCCGGTACCGATCACCCTGCAAACATTTTTTGTCGTGCTTGCGGGAGCCATTCTGGGCAGGAAATTAGGATGCATCAGCCAGCTTAGTTATCTGGCGGTCGGAATATTTGGCCTGCCGGTCTTCACCGGCGGCCTGTATGGCTTTGCCCGGCTTTTCGGGCCTACTGGCGGCTATTTAACCGGCTTTGTGCTGGCCGTTTTTGTTATTGGTTGGATACTGGGTAGAGATCCGGAAGCCAGTTTTGTGAAGATTGCCTCCGTGATGCTTCTGGGCCTGGTTATCCTGTTTACCACCGGAACCATCCAATTGGCGATGGTGCTGCATATCCCGGCCCAAAAAGCGTTAATGCTGGGAGTCCTTCCCTTTATCCCCGGAGATATCATAAAACTACTGGCCGCGGCGACCATTTACCAGATGGTCCAGAGGCAGGCCAGGCAGATTTTTTAGCGCAAGTTTTAACCTCTAAAATACGATAAATACTGTAGAGGATTGCCATGAGAGCGACATACTTGCTACATCTATTATATAAGAGGTTTATCCGCAAGAACAGCGTGCTGCGCAGGCGAATGCTTAACGGTCTGCGCATTTTTGTTATAATTCTTCTGTTTTCTGTGGTTTCTACTATCGCTTCTTCGGCCAAACATTTGGGATTCAAAGTCATTTATAGTTCAACCACGGTTGCCACGGCTTATAACTCGATGGAGTGGCAATGCGACAGTACCCCCTGGATCACGGCTTCGGGCACCCGCTGCCGCGAAGGGGTAATTGCCGCCAACCATTTACCAATCGGCACCAAGGTATTGATCGAAGGTTTCGGCGGCCAGGTATTCATCGTTGAAGACCGTATGAACCGCCGGTATAAGAAGCGTATCGATATCTGGATGCGTGAATATGATGACGCCCTTCGGTTCGGCAAAAGAACCATTAAGTACTACGTCTTAGAATCCTAAAATATTGCCTAATTCCCCGCTATCTTGTATCATTGATGCATGCCCTCTAAGCTAGAAAATCTCCGAAGTTATCTCATGGGCCTCGGCAAAGTTTTGATCGCCTTTTCCGGCGGGGTGGATAGCACCTTTTTGCTTTCTCAGGCACAGAAAGGATTGGGGCAAGAAAACGTTCTGGCAGTTATTGCTGAATCCCCAACTTATCCATCCGATGAAGTCGCCTGGGCAAAAAAACTTTGCGAAGTGCTTAGGGTTAAGTATATGCTGATCCAAACGGACGAGTTCTCAGATGAAAATTTCGTCGCTAATCCGAAGGAGCGCTGCTACTACTGCAAAAAAGAGCTCTTTTCTAAGCTCCGTAAGATCGCCGCAAAGAATAAAATCCCTCACGTTCTGGATGGGTCCAATTATGACGATAGATCGGATTACCGGCCGGGGACCAGGGCCAAAAATGAGCTGGGTGTAAAAAGTCCGCTTCAAGAGCTGGGTTTTACCAAGCAGAATATACGTGATTTTTCTAAAGAATTGGATCTTCCCACCTGGGATAAACCTTCATACGCTTGTTTAGCTTCCCGGATTCCTTACGGAACGAGAATTACTCCGGACATTCTGGCAAGGGTAGAGGAGGGGGAAAAATATCTGCGCTCGCTAGGTTTTAAGCAGCTCCGCGTCCGGCACCACGGCCCCATCGTTCGCATCGAGCTGGAAAATAGAAATCTGGCTACAGAATTGATGGATGAAATAGCTAAAAAGTTTGAAAAGCTCGGTTATACCTATGTGACTTTGGACCTCAAGGGCTACCGCACGGGGAGTATGAACGAGACGTTGAGTGGTTGACAAAATAGGTCAACTATTATATAATCCTCTTATCATGAAACTTTCTACCCGCGGCAGATATGCAGTCACCGCGATGTTTGACCTCGCCGCCCATAGTGACGGCGAATTGGTCTCTGCGGCCGAGATCTCTAAGCGGCAGGGGATATCCTTATCTTATCTGGAACAGCTGCTTTTGAAGTTGAAACGGGGAGGTCTCGTAACAACGGTTAAAGGGCCTTCCGGCGGATACCGGTTGGCGAAAAAGCCTTCGCAGGTGAGTATCGGCGAGATCATTGCGGCGGTGGAAGGGCCGGTTGCCCTGGCGGATTGCGTTACCTCGACCTGCCCTAAAAGCGGCTGCTGCTCGACCCGTTCGCTCTGGGAAAGCTTGAGCGATAAGGTTACCAAAGTTTTGGATTCGACAACACTAAAGGATTTGTGCGAGGAAAACAGAGTATGAAAAGGATATATCTAGACTATGCGGCGACCACGCCGGCTCATCCGGAAGTGCTCGCGGCGATGCAGCCTTACTTCAGCCAGAGGTTTGGGAACGCGTCGAGCATGCATTCTTTCGGGCAGGAGGCCAAGGCCGCGGTTGAGCGGGCCCGCGAGCAGGTTGCGGCCCTCATCGGGGCCCGGCCGGAAGAAATTGTCTTTACTTCCGGTGGCACCGAATCGAATAACTTTGCCGTTCATGGCGCGGTAAAAGCAGACAGTCATATTATTACTTCTGCTATTGAACATCACGCGGTTCTTGAACCGTGCAAACTTTATAAGAATGTTACTATTCTGCCGGTCGATAAGCATGGATTGGTTGATCCGGACGAGCTTCGTAAGGCGTTAACCGATAAGACGGTCCTTGTTTCGATCATGCACGCCAATAATGAAATTGGAACGATCGAGCCGATCGAGGAGATCGGTAAGGTCCTCAAGGGGAAGGGAATTGTTTTCCATACAGATGCGGTCCAGACCGTTGGCGGAATAGAAGTCGATGTTAATAAGCTGGGAGTTGATCTTCTTTCGCTGTCCGGGCATAAATTTTACGGGCCAAAGGGGATCGGCGCTCTCTATATTCGAAAAGGGACAAAAATGAAGTCTTTCCTTCTGGGTGGAGGGCAGGAGCGCCATCGCCGCGCTTCAACTGAAAATGTTCCGGGAATTGTCGGATTAGGAGTAGCGGCGGAGCTGGCGATAAAAGAAATGGAAATGAGAAATGAGAAATTGTTAAAGCTTAGAAATAAGTTGATTGAAGGGATAAAGAAAAATATCCCGGACGTTATCTTAAACGGGCATCCGGAGAAGCGTCTTCCAAAAAATGTGGACGTTACGGTTAAATATGTTGAGGGAGAGTCAATGCTTCTGAACTTAGATATGCAAGGAATTGCGGTTTCAACCGGATCCGCCTGCAGCTCGGGTTCGCTTGAGCCATCGCATGTGATGATAGCGATCGGACACTCCCCGGAAACGGCGCACGGATCGATCCGGTTTACGCTGGGAAGATTGACGGCGACGAATGATATTGATAGAGTTTTGGATGTGTTTCCAAAGATCGTCAAAAAATTAAGGGCGATGTCGCCCTTAGCTAAGGGAGGGGATTAAAATGGCAGGACCGTATAGTGAAAAGGTAATGGATCATTTTATGCATCCGCGGAATGTGGGGGAGATGAAGGATCCGGATGGAGTAGGAAAAGTTGGGAATCCGGTTTGCGGAGACATCATGGAGATGTATATCAAAGTTAAGGATAACATCATAACCGATGTTAAATTTAAAACCTTTGGCTGCGGCGCCGCGATCGCGACATCCTCGATGGCGACCGAGATGATCAAGGGGAAAAGCATCGATGATGCTTTGAAATTGACCAATAAGGCAGTGGCTGAGTCTTTAGAGGGCCTTCCGCCGGTGAAGATGCACTGTTCGGTATTAGCAGAAGACGCGGTCAAAAGCGCGATCGATGATTATTTAAAGAAGACAACCGGGAAGGGATTGCCGGGATTCAAGCCGCGGAGCGATGATGAGCATGAGCACGGGCACTAAAGTAGTCGTTGCCATGTCCGGTGGAGTTGATTCATCCGTTGCGGCAGCCCTCCTAAAAGAACAAGGGTACGATGTTATCGGCATCACCATGCAGGTGTGGCCGAGCAAGAAGTCTTTTGGCGGATGCTGTTCGCTTGAAGCGGTCACCGATGCCAAGAAGGTCGCCGATAAGTTGGATATTCCTCACTATGTTCTAAATTTTCGCGATGTTTTTCAAAAAGATGTAATTAATAACTTTGTTGAAGAGTATAAGCAGGGCAGGACGCCGAATCCCTGCATAAGGTGTAATCAGTTCATCAAATTTGATCATCTGCATAAGAAGGCTTTAGAGTTGGGAGCAGGGTATGTTGCGACGGGGCACTATGCTCGTATAATAAATTATGAATTAAGAAACCAGAATGATGAAATAATTCACAATTACCAATTACTCAAAGGGAAAGATCAAAAAAAAGACCAAGCGTACGTTCTCTACATGATGAATCAGGAGAATTTGGGGCAGACGATATTTCCGCTGGGGGATTTGACCAAAGATGAAGTCCGGAGAATGGCGAAGGATTTTAATTTGCCCGTGGCGGAAAAAGAAGAGAGCCAGGAAATCTGTTTTGTGGAGGACGACGATTACAGCAGATTTATAAAAGAAAATTGTCCGGACGCGATTAAGCCGGGACGAATTTTGGATAAGAAAGGGAATGTGGTCGGTCAGCACGATGGGATTGCCTTTTATACCCTTGGACAGAGAAAAGGGATCGGATCGCATAAGGGGGATCCAAAATATGTTATTGGGATCGATCGGGGGAAGAACGCGATCGTGATCGGCGATCAAGAAGATACTTTCGGGAAAGAATTGGTCGCGGAACAGGTCAGCTATGTTTCGGGGCAGGCGCCCAAAGAGCCTTTGGAGATCAAAGCCAGGATAAGGTATAATTCGCCCGAAGAAGAGGCCCGGCTGGAGGCGGAGGTGCAGGCTAAGGCTAGGGTAATATTTAAAAAACCTCAAAGAGCGATAACGCCCGGCCAGTCGGTTGTATTCTATAAAGGAGACGAAGTCATCGGTGGCGGAATCATTAGCGGATAAAATCAATAAGCTAAAAAGAGAGCGGAACGCGATAATTCTGGCCCACAATTACCAGATCGGCGAGGTTCAGGATATCGCGGACTATGTAGGGGATTCACTTGGTCTTTCTATTCAAGCATCGAAGACTAAGGCCGATGTCATTGTCTTCTGCGGGGTGCACTTTATGGCTGAGACTGCGGCGATCATTTCTCCGAACAAGAAAGTCATCATGCCGGATGTTAATGCCGGATGCCCGATGGCGGATATGATCACCGTCGAGGGACTTCGAAAATTAAAGGCGGAGCATCCGGACGCGAAAGTGGTTTGCTATGTTAATTCCAGCGCGGCAATTAAAGCGGAATCGGAAATTTGCTGCACCTCGGCGAACGCGGTTCGGGTCGTCCAGTCGCTCAAAGATGCCAAAGAAATTATATTTATTCCCGATCAATATCTGGGGCATTATGTTTCGACTATTGTAAAAGATAAAAAGTTTATTTTCTGGCAGGGTTTTTGCCCGACGCATATGCGGATTCTTCCCAAGCATATTGAGGATGCCAGGAAAAAACATCCGAACGCAAAGGTGATGGTCCACCCCGAATGCCGGCCGGAGACGATCGCGCTGGCGGACGAAGTTCTCTCAACCGGAGGGATGCTTAAATATGCCAAGGAATCCGATGCCAAAGAGATTATTGTCGGCACGGAGATCGGGATCATTCACCGGCTGCAAAAGGAAAATCCCAAGAAAAAGTTCTACCCGGCTTTTGATAAGGCGACTTGCCCGAACATGAAGCTCACTAACCTGGAAAAAGTTCTATGGTCATTGGAAGATCTGAAAACAGAAGTAAAAGTTCCCCAAGCTATCGCTGCTAAAGCCAGATCCGCGATCGACAAGATGCTTGAAATTGGCCGGCAGGACTAATATTAGTGAATGGGGCCGATGGGGCCTTTGCCTTTTTTCTTGGATTTTGCGTCGCGCCGTTTCCTGGCCGCCCGGTTCACAAGATCATAGATGACTTCCATTACAAATGGTTTTTCCAGGTATTCCATGGCTCCCAGGGAAATGGCGCTAACTTTTGATTTTTCTCCCCATCCGGTAACAATGATAACCTCAACGGTCGGATCTGCTTCTTTTATTTTTTTTAAGACCTCGATCCCCCCGTCTTTAGATGGCCGGCTGTACGGGGCGGGGTCTTTTTTTAGATAGAGGTCCAGAAAGACGATGTCGTACTGGTCGGCCTTGAAACCCTCCAGAAATTCAGTGGCGGTCTCAAAATATACAACGTCGTAATTTTTGATCCCTAAAATAAGTTTATACGATTCAATAACCGATTCGTCATCGTCCACGACCGCGATTTTCAGATTTTCAACCATATTATTTCCCCATTCTCCTTTTTCTTAATCCTCTTTCGACCAATTCATAGATCTCATCCATTAAAAAGGGCTTTCTTAGATATTCGAGCGCTCCTAAGGCCACCGCGCTCGATTTGGATGATTCGCTGGCATAAGCTGTAACTACGATGACTTCGATACCTGGATCGATCTCTTTTACTTTTTTTAAGACCTCGATCCCGTCCATCCCAGGCAGCTTATAGTCAACAAAACAGAGATCGTAATTTCCCTTCTGGAGCTTTGAGATGGCGGACGGCCCGTCTGGATATGTATCCACTTCGTAGTCCTTGATCTGCAGGATCATCTTGAAAGACTCAAGGACCGAGGGCTCGTCATCCACTACCATTATCTTTACATTTTCAGCCATTTGGGGCTATTTTAGCATAGACGGGAATTATTGCAAATGGGATTAAGTTATGTTATTCTGAAATCGAGGTCTGGCTGGGTAGCTCAGTTGGTTAGAGCAAGCGGCTCATACCCGCTCGGTCGGTGGTTCGAGTCCACTCCCAGCCACATAAATTTATGAAGGTCGGACTTTCAGCAAAGATATTGTCGGCGTCAGCCTATCTTTTCGGCATACCCGCCCTTTATATCATCCTGACGGTGCAAAAGAAGGACGATTTTGTGCGGCGCCACGGTTCGCAGGCATTTTTGCTCTGGATCGCGTTCTTTGTCATATTTTTCATGATCCGCATGGTCATCGATTGGTTCTGGCGCCGGGCATATACTCCCGGGCTTGCCCGGCTCGAGACCACAGCGGTATTTTTAATGGGATGTTATGCGGTCTTTTGCGCTTGGCGGACAATGCTTGGCAGAGAATTTAAAATTCCCTGATAATTCTTCCTCATGGTCGTAGAAAAATTCAAAAACACGGTTAAAGAATATGACTTGCTCGCTTCCGGCGACCGGGTTCTGATCGCGGTGTCGGGCGGGGTGGATTCGACCGCCCTGCTTCATCTGCTGGCGGCATTAAAAGATGAATATAAGCTTGCCCTCCATGTTGCCCATTTAAATCATATGATCCGCAAAGGGGACGCCGACCTCGACGTAAGATATGTCCAGGAAATTTCGGGAAGGATGGGGATCCCGGTGACGGTCGAATCCTGCGATGTGCAGGCTTTAGCCAGCGAGATGAAAATGGGGCTAGAAGTTACCGCCCGCCAGGTCCGTTACGATTTCTTTGAGCGGACGGCGGAAAAGGTCGGCGCCACCAGGATCGCGGTGGGGCATACCGCGGACGATAATGTGGAGACCTTCCTGATGCGGATGCTCCGGGGGGCGGGGCTCAAGGGCCTTTGCGGGATCACGCCCAAACGGGGGAAGATCATCCGCCCGATGATCAAGTGCTGGCGCAGGGAGCTCGAGGAGTACGTTGGAGCTTTGAAGCTGGTGCCGCGGCGGGATTACACGAATTACGAATCGAAATACATGCGCAACCGCGTCCGGATGAAGCTTCTTCCGCAGCTGCGGCTTTATAACCTGAATATTAAAGAGATCATCCTCCAGACTATTTTGTTGCTGACCGAAGACAGTGAGTATCTGGAAGCGAATGCCGAAGAAATTTTAAGAGAGGTGCTGGTTTCAGATAACGGGAATGAGGTCAGATTGAATACTGAGAAGGTCAGGGCGCTTAATTTTTCGATGCGGGGCCGGATCGTTCGATTGGCGGTCGAAAAAGTAAAAGGGGATCTCATGGAAGTCGCCTATGTGCACATCCGCGATATTATTAATCAGTTGGACGCGAGTGAAGGATGGGAACTGCATTTGCCCGCCGGAGTTTTTGTGACCGGGCACCATGGAGAGCTCGTTTTTGGCCGGGAGAGATTGTCGATCCCTGAGGTGCGGCCGTTCCGTTATTCAGTGCGTATCCCGGGGTCGGTGGAGATCAAAGAGCTGGGGAAAGAATTTAAGGCGACGATTGCAAAAGAGCGGGGAATTGGAGATGGCGGAAACACGGTCTATGTCGATTACTCCGCCCTGGGGAAAACGGTGACGGTCAGGAACCGTAAAGACGGGGACCGCTTTAATCCTCTGGGGATGGGCGGGACTAAAAAGATCCAGGATCTTTTTGTGGATGAGAAGATCCCGGCGGAGCAGCGGGATTCGGTCCCGATCATTGAGAGCGGCGGCAAGGTTGTCTGGGTCGGAGGCGTGCGTCTGGACGACCGGGCCAAGGTGACGGACAAGACCAAGAAGGTCGTCAAGCTGGAATTGGCATGAGCGTAAGGATAATTGAAATTGAAAATATGGATGAAGCGCGGGCAGACCTGGATCGGATCGGCTCGGACAGGATCGGCATCGAATTAATGGCGCCCAAGGCGGTTAGCCGCGCGCTGAAATTAAAGGGTATCCGGCCGCCGGCGGCGAATATCATTAAGCAGGAGATGCTATCGATCGGCGGAGAAGCCGCTACGGCTTATGGATCGATCAACCATTCGGTCGAAGAAACGGATCTTCTTGTCTTTGGAACGATCAAACATTTCCGCCAGCTGATCGATAAGCTTAAACTCCACCAATTCAGTCTGCCAGAGCTTTCGGAGAAGATCGACCAGGTTTTGAGTAACTATGAATCGGTCCCCAAACCGATGAAAATTAAAAATAAAACGTTCGTCTTTGGCCGCCGCACCTATATTTTGGGAGTTTTGAATGTAACGCCGGATTCTTTTTCGGACGGAGGCAGATTTTCGGATGTCCCTGCCGCGATTTCCCACGCAAAGCAGATGATCGCCGACGGGGCGGACATTATTGACGTGGGAGGGCAATCGACGCGGCCGGGCGCTCAGCAAATTTCCGTTGATGAAGAAATGAAAAGGGTCCTGCCGGTGATAGAAAGATTGGCCGGGGAAGAGAACGCGGTCATTTCGATCGATACGACGCGGTCCGAAGTTGCCGAAGCGGCGCTTGGGTCCGGGGCATCAATGGTCAACGATATCTCCGGACTGCGTTTTGACCCGAAGCTCGCGAAAGTTGCCGCAAAACATGATGTCCCGATCTGTCTTATGCATATCCAGGGAACGCCGAAAAGGATGCAGGTGAATCCAACTTATTCTGACCTCATGGGAGAGATCATCAGCGGCCTAAAAAAAAGTATTGCAATTGCGCGCGGGGCTGGTATACTACCTGAGAAAATAATTGTCGATCCCGGCATTGGATTCGGAAAAACAGCTGAGCATAACCTTGAAATAATTAGTAGGATAAAAGAACTGAAGGTTCTGGGGCGTCCCATCCTCATCGGGACATCGCGCAAGTCGGTGGTTGGTGAAATCCTTGATTTGCCTGTCGACGAAAGGTTAGAGGGTACGGCGGCGACCGTCGCGGTGGCGATCACAAAAGGGGTTGACTTCATCCGGGTTCATGATATAAAAGAAATGGTCAGAGTCGCGAAGATGACGGATGCTTTAGTTAGGAGGAGAAAGAATGGCTAAGAAGAAAAAGGCCAAGATAAAGAAGAAGGTTTCAAAGAAAAAGAAGACGATCAAAAAGAAAAAAATATCTGGCAGGAAGGTTGAAAGCAAAGCAGCGGCCAAAAGAAGGAAGAAAAAGGGAATAGCGATCGCTTATCTGGGGCTCGGTTCCAATGTTGGGGACCGGGAGGAATATGTTGAGCAGGCGGTTTTTCTTTTAGAAAAAAATCCGAAGGTTGAAGTCATGAAGCGCTCCAGCAATATTGAGACCGAGGCCGAAGACGGGAAAGGGGAAGATCAACCTTCTTTTATCAATAGCGCGCTGGAGATCAAGACCAAGCTTAATCCGTATCAGCTTTTAGACCTATGCAATGAGATCGAGGTGGCCCTGGGGCGAGAGAGAGAAGTGGAATGGGGGCCGCGGCCGATCGATATCGATATTTTGCTTTTTGAAGATGAGATCCTCTCGGATGACAGGCTGCAGATCCCGCATCCTCTGATGCACGAGCGCCTTTTTGTTTTAAAACCATTGCGCGAGATCGCTCCGCAGGTATTGCATCCGGTGCTTGAGAAAAGCGTCGAATCGCTTTACGAAGAGAAGAAGGCGGAGTACGGCGAAAGATACGATGATGAGCTGCCGGGATTCAAGGAAATAAAGGGTGGCGGAACCGACGATTACGAACGTTGGTAAAGTTATAACTAAAAGTGCCGAGGAGACTGTCGATTTGGGCAGGAAGATCGGCGCTTTTTTAGTGCCCAATGACGTGGTTTGCTTGACGGGAACTCTCGGGGCGGGGAAGACCACTTTAATTCAGGGGATAGCCGAAGGGGCGGGAGTCAAAGATTACGTAACTTCTCCAACTTTTATTATTATCAACGAGTATAAAGGACGGATTCCTTTCTTCCATGTTGATCTTTATCGTTTAGATAATGAAGAGCAAATCGAAGATCTGGGGATTGAAGAATATTTCGAGCGCGGCGGGGCTTGTGTGATCGAGTGGGCGGAGAAATTGGGAAAGTTAAAACCGAAATTGTCACATGAAATTGAAATAGAAATTGTGTCGGAGAGTGAAAGGAAGATATGCGTATCCTCGGAATTAGCAGCGCGACTAAGGTAGTCAGTATCGGTTTGATCGATGGAGATAAGGTTCTGGTTGAAACCACCGTTGCCGGTCTTCAGGCGGAGAAAATATTGTTCTATGCCAAAGAGGCGGGGATCGATCCG
>Ga0209536_100009639_pt1 | contig 14348 bp, 16 predicted proteins | sample DeeMarSeWOR28_12_FD_187461 | JGI IMG/M metagenome (GOLD analysis project Ga0209536, IMG submission 187461) | Marine sediment microbial communities from White Oak River estuary, North Carolina - WOR-2-8_12 (SPAdes) (version 2) | ecosystem: Environmental > Aquatic > Marine > Intertidal zone >...
GGCTGTCGATGTTTTAGATGTTTTAAGAGATGTCTCCGGTTTTAATCTCGTGCGCACCGGCGGTCGCGGTACCACGACCTCACTTTATATTAGAGGTGGCGAAGATAACTTTACCAAAGTGTTAATCGACGGTGTGAGCGTCAATCAGGGGGGCGGCGCATTTGACTTCGGCTCCTTGCTCACCGAAAATTTCGAGCGGATCGAAATCGTCCGAGGACCGCAGAGTGCTTTATACGGCTCGGATGCGATCAGCGGAGTGATCAATTTTATTACCAAACCGGGTGAGGGTAAACCGTCGCTGCGGGCCTCTACTTCAAATGGAACCTACTTAAAGGGCGATAAGAACTACATCGGAGAGCAAAGTGTCGGCTTTACGGGTGGAAATGAATGGATCGGCGCCAGCCTGGCATACGCCCGGGTTGATGATAACGGCTACCTGGATGTCAACCAAGATTACTGGAATAATACCTTCAGTGGCCGGGTGGATGTAACTCCCATGGATAATCTCGATCTGACTTTCACCGGGCGGTACGAGGACGCTAAAGATAAATTTCCGACCGAAGATGCCGGTGACCAGTATTCTCCGCTGGATCCCAATCAGGATCTGAAAACCGATGACTGGGTGGGCGGCCTAAACGCTCAATACCAGATGCTGCCCTGGCTGGAGCATGCCGTGCTGCTTGGCTATCATTATAATAAACAAGATTATAATGACCCGGAAGACCCAACGGCGGACGCCTTTGGCGCTTTTTTTTCGGAAACCAAGGATACACGCTACTCAGTTGATTATCATTTTAATATTCGCTATCCGTCAACGGAAACGATGCGCTCAACGTTTACGGCCGGATTCGAATATCTGGATGAAGATTATGATCAACAAACCCGGTCCATCTTCCTGGGATTTGAATCCAAAGATGATTTAGATAAGAGTCGGGATAACTGGGGATACTATGCGCAGGAGCAACTGTCTTTTTTTAATCGTTTGCATTTGACCGCCGGGGCGCGTTATGAAGATAACAGCGAGTTCGGCACTGAATTTGTTCCGCGCGGTTCGGTTGCATACGAATTAACACAAACCGACACGGTATTTCGTGGCGCGGCCGGAAAAGGTTTTAAGGCGCCCACCTTTACGGAACAGTTCGCCCAGGGCTTTGCCACCGGCAACCCGGACCTGGACCCGGAAAAATCGTATTCGTGGGAAGTGGGTGTCGATCAGGTGCTATGGAAAAACAAGCTCGTTTTGGGCGCCACCTACTTTTATCAAAAATTCGACGATTTAATTACCTATATCAACCGGCCGGACCCGGACCCGGATTTTGAAAACATTCAAGAAGCCGAAAGCCAGGGTGTCGAGCTGATGGCGTTATGCAAGCCCGGCTACGGCTTTACCGTTGGCGGCAACTACACCTATCTGGATACCGAGGTTACCGATGATGGCGGCGCCGGGGGGCCGAGTTCACCATTCGAGGAAGGCAAGGATCTTTTGCGCCGGCCGAAGAATACGGCTTCGGGCTATATCAACTGGGCCTGGCAGGGATTTCAGATTCGGTTCGACGGCCTTTATGTGGGTGAGCGCGATGATCTCGATTTTCGCACCTTCCCGGCCAACCGGGTCACCCTGGATGACTATTTTATTGTCGATCTGGCGACCTCATATACGTTTAAGCTGAATAATGAGTATATCAAGGATTTTAAAATATTCGGAAAGATTCTAAACCTTTTTGATGAACACTATGAGGAAGCATACGGTTTCAGCCCGCCGGATCCCAGTTTTCGCGTCGGACTGGCATTTAAAATGTAAATACGGCTATGGGGGAGATCGCTCTCTTTGAAACCAAACGGAACAAGGAGTGAAAACGATGTGGCATATTTTTGATAAAGGGGGACCCGTGATGTACCCCTTACTGGCATGTTCGATTATTGCGCTGAGCGTGGTCATCGAACGGGCCATCTTCTGGCTGAAGCTTGCAATTAAAAGCCAACCATCACTTGTCGATGAAATCCTGGAACTCGCGCGTCAGGGAGACTGGGAAGCCATCAGGAATAAAACGGTTGATACAAAAGATTATATTATTAAAATTTTAGTCAGCGGCATTCTGCACAAAGAATTTTCCATGATAAAGGCCATGGAGGCAGCGGCAGCCGATCAGATCAAACATATGCGGCGTTTTATGGGCGTTTTGGACACCATGATCACGGTCGCCCCGCTGTTGGGAATTTTTGGTACCGTTCTTGGCATCATTTCATCATTTGAAGTTTTAGGCTCGGCGGGCATCGAGCATCCCCAGGAGGTAACCAGCGGAATCGCCCAGGCGCTGATAACAACCGCGGCCGGTCTCGGGATCGCCATTTTATCGGTTTTCCCCTATAACTATTTTAATTCGCGCGTCGAAAATGCGGCCGTGCTCATTGAAAAATACGCCACCAGCCTTGAAATTGTATTCGAAAAGCTGACCCAACCCGGCGTTAAAAAATAAGCGGAGGCGGAATATGAAAATCCATCTGGCCGCATCGAAAAAAGCACGAATCGAAATGCTGCCTTTGATTGACATTGTCTTTTTGCTGCTGGTATTTTTCATTTACGCCATGCTGTCCATGGCAGTTCACCGCGGGCTGCCGGTTGAGCTGCCGCTTTCCACCACAGCAGAAATCGATAAAAAATTGATCCTGTCGGTCACCGTAGAAGCGGACGCGGTGATTTATGTGGACAAAGAGCGCGTTGCCCTTGCGGATCTAACGCAGGTCCTGCAAAGCAAAGCCGGCGGCATCCGGGAACCGGGGGTGCTGGTTTTTGCAGACCGCACGTTGCCGTACCAGATGATATATAATGTTCTCGATAAAATTCGCCAGGCGGGATTGAGTCGCATATCCCTGCAGGCCGACTTTGAGGAATAGACGTGAAACGTCTGCTGCCCTATGTCATATTGGCATTTGCATTTCATGCCATTATCTTGAGCACCGACTTTAGCTGGTTGCGGCTTGCTCCCAGTCTGACCCCAGCGGCAAAGTCTCTATCGATTACCTTGTCAACCGATAAGCCCCAAATGCGCAAGCCGCAAGCCGCGGCCCCTCAAAAAGCTCCTGAACGGCAGCTCGAACCCGGTGCTTATCAGAAGCCCAGAGAAAATCCCGCCGTCCTGCCAGCACCCGCGCGGGTCGAGCAGTCCGCTCAACTCCAAAAACCGCTGCCGGCCGGGCCTCCAGAGGATATGGTCAAAAAGGCCCGGTGGAAGAAAAGTTTGAAAGCGTTGACCCAAAACAAACAGCGCATAAAAACCACCGAAGCGACCCGGGCAGCGAATGACCCCAATCGTCATATTCCGCCCAAAACCGAAACAAAAGCTTTCAGTACCGCAAGTTCCCTCAACAAACCCGTTCGCCAGCCGCTTGCCGCGGATGCACTCTTCATAAAAAATACCCACCGCGTGCCCGACGGGTCCTCAGAACCGACGACCAGCGCGGCGATGCTGCCCGACACCCAAAGCGACGATACCCTGTCCGGGGCAGTCCTCAAACTTGCCCGGCCCCTGTACAAGCAAAATACGGCGCCCCCATATCCGCGAAAGGCCCGCCGGTTGGGATATGAAGGCATCGTTATGTTGAAGGTGTTAATCGATGAGAACGGCCGGGTGGATGATTTAACGGTGCTCAAATCCAGCGGACATACTGTTTTAGACCGTGCGGCGTCGTCAGCCGTAAGAAAATGGCTGTTTGAGCCGGGAACCGAGGGCGGCATCAAGAAAAGAATGTGGGTGAAAATACCCGTCCGTTTTGACTTAAAATAAAAGTTCTTATTACCGAATTCGCATTTTAACGGAGTTCTATCAGCTTTTGGCATCGAAAAATAAACATAAGACAACAGCGCCCTGTATCGCTGTCCTTGGAACCGGTTCTGAGGTCGGCAAAAGCGTTATTGCAACAGCGCTGTGTCGCATATTTTCAAACCGGGGTATCCGGGTTGCACCTTTTAAAGCGCAAAATATGTCCAACAATTCGGGGGTCACATTCGAAGGGCTTGAAATGGGCCGCGCTCAAATCGTTCAGGCTGAAGCCGCCAGGGTCCCTCCCCATGTGGACATGAATCCGGTCCTGCTGAAACCCACCGCTGAAATCGGATCACAGGTCGTGTTGCTGGGATCGGCAATTGAAACCGGCAAAACGGGGGCCGCGAACCGTGACAATGAACGGCTGTTTAAAGAAGCCTGCGGCGCACTGGATCGGTTACGTCAAGAATATGAACTGATTATTCTGGAGGGTGCCGGCTCCTGTGCCGAGGTAAACCTCATTTCCCGCGATATTGTTAATTTCCGGATGGCCGCCTATGCGGCTGCGCCGGTTGTGCTGGTGGCCGATATTGATCGCGGCGGTGTGTTTGCCCAGATCATCGGCACCCTTGAATGCCTTGAGCCTGACCCGCGTGCTCAAATTGAGGGATTTATCATCAATCGTTTCAGGGGTGATCTCCATCTTTTTCAAGAGGGCGTCCGCTGGATCGAGGAAAAAACGGAAAAGCCGGTTTTCGGCGTTCTTCCCTGGTATAACCATATCCAGATTGAACCCGAAGATTCAGTCGTCATTGAAAGCCCCCAAAAAGTCACCGTTAAAAACAGCCAAAATCCGGCGGTTGCCGTCATCCGCCTGCCGCATATTTCAAACTTTACGGATTTTGATCCGCTGCTGGCGATTCATAATCTGGGCTTGTATTTTTTGGAAAAGGCACAATCCCTCGCAGCTTTTAAAGCCGTTATCCTGCCCGGTTCTAAAAACACCCGCTTTGATCTCAACTGGATTCAAACCTCAGGCTGGGCCACAGCGTTGTCCGAATATTTGAGTTCCGGTGGGTATGTGCTGGGTATTTGCGGCGGGTATCAGATGATGGGCCAGGCCGTGCATGATCCGACCGGTCTGGAAGGCCGGCCCGGCTCCAGCGAGGGACTGGGTTTGCTGCCGATTGAAACCGTATTGAAAGCACCCAAAACCACCACCGTGACAACGTTTTTTTGGAACGGCCACATGGGTGCAGGCTACGAAATTCACATGGGGCAAACCACCAGAGCGGGCGGGTCCCCCCTGTTTAAGATTACGGAACGCAACCATAAACCGTGCCGGGACCAAGAGGGGTGCATATCCGCTGCTGCGAAGATCATGGGCACCTATATTCATGGTCTGTTTGACAACCCGGAGATTTTGAAATGCTGGTTAAACCATATCGGTTTGCCCGATGTCGACGTGTCCGCTGTCGGCGGAATCGAGGCCCGCAACGGCCAATATGAACTGCTGGCCGAGCATTTCGAAAAAAATGTCGATGTGGACAGGATCGTCCAGCTAGTCGTAAATCAGGAATAGAAATAATATATTCAGTTTCTATAGAGTAAATCGACAGGCGTATTGGCGTACTGGAGTTTTGGAGGGATGGGATTTTGAATTAAAAAGGAACTTCTGACGATCAACCATCACTCCAGTACTCCATCACTCCAATAGCATTTTAAGGTTACATAATCTGAATATCTTAAAAGGAATTGATAAAGTGGACGAAGTCATTTTCGTGATCGGCGGTTGCAGGAGCGGAAAAAGCACATGCGCTATTCAAACCGCTGAAAAGGTGCCCGCGGAGCACAAAATTTTCATCGCAACCTGTGTGCCGCAGGATGATGAAATGAAGCGGCGGGTTGCAAGACATCAAAAAGAGCGCAGTCAAAACTGGGTGACGGTTGAAGCGCCTCTGGACTTGCCGGAGGCCATTCTGCAAAACAGCCGCAGGGGGGATGTTATTCTGGTAGACTGCCTGACCCTGTGGGTGAGTAATCTTTTGATGGAAACCGGCGATGAAAACAAAATAGCGGATACAATTTTCCGATTAATAGACGCGCTTGAGAAGGCCACCTGCCCCATCGTTCTCGTCTCCAATGAGGTCGGCACCGGCATCGTTCCGGAAAACCGGCTGGCCAGACAGTTCAGAGACATCACGGGTTGGGTGAATCAAGCGGTTGCCAGGTGCGCGAATAAGGTGGTTTGGATGGTTGCCGGAATTCCGGTAACGGTCAAGGGATAGCAGTCGGGCAACTGTTCAGTTTATCAGATAAACGGGTTGCAGGTGTCATGCCTCAAAATATAGGACTGAGTGCTGAGGACTGAGTGTAGAGCTAAATCGAAATAAAAAAGGATGCCAGCTCATGGCGTAAAACGACACCTCGTGGTTCCAGGAGGACGATTCATGGCGCAAAACGGCAGCTCATGTGGAAATGATCGCAAGGCAGGCAGTTTTTTTTACTCAGTCCTCAGTCCTCAGCACTTCGCACTTGTCTTTTAACCCTGACACCTGAAACTTGATTTGACACGAAGAATTATAATTCATGAAAAATTTGATATCCGCTTTACAATTCATCACCATACTCCCGCTGGGAAAGGCGAAATCGTTTGATCCGCCGAAAATGGTGCCCTATTTCCCGCTGGTGGGCATCCTGTTGGGATTGATGGTGGCGCTTTTCGACGCCGTTGTCATGCGGTTTTGGACACCGCCGGTGGCCGCCTTGCTGGATGTCATTTTGCTTGCGGTATTAACGGCGGCATTTCACCTGGACGGATTGGGCGATACGGCCGACGGTCTGCTGGGGCCACGTTCCCGGGACACCGCACTCGAGATCATGAAAGACAGCCGGCTCGGGACCATGGCGCTGGTTGCGATTCTGTTTGGCCTGGCCTTAAAATGGGGGGGGATTGCAAGTCTGGATGCGCATCGCCGTATCCTGTTGATCGTGATCCCCGCCTATGCCCGGGCCGCAATCCTGTTTGGCATGTGGTATTTGCCATACGGCCGCCCCGACGGCACCGGCAAGCCCTTTTTTAGCGAAAAAATATCATTGAAGCATTTCTGGGGGCTAATTTTCCCCATCGGCCTTTCTTTGATTTTAGGCCTCAAAGCCATAGGGCTGAATCTAGCCTTTGTGGTCATCATCGCAATGATTCTTCTATTTTATAAAAAGCGGATGGGAAGTATTACAGGGGACATGCTGGGAGCATTAGTGGAAATTACGGAAGCAGGGTTATTTCTAATAATTTCGTTTGGAGGCGCTTTGTGATTGAGTAGGACCCCTATGTATCCTTCATTAAGCAAATCTTACAAAGGGGTATTTCCGTTCAATATCGGAACGACCTCGTTTATCTATCCGGAAGATTATGTGCCCAATGTAAAAATGCTGGGGCCTTATCTGGAAAACATTGAGCTGTTGTTGTTTGAAAGCAATCATACCGATGCACTGCCTTCAGAAAAAGCCATCGGGGAGCTGGCCAACCTGGCAAAAGATTTCAACCTGGTCTACAATGTTCATCTTCCCACCGACATATCCATCAGCAGCCGGGATGTGCAGCAACAACGCATTGCCGTCGAAACGATTATCCGGGTGGCGGAACGGGTTGCGCCCCTGAGTCCCACGACGCTGACGCTGCACGTGCCATATAATGAGACTTCCCTTGATGAAGATGATGTTAAAAGCTGGCAGGAAAGGGTAATCAAACATCTGGCCAAAATACTGGGCAACGGGATACCGGGGCACCTTATTTCCATTGAAAACCTGGATTATCCGTTCGAGATCCTGGTTCCGATTATCTCTGAGCTGGATCTTACGATCTGCCTGGATTGCGGTCATCTTATTCTTCACGGAGATGATAATGAAAAATTCTTCAACACCTACTCCGCTAAAATTGCTATCATCCATCTTTACGGTGTTGCCAAAAATCACTTTCATGGTCCTCTGGACCAGCTTCCCGAAAAATTAATGGCCCCCATAACGAGATTATTGGCTAATTTTGATGGAATTGTTTCAATGGAAGTTTTTTCTTATGCGCATTTGGATGCATCATTAAAATTTATGGAAAAATGCTGGAATCATCCGTAAACGTATATTTGATGAATAATATATGCCGCTTTCCATCATTATGTTCCGAATTACGGAATTGCGGTATCAGTGGTGGTAGAAAAAAACGGCCGCTTCGACGCAGTGGGGCAAATCGGTTGCATGTTTCTGATGAAATGGTTATGGTTCTCTAATCCTTGGAGCATAGGAAATCCAGATGGATAATAACGAAACCAGAGGATATATTCAGGTTTACACCGGCAATGGCAAAGGTAAAACAACGGCTGCCATCGGCCTGGCCATTCGGGCTGCAGGTGCCGGATTAAAGGTTTATATCGCACAGTTTATCAAAATGGGTGACTACAGCGAGATCAAAGCCCTCAAGCGGTTTTCCGATTTGATTACCGTCGAACAATTCGGACTCGGCCGTTTTACGGATGGGAAGCCCTTACCCGAGGATATTGAAGCAGCTCAAAAAGGTCTTGAACGGATTAAATCCATCATGGCCAACGAAGAATACAAAGTCATCATTTTGGAAGAGGCCAATGTGGCCGCCAAATTTGGACTCATCCGGGTACAGGACCTTCTGGGTCTTATTATTAATAAACCGTACGATGTAGAGTTGGTGATCACCGGAAGGTATGCATCGGCGCGAGTGATTGAAAACGCTGATCTGGTTACCGAGATGATTCCCGTAAAGCACTATTTCGAAAAGGGCGTCCCCGCCAGAGTGGGGATAGAAAAGTAATGACGCGATTGTTTGAGCAAAGCGAAATTAATGGGATGGTTCTGTCCAACCGATTTGTGCGCTCGGCAACCTGGGAAGGGCTGGCAACCGATGATGGCGCCAGCACGTCCAAATTAGTTGATTTAATGGCAAGGCTGGCGGCCGGCGGCGTCGGGCTGATTATCACCGGGCACACTTATGTTCGCCCGGACGGGCAGCACTCTCCCTGGCAGCTGGGTGTTCACAATGATGAGGTGATCCCCGGGCTAAGGGCCATAACGCAGGCGGTCCATGAAAACGGCGCTAAAATCGTTTTGCAGCTGGGGTATGGCGGCGCCTACCTGTCGAAATCGCGGGTCGGGAAAATGACCGTGCCGGATATTCAGGAGTTGGTTACCGCCTATGGCATCGCTGCGATGAGAGCCAAAACAGCGGGCTTCGATGGTGTGCAAATTTTTGCCGCCCACGGATTTTTTCTCAGCCAGCTGCTCTGCCCGCGGTATAACGACCGCACCGATGCATACGGCGGAAATATCCGAAATCGCGCCAGGGCGCTTTTGGAGGTGCTTCAGTCCGTCCGCCATCACACCGGTGACGGCTATCCGGTTTTGGTCAAACTCAATTGCCGGGATTTCGTGGAAAACGGCCTGACTTTGGAAGATTCCCTGCAGGTCGGGATGATGCTCGAGGAAAACGGAATTGATGCTATTGAATTAAGCGGCGGGCTTTTAAACAATCCGAATATCATGCAGAGTAAAATAGATACGCAAGCGGTCGAAGCCCATTTTCAGAATGAGGCCCGGGCCTTTAAGGAAAAAATCGCGGTTCCGTTGATCCTGGTCGGTGGCATCAGATCTTTGGAGGTTGCTAACCGGCTTGTGGACGAAGGTGTGGCCGATTATATCTCCATGTCACGCCCTTTTATCCGGGATCCCGACCTGGTTAATCGTTGGAAGGCCGGCAATCTGCTGGAGGCGGAATGCATTTCATGCAACAACTGCTTTGAACAAATCAAGCAGGGCAAGGGCGTATCCTGTGTTCCACTAGCGCCAGAGCCGGTTGAATCGTTTTTTCCTCAGATATCAAAAACGGTCCCGGCCAGCCAGCCGCATCCACCGGGTACCGAATATCAAATATCAATCGGCCTGGAACAATGGGATGCCAGCTTTATCCCGGTGATAAAAATTCAATTGTTTTATGAAGGAAAAATGGCGAACCGCGAGCCCTCCTTTCCCCTGGGTTCAGAAGATCCCCAAAAAGTGACCAGGGCCATATCCGAACTTTTGGAAGAATACGCGGCCGGCACCCCCAAAGAATAATTCCGGAATGGTGGCTTAAGAAGCGTTTAAAAATCGATCAATACAGGCTTTCAGCTCTTCGGTGCTGGGGGTGGTTTCAAAAACCAGTTCGTCCTCTATGACAATGCAGGGGACGGGCGCCGGTCTGCCGAGGGATTTTGAAAAACGCTGGTATCTCTTGGCACCCGCTAAATCTTTGGTGACAATTTTTTCCCAGTTCAATCTGTCGCCATATTCCGGCGCAACCGTTTCGACCACACGGGCCATGTAAACGCAGGGGATTCAATGTTCACCTTCGTGAAACACTTCCAGATGAATTTTCGGTTTTTCTAAATTCATTGTTCTTCCTTTTTCTTAATATCCCCGTGTTCGTTGAGAACCTCTTCAAGGGCCTCTTCCAGTTCAAATTGGGGCGGGATCGCGTCAAAGAACAACTCCCCATTAATCCACAGAGAGGGCACCGGCGCCAGCCGGCAGTGCTTGTAAACGCCTTCTTCGCCAAAAAGAAGCCGGGAGAGCTCCAAAAAGCGCTCTTTACCCTTCCCTTTCAAAAAATCAACCCGACGGTATTCCACCCGGTCGGCATAGTTTGGCAATACGAGTCGAACCATTTCGTCCATATAAAAACAGGGCAGACAGTAATCTGCTTTGTACATCACCTCTATGATAATTTTAGCTTCGCGTTTCGATGGCATAATTAAACGTCTCGGAATTTCCAAATCGGTACGATAAGTGATTTCTCAAAAGATATCATAGGCGCCATAGATTTTCAATGCGGTCCTATCGAAAGGGTTGCGCTTCTCGGCATTCGTTTGACATCTGAAGGCAGTTTAAATAGATTACAACCTGAATCTTGCATGAAAATTCAGGTGAAAACATGAACACCAGTCAAATAGAGAAAAGAATAAGTTCGATCGTTCAGCGGGAGGGCAGAAGGCCGCGCATCCTTCTGGCTCACCTGGAAAGCGATCAGGCCGATCGTTGGACAAAACCGTTAGCCGCTTCCCTGGCTGAATTCGGATTTGACGTTGATATCGGCCCCGGCAACCAGGCGCCCCTGTCTACCGCCCGGTTGGCAATTGACAATGATGTCCATATAATATGCGTCTCTATCGTCGATAATGCCAATCAAGCGTTGGTCGTTCAGCTGGCCGAGGCGCTTCAGGCCGAAGGGGGCAAGGATATTCGACTGGTCGCCGGGGGCGCGGGCTTACAGCCAAATCATGAGGAATTATATCGCGCCGGTGTGGATTTAATCGTTGATTTTGATAAATTGAATATCAATCTGATGGGTCGCATCCTCGATCTGCTTGATGAAACCGCAAAAAAAACGCAGGCCTTTTAGGGGTTGTTAAAAAACGTCGCTGTATTCAAACTTTTTTTCTACACCCCCTTATGCCGCACCTCCGTATTTCGCAATATTATTATGCAAAACCGCATAAATTCAGGATTCGTTATCTTCATCTGATTTTTGAAATTTTTTTCTATCGTACTTGCTCCAAAATTCGGCAGCCTCACAACCCAGCATGGCAGCGGCCGCCAGATCGTCTCTGGCCTGCCGATTATTACCCAGTTTATAAAAACAGACACCCCTCTCAAAGTAGGCTTCGGCAAATTTGATTTTATTATCAATGGCCTGATTAAATGCTTGAATGGCTTTTTGATAATGGCCTTTTTGCTTCAGATGTAAACCCTTCTGGTACCAGTCTTTATCCGTCAACGCCATAATTTCTGAGCTTTTTACTCATTCTCCATAGATTCTTGTAATGGATACATTCAATTTGCTTCCGGCTGAATATCCGACGCATCGCCACAATTATCGCAACGGCAGCCCAATTCCCGGTTTTTGGCAGTCATCAAAGGAGCCAGAATAAAGCGAAAAAAACCGGCGGCACTGCCACCCCCGATCAATGGTGCAGCTATATAAACCCAAAAAAAGCCGTTTTGAGGGCCTGGAATTGCAATTTTGTCCCAGCCTGCAAAATAGGCGACTAACCGAGGCCCGAAATCTCTAGCCGGATTGATTCCGGTTTGGGTCAGCGGTGCCGTAACGGCAATAAGCGCAGATACGGTGGCCCCAATAAAAATGGGTGCTAAAACTTCACCTGGGCGTCCAACGTTGCAGCCTTCGGTCAACAAAAATATCATTGTAACCAGAATGAACGTCCCCAATCCTTCGACAAGCATCGCGGTTCCCCTGCTGACGCCAAACCAGGGAAGGGAGAACCCAGGATTGGGGAAATATTCACCGAACAGCATAGCCGTTTTTACGGATGAAAGCGTGCCGCGGCTGATAGCGTGTGCCGTTTCGTAACTGGAAATTGAAGAATGGAGGACGAGTAGTAAACACGCTCCGGCTGCTATCGCCCCACATAGTTGGGAAATCCAATATGGGATTAACAGACGTAAATGCATTCGTCCAGCCAATACCATTCCCAGAGACACAGCCGGGTTTAAATGGGCACACGATAAATGGCGTGTCGCATAAATGGCCAGGGTCACCCCGATACCCCAGACAATGGAAATTTGAACGATGCTGGGTATGGCATCGAACAAGACAGATACCGCCACCGCCGAAATTCCGAAAAAAACCAGCAGGAATGTCCCGAAAAATTCTCCAAAGTATATTCCCAATCGTTGTTTCATAATAGCGTCTTCAAGAAGTATCGCTAGATGAGCACCCATTTGAATTGCTTTCACGCACCTTGGAGTAATCCGGCGATTCGCTCCGGTTTATATACTTTTCCCTGGGCAACGACGACACCTTCAATAACCAGCGCCGGGCTGAGCAGCAATCCATATTTTTGGCGAACATCTTCGGAAAGGGTCCAAAGCTTAACCACCTCGGCATCCACCCCGGCATCCTTAGCCGCTTTTTTGGCATTTTCGAGAAGCGCATTGCATTTTTGGCAGGGAGGCTCGAGTCCGACGACTTCTATGCGCACCATGATCCACCTCTAGAAGTGGTTTCAAAATCCCATCTAAGGCCCAATCGCTGCGTTGCAGACCTCCGATAAATGCTCACATACCCAATGTATGCTGGGAACAACGACTTTCTCGATCGGCCCGCGCCTTGATGCATACCTTAATCTGTTTAGATGAGATATGTAATCCCGCTTTAGCGGGGCCCTTGAACCTAATCTGAGGTTTTGAAACCACTTCCATTTAAACGTTTGACTTCGTTATTCTAGTGACTCGCGTATCACATGCGGCGGCTCAGGATAGGCCGGGCTAAAACATTGAAGGTCGTCGATTTCAGATTTAACACCCATACCCTCGGAAACCGTGTTAAGAACATCACGCACCGTCGCTTCTAAATCTTCAGGTTCAAGCCTCACCCGTGCATTGATAATGAGCGCAGCCTTTGACAATGCATTCAGGGTCTCACCACTGATGCTGGGCTCATCTGCCAGATGGGTCAGATTGGCCCAGAGGGATTTTCCGGCGCTGGTAATCACAATCTTCAGGTGCCCAATTTCACCCTCTCTTTGCTTAAACGCCGCTCTTAATTCCAGCATCAATTTTCGCGCAAAATTAGAAGCGTTAAACGGTTCCGGCGCAGACATGAATACGGCGGCATTCAGCCAGCCCAAAACGGCCTCCGCGTGGGCATAACGGTCATAATCAATCTGCCGCAACACCGTATTGGCGCCCGGCCGTCCGGAAAGAAGGTCGTCAAGCCACTCCTCCATCCCGGTACCTGCTTTGGCAGAGACGGCCATCAATTTTTTATTTTGAAATGTTTCCCCAATTGCAGAAAGCAGACGATCGGATTCGCCCGGGGCAATAAGATCGATTTTGTTGAGCACGATGTTGTCTGCCTCTTCCATTTGCTTGCGGAAGAGATAGGCCACATCTTCGGGGAATTCGGTTTCGCTTTCTTGCAGCATGAGTTCCCGCACCCGGTCCGGGTCCACCATTATCGAAAACGGCGCAAAACGGAAGGCATTCTTGTATTGAATTTTTATCGGATTCGCCACCGCGGCCACAAAATCGGTACAGCTGCCCACCGGTTCCCCCATGAGAACATCGGGATCATGGGCCATAATTTTTTCGACGTGCTCGATCAATTCATCAAATTTGCAGCAAAAGCAGCCTTTGACCACTTCTTCTACCGGTACACCCAGCTCGGTGAGCATCTGTCGGACGATAACCGTATCGACCAGATTTTCACTCTGATCATTGGTGATGAAACCGACACGCATGTCGCGCTGAATCAATCGTTTTGCCAGGGATGCCAGTGCCGTTGTTTTGCCGGAGCCCAAAAATCCGCCGGCAAAGATGAGCTTTACGGGTTTGTTGACTGAAATCGGTTTGCCGGGACGCATTGTGTTACCTCCTGCCTTTGATTCGTGAGTGGAGCTAGATTGTGACATTCGTTGGTGTTGTTAATCCAGGCAATTGGACCGGCTTTCAAACCGGATCGTCGGCATCCGTATGGAGGGAAAAACCTTTTTCGCCTGATCGAAA
>Ga0209536_100009640_pt1 | contig 14348 bp, 16 predicted proteins | sample DeeMarSeWOR28_12_FD_187461 | JGI IMG/M metagenome (GOLD analysis project Ga0209536, IMG submission 187461) | Marine sediment microbial communities from White Oak River estuary, North Carolina - WOR-2-8_12 (SPAdes) (version 2) | ecosystem: Environmental > Aquatic > Marine > Intertidal zone >...
ACAGGAGGGCCCGTGATGCGTACCTCGGCAGCGACTGCGAGGAGGAGCTGGTCCACAGATGCAGCGAGAGGGGGCTGTTCAATATGCTCAACCTGGTTAGGGATGAGATCTCATCCACGTTACCCGAGGAGGACGTATGGAAGATCCAGCAGGGAGCATACGACGCCATAGAGTCCTGCGAGGTTGAGAGCATCCAACGATGCGAGCTCATGCCCGGATGCCCGACGACCCTCAGCTGGCTGACTGAGAGGGGAATCAAGCTCGGCATAGCCACATCCAACTCCCAGATGGTCGCCGAGCAGATCCTGGAGAAGGAGAAGCTGCGACACTTCTTCATCTCCGTCGTAGGCAGGAGGCCCGATCTCAAGATGAAACCGAACCCGGATCAGCTGCTGTTATGCTTGGATGAGATGGAGGTAGACAGAGAGCATGGGCTGATGGTCGGAGACAGCACCAAGGATGTCCAAGCGGCCAAGGCGGCGGGCCTCTACGTCATAGCCGTGCCTTCGTTCTTCACCAAGAGGGAGGCACTGCAGGAGGCTGGCGTCGATGTGATCATAGACAGCTTAGCAGAACTGCCCGAGGTTGTCATGAAGCTTGACGGGGCTAAGGCAGCAGGTTGAAGTGGACGCCGACGTAGTAGATCAACGCCAGTATCACCGTGGCTATGAACAGCCCCTTCAGGGCCCTCTTTCTATCGATGAGGAATGCTGAGATGGCGCCCGTGACGAACCCGCTGAGGTGCACGTCGTGGGCGATCCCCACGTCGCTTGCCATCCAGAAAGCAGAGAGCTCCACCAAGCTGAGCATCAGCCCCACGACGACTGAGGGCATGGGCACGATCAGTGCGTAGGTCAGTTTGAAGGGCATCAGCAGGAACAGAACAGCGATGAGGCCGAAGATAGCCCCGGAGGAGCCGACGAGGGATGTATCAGAGGCAGGGTTCAGGTAGCAGTGGATAACCCCCGACACAACCCCTGAGACGAGGAAGACTAGGAGGTACCTCAGGTGGCCGATGTCCCTCTCCACTATGACGCCCGCCCCGTAAAGGGCGAAGCCGTTGACGATGAGGTGGACGAGGTTCCCGTGGAGGAACATGTAGGTCACCAGGCTATCGATGTGGACGGCCTGGAAGAGGCGGAGCGGGATGAGGGAGAAGGTGTCGTACATCTCCTTGGAGGTCTCCACGCCCGTCAGCGAGAGGTAGAGCTGGACCACGACCAGTATGGCCAGAAGCAGATACGTGATGAAGGGCGTCTTCTCCTTCACCGTCTCCCCAGGTTCGTTCATTCCAGTAGGATATGACGAACATCAGTTTAAGGCTGACGAAGCAGATGAACGAGAACATACTCACCAACCCTCCAAACGCACAGAGCCTCATGTAAAAGCATGAAAAAACTGGCATCGGATGCAACAACCTTTTTTTTAATGGGCTTTCCTTTAAGGGTGTAAAAAGCTGGGCTATCCGATGAAAAAGGGACGACGCGAATCTAAATCTGAGATCATAGGACTTGGCACCTGGTATGACAAGACGGCCGCGGAGTTGATCGAGAGGGAGAAGAAGCTCGGTCGCAGCCTGGAGATGATCAGGACGGAGAGCGGGCTCGGAGCCTCCGGGTTCCCCCACATAGGCAGCCTGGGGGACGCCCTCAGGAACTACGCCGTGGCTCTGGGCGTTAGGAACCAGGGATACCATGCGGAGCTCATCGCCTTCTCCGACGACAAGGACGGCCTCAGGAAGGTCCCCGCGGGCCTCCCCGAGGAGATGGAGAAGTGGCTGGGGTACCCCGTCTCCTCGATACCGGACGACTTCGGGGACTGCCATACTAGCTTCGGCTCCCACATGACCTCCCTCCTCCTGGAGGCCCTCGACATAGTCGGAGCGGATTACCGCTTCATGTCCGGGAACAAGGTCTACCAGGACGGCGTCCTCAACGAGGAGATAATGACCCTCCTCGAGAACAACAAGAGGGTGGGAAAGATAATCAAGGAGGAGATAGGGCAGGAGAAGTACACGGAGACCCTCCCCTACTTCGTCGTCTGCGAGAGCTGCGGGCGAATCTACACGACCAACGCCTACGAGTACGTACCCGGGGAGCACAAGGTCCTCTACAGGTGCGAGGGGATGGAGGTGAAGGGGCGCTGGCTCGAGGGCTGCGGCCACGAGGGCGAGATGGACGTCCTCTCCGGGAACGGCAAGCTCAGCTGGAAGGTGGAGTTCTCGGCCAGGTGGAAGGCACTGGACATCAGGTTCGAGGCCTACGGGAAGGACATCTCCGACTCGGTGAGGGTCAACGACAGGATCTGCAGGGAGGTCCTGGGATGGGAGCCCCCGATGCACGTCCAGTACGAGATGTTCCTCGACAGGGGTGGGCGCAAGATCTCCAAGTCGGCGGGGAACGTCTTCACCCCCCAGGTCTGGTACAGGTACGCCTCCCCCCAGTCCCTGAACCTACTGATATTCAAGAGGTTCGTGGGGACCAAGAGCGGCTCCGTGGAGGACATCCAGCCACATATGGACGAGCTGGACTACATCGAGGACGTCTACTTCGGAGTGCAGAAGGTCAAGAACGAGATGGAGCGGGAGAAGCTCAGGGGTCTCTACCAGTACTGCTGGATAATGAAGCCCCCCGAGGAGCCCGGGGTCCACGTCCCGTTCAACCTGATGATCAACCTCGCCAAGGTCGCCCCCAAGGGACTGGAGGCGGAGTTCATTAGGGACAAGCTCGACGCTTACGGATACCTCCGACAGGGGGACTCGGGCCTGGACAGGAGGATCGAATACGCCCTGAACTGGGTGGAGGACTTCGGAGCAGCGGATGTGCAGAAGGTCGAGCTCACCAGCGTGGAGGCCTCGGCGATAGGGAAGATCGCATCAGCCCTGGGGTCCGCCGAGGACGAGGAAGGATACCAAGGAGCCGTCTTCGACGTCGCCAGAGAGGAGGGGATACGACCGGGGAGCCTGTTTAGGATCCTCTACAAGATACTGTTGGGAAGCCCCCAGGGGCCAAGGTTTGGGCCATACGTTGACGCAATCGGAAGGGAAAACGTGGTTCGAGAACTCGAGAAAGCTGTCCAAGCCTCGTAATCTAACCTATTCCCCATTTATCGAGAACTCTCTGCAGGTTTTCCGTGTACAGTGACTCGTCGTAGTTCCACTTTCCATTGATGAAGTGCTGATAGGGGATCGTCTCCCGCCATGTCTGGAACATGTCCTGGATGATATACCGGTAGTTCTTCAGCAGCCCCTGTTTGATCAGCTTCGAGAGGGAACCTATGAACTTACGGAACTCCCACTTGGGAAGGTAGAGGTGGGTCGTCAGGGTGTTCTCCCCGAGAACCTTCCCCAGATGGAAGGGAAACGGCTTGTCATGGAGCGAGAGGGCGAACTTCACAAGCTGCTCATAAGTGTCGAACTCGAACTTGAAGAATATATACTCTGAAATGAGTGAAGGGAACCTGTAGATCTCTACCTGATATCCTTCGATGATGTTCCTCTTGGAGACATGCTCCCTAAAATGATACTTTACCGTCTCCAGAGGTATTTCGAGCTTCTTCGAAATGTCAGTAAGAGTCTTCCTCCCATCGATCTCAAGCTCCTTTATGATTAGAAGGTCCTCGCGGTCAACTCGGATAGGCCAGTCATCGGGCTCTTTCAGGGTCCAGGGCAGCTCCCCCTCAATGGTCTCGACTTCCTTCATCCACTCATCCCAGTTGAATGTCCAGACGTTCTCCTCGACGCTGAACCACCGACTCTGGACATTTACTCCCTCGTGACAAGTCGTCCAGTAGAGCTCGAAGGACTTTGCCACACCCGTCTCCTTGAGCGTATTCAGGTACTCTACAAATTTCTCCTCGCGACCCTTTGGCACAGTCCATATCCCTGCGCAGCCTTCGTATGGTCCATAGGCCCGGCAGAGGAATAGCCAATAATTATGGAGCTTCATGCACTCAAGGAGAACATCCTCTAACCCAGGTGTAGCCTCGACGAAAACAACGGCCTTCTTCAGGCCCATATAGGTGTGATACGGGTTTAAATGGAGAAATAAAATGGAGTTTTCAATCATTCTCTGGACACGGTAGCGGACGGTCGTCGTTGGTATTTCGAGATGTTTGCCGATCAACGCTAGGTTTCTGGGCCCCAGCAATGACATCCCTTCGAGAATCCTGACGTCAGTCTCGTCAATTTTCTTCCATGTCGTAAAGGCCTGACGAATCCTGTAGTCGATACTATCTTTATCGGAGAGGCCCATCGGCGTACTCAACGAGTGTGTTTTTCAATTTATACTTTATAGAGCTTACGTATATCCGCCTGATCCGCCTCCACCAGGTATCGGATCGGCCAAGGCCACCATCGTCCCGCTAAATGAGCTGAGGATGTCGAAGAATCCACTGACCGTTTCGGCCCCGAGAATAGCGGGCTGAACAGAGGTAAGTAGGACGGTCCCGACCGACAGCACCAACAGGACAACGAGGGCAACAGTTTTTCCCTTCACAGTTTCACCTCCCACGCAGTGAGCTAACTAACAAAACAACAAAAATGTTAATAAAATTTCGCGTTTATAGTAGTTGAAAGCGGTGTTATTGTAAGGAGCGAATAAAGAAAATGGATGAGGTAAAAACAAGTGATCTTCTGGATCTACTAGAGGTACTCGAAACCGAATGCCAAGACAGCCCTGAGTTCATAGATAAGATGCTTATAGAGAGCATCGGTGAATCCATCAAGACCGTCTTCGGCGAGGAGCTTGCCCCCATACTACTGGAATCCCTCTCCATAGTCTCTGCCAACAAGGGAACGAGGTTCGACACCCAGAAGTTCCTCGTAAGGCTGAACGAGACTTTGAAGGGTGATGCGTTTCACATTCAGAAGATGATCGAGGGGAAAATACTCATGAAGCATCACTGTGGAGAGCTGCGGAAGAAGATGGCGCTCCCAAGGCTCGACGACCTCTGATTGTTGAGGCGGGCTCTACACTCAAGATCCTCATCATAGGTCAGAGGGGCAATGTCGTCATCGCCCGCCGGGTAACCATTCACGGAACCCCTGAAAAGGATTATGGGATGAACTCAGTCTAGGTTCTCCTCGTCGCCGCCTGAGATGTAGAACAGGGCCGCCGACCCGAATGAGAAGCCCTGGAGGGCGATCCCGAACCAGAAGGGAGTGTTCATCCCCGGGAACTGGGAGATCAGATAGAGCCCCCCGCACTGGAGGACGATGGCGATGAATATGCGGGTGACCCATTTTGATGCCCTCATCACTCCGTCGTCAAGCCCGGGCATAGCATCAAGCTGCACCGCATTCCCCGAGAGGGACCCCAGGCTCATGGCGCTCATCGTTGAGACCGCCAGCCCCCCGCTCCCCCATCCCAGCCTCCTCTTGAATACCCTGTAGGACGAAATGAAGAGGCCGAAGAGGAGCATGAACATCAGTGTCAGGCTTAGAAGACCTAGCATCCACCATGGATGAGACAGGAGCCCCAGGTATTTCCACCTCAGATTGTGAAGCAGAAACCTGAACAGCATATTGTATAAAAGTCCTTTACGGACTACAATTACGTATAGAAAAAACAGTGACAAATAGAAGTATAGAAGCATTAATCTATTTACACTAGGCTAGTTACACATCATAAAACCATAAGAAAGACACTCAATTAAAAAAGAGTGCAATTTTCCTAATCCATGATACATACCCTTGATATTGATTTCATGCCTCAGCATCTCGATTACCGGTTCAGGCAACAGGTTTAACCTGTGCAGCACATACAATGTTGAAGATGGAGCCCATCAGCGCCGTCCTAGCTGAGGATAGGGTCGTCGTCCCCGCCCAGAACGATGCAAACAGCCTCTACCAGGACGGGTACGGTTCGTTGTCTACCGAGGAACGGCTCCTGACACTCAACGCCTTCGAGGCTCTCTACCTTGTGGAGAGGAGGAAGATCTCCGTCGTCGACGAGGCGAGCCGGAGGAGGCTAGTCTTCCAGGAGCTCCTCCCACGGCTCTCTAAGGGCGACCCTGACACATGGACGCGTTACATCGTCTACAGGGACCTCAGGGAGAGGGGCTTCGTCGCCCGCGCAGGATCGGGCTCCAACGCTGACCTCCTTGTCTATGAGAGGGGCATGTACGGCAAGAGGCCTCCCAGATACCACGTCTACATGCTGTGGGAGGGGCTGCGGACGCCCATCTCCCGCCTCAGCGAGGTCCTGGACTCAGCCGTGGACGATGAAAGGATCCTGAGGCTGGCGGTGGTCGACAGGAGGGGGGAGGTTGTGTACTACACCCTCTCGGAGATGGCCTTCGAGAAATCACCCTAGATGCTCTAGGAGCTCCTCGAGCTTCACCTTCTGCTGTACGGAGGTGGACATATCCCGGACGGCCACGCATCCCTCGGCCAGCTCGCGCTCGCCGACGATGACGACCTTGGAGACCCCCTTGGTGTTCGCGTTGTCGAGCTGCTTCCTCATCCCTCTGCTCAGGAGGTCCATCTCTGTGGACACGCCCGCGCGCCTCAGCTCCTGGGCCACCTCGATGGCCTTGGATCTGACGGAGTCGGATGCCGAGACGACGTAGACCCGGGGAGCGAGGTTGAGGCTGTCGAAGACTCCGGCCCTCTCCAGTAGCGCCACCAGCCTGCCGGGGCCGAGGGAGACACCGGTCACGGGGGTGGGCTCGCCACCGAAGATCTCGATGAGCTCATCGTACCTCCCCCCTCCGGCTATGCTGCCCTCGTTCTCGAAGCCCTCCGCGTAGACCTCGAAGACGGGCCCGGTGTAGTAGTCCAGGCCCCTCGCTAGGCCGAGGTCGACCAGGATGTCTCCCGTTATGCCGTAGCCCTCAGCGTAGTCGACGATGGACAACAGGGCTTCGCATGCGTCAAGCCCCTTTTTAACTCCCTTTACCAGCTCCTTGGCTTTGCCGATCACTTCACTTGGCGCCCCTCTGATCGAGGTCAGGTCTAGGAGCCTTTGTGAGCTCTCCCTCGAGGCGCCTATCTTATCAAGCTCCTCGAGGACTCCCTCGTCACCTATCTTGCCTCTCTTGTCGACGGCCCTGAAAGCGTCCAGATACTTCTCCTTCGGGAGCCCAGAGATCTCCACGAGGGCCTCGAGGAGCCTCCTGTCGTTGAGCTTGATCTTGAAGCCCTTGAAGCCGATCGCCTTCAGGCTGTCGACGGCGACGGCGAGGACCTCGGTGTCAGCGATGGGGTCGGCGACGCCCACGACGTCCACGTCGGCCTGCCAGAACTCCCTCCACCTCATGTCTGAGGGGCGCTCGTACCTCCAGACGGGGCCGATAACGTACCTCTTGAAGGGCTTCGGCAGCTCCCGATGCGTGGCGACGACCCTCGCCAGGGAGGCGGTCCACTCGAATCGGAGGCCCAGCTCCCTGTCAGACTTGTCCTTGAAATAGTAGATCTGGTTGACGGCGTCCTCACCGCTCTTCTTCTTTAGCATGTCCCAGCTCTCGAAAGCCGGTGTGCTCATGGGCTCGTAACCATAGTTCTTGAACACCTCCCTGATCTGGTCCATCACCCAGTTACGCTTCAGCATCTCCTTTGGGAGGAAGTCCCTCGTCCCTCTTGGTGTTTGAAACATCTTCTACACTCCGTTGAAGGGCGTCGATTGAAGGATGGTCCCCACGAGGGGATAAATGTAGTCATATTCAGGTGAATTAGACTGACTATTGACCGGTAACGATTGCATGTTCTGAGAAGGGATCCTGGTTAGAACTAATAATGTGTCAGGCCGTTCGGTGATGAACGCGTCCGCCTCGGGTGAATGCTATCCCTCACTTGACACCACTTCTACAATGTGTCAATCGTGTTTATATTAACATTACTGAAAAACGTCAGCTACAATCATTCAGGCGAGGGAGGTCTCCACCCTCTCCTTCCCCTTCCCAGGGTTCTTCCTCTTCAGCCTTATCTCCCCGATCTCCCCGGTGTCTCGGACGTGGGTCCCGGCGCAGTGCATCTCGATGTCGGTGCACCTCCAGATCCTTATCCCGGGCAGGCTGGGATCGGACTCTATCCTTATCTCGTGCCCCTCCGCGAGGAATGCGTTCGTCGATCCCTCGACCTCATTGAGAGCCTCTGCGGGTAGCCTTCCCTCAATAGTGTAGTCTGCCCTGTCCTTCTTCTCGTCAACGTAGGAGCCGAGTCTCTCCAGATGGCCCATCTTGGCCCAGAGGAAGTGCTCCATGATGTGGGCGGCCGAGTGGAGCCTCATGATCCTGTGGCGCCTGTCCCAGTCGACCACACATTCCACCTCGCTCCCAACATTGAAGGGGAGAGGTGATGCGAGTAAGTGACTGATGACCCCGTCATGGATATGGGTGTCAGCGACCTCTATCCCACCTATCCGGCCAGTATCCCCAGCCTGTCCGCCGCTCTCCGGATAGAAGGCCGTGCGGTCGAGGACGACCTCGTTCCCGTTGACGGCTTTTACCTCTGCAACAAACTTGGCGAGGTAGGGGTCTTCGTCGTAGAGCTTCACTGTCGGCTTCATCGACTGAATGCCCCTCTCAGGAACGGGTAGAGCTCGTCCACCTGCTCCTGGACCATCGTCTGGTAGTACTGGTACATTATGCTGACGCAGAGGAGGGCCCCCATGCCCGAGCCGAAGACGTTCAGGAACTCCGACAGGGCCGCCAGCATCCCAATTATAAACCCACCTATCACCGTGATGGTAGGTATGTACCTGTTCAGCAATGAGACAAGGGGCCTCCTGCTGCGCCTGAACCCGGGAACCTGCATGCCGGATGACAGGAGCTGGTCAGCCATGTTCTCAGCTCCCAGGCCCCCTATCTCCAGCCATGTCAGCGAGAACAGGATACAGATGGCCACGACTATGAGGAGGTAGACCAGGGCACGGATGGGCTCGTTTATCACCCCTCCCAGGGAGCCCGGGGAGGTCGTGTAATAGACAAATCCACCCGTGGGCCGCCCTGTGGATGCGTTGAACGTGCCCAACAGGTTAAGCAGCGAGTTCGAGTTGTCGACGTTCCACCGCGACCACACCAGCTGGCTCACCATCTGGAGGAAGCCGAAGAGGGTGTAGGTCAGTATCACGGGGATGTTCGAGACGTAGAGGAGCTTGATGGGCATCTTACCCCTGAAGCCCCTGAATGTCGAGTGGGATATGGGGAGCTCCACCCTCATCCCCTCAACGTAGACCACGAAGGCGAAGACCGCCACCGTGGTCAGGAGTCCGATCATATCGGGGTAATTGGGCCTGTAGAACCAGTCGAGCACGGGGTCGCCCCTCATGATCCCCTCGAAGAACGCCCAGATGGCGCCTATCCGCCTGCCGTCTGCTGAGGGGTAGACGTTGAAAGAGCTCATCCAGATGGTCTTGGTTATCCCGGCGACGATGAACAGGCTTATACCGCTGCCTATCCCCCAGCCCTTCTGCACCATCTCGTCGAGCATCATAAGGACGAAACCAGCTATGAAGAGCTGAGCGAAGATGATCGCTGCGGTGCCTAACGTGAGCCGTCCGTACTGGCCTGTGACGATGTATGCCGCAGACTGGAAGGCTATCATGAGGAATGAGAATATTTTACTAACCGTCGTGAATAGCGCCCGATCCTCCGGGTTCGTGTTGTCGAATCCGATGAGATCCGAGCCCGCTAGGAGCTGGATGATCAGGCCCGCCGTGACGATGGGGCCAATCCCCAGCTCAAGAAGCGTCCCTGCCGTCGAGGCGAAGATCACCCTGTAGGCCGCCAGCTGCTGAGCCTGAGACTGGCTGACGTTGACGCCGTATAATGGGGTCTCAGCCATGATGAGGTAGCAGATGAGGGCGATGCCGGTCCACATGAGCTTCCGGTTGAAGCTGACCTTCCTTTCAGGGGTCTTGACCTCTGGAACGAAGGGAGCTATCGGCCTGAAGAACTCGAGGAACCGACCCATCCCGATCACTCAATCTCTACGATATGCCCTCCGGCGGCCTCGATCTTCTCAAGGGCCCTGGAGGAGTACTCAGGAATCTTGACTGCCAAGGGGACGCCTATCTTCCCCCTGCCGAGGAGCTTCTCGTAGCCAAGCTCCTCGAGGTCGAGGTCAAGTGCGTCCGCCCTACCGACCTCCATGCCCAGCTTGTTCAGGGCAAGGTTCTCGAGGTCGCCGATGTTTATTGTGACAGATCTGGGCTCGAGGGATGACGGGGGCTTGAAGCCGACGTTCTTGTACCTGTCGGGCTCGTACTTGACGGTGCGGATCCAGAAGTGCTTCCGTCCGCCCGCCCTGCCCTTGCCGCCTCTCATCCCGCCCTTGCGGTGCTGACCAACCTGTCCCCATCCGCAGTACCTTGAACCACGCTGTTTACGCGACTTCCTCAGTTTGTGGGGCATTTCGTTTACCGTCCGTATTGAAGGAACATGAACGCCATAAAAACCTAATGATATATCTCAGGCTTCTATCTATTCGGACCTTCTCCCTCTATCACTGCAAGCCTAAAGATAAGCATTTTCATCAGACAAAGATAATCGACTCTCCGGGAAAAAGGAGGAAAACAACCTTCCCATATCGCTAAGAGGCCTCAACTGTGGACACTATCTCAACTGACTGTGCATCGGTCACCAGATCAGCCCTGACATCCAGGGGCAGGTGTATTCGGAACGTCGTTCCAATCCCGACCTCGGTCTCCACGCCGATCGTTCCACCATGCAGCTCCACAGCCCTCTTGCTGTAGGCCAACCCCAGCCCCATGCCTTTTCCCTTGGTGGTGTTGAAGGCCAGGAACAGCTTGTCTCGGAAGTCCTCGGGTACGCCTGCGCCGGTGTCCGTTACGTCTATCATGAGGCCGTTCGACAACTCTTTTACCTCTATCTTCAGCACCCCTCCGTCGGGCATCGCCTCGCAGGCGTTCTTGACCAGGTTCCAGAGCACTCGGCGCATCTTGTTATAGTCGATGGCAACCTGATGTTGAGGCGCTGTCAGCCGGACCTCCACGTTCTCAGGTATGACGCTGTCGCTGATCACCTGCTCAAGCAGGCGGCTGACGTCGACGTCGATGAGCGTGAGAGGCTCATCCCGGGTGTGCTCCCGCAGGTCGTCGATTATGTCGATGGAGAAGAGAACCGAGTCGTTTATCATTTTCATGTATTCACCCGACCTGTGCGGCTCATTCTCCATGAGGTAGGTAAGGTTCCGTATCTTCTGGAGGGGCCCCCTGAGGTCATGGCCCACCATGCTGACGACCTTACCGAGGGCCGCCATCCTCTCTGCCTCCAGAAGGTCCCTCGTCCTCTCCTCGACTATGGCCTCGAGGTTCTCCGCGTTCTCATGGATGTACGAGACGAGGAGGAACAGCACCATGACTATCTGATAGGAGTGCCAGTTGATCCCGCTGGCCGACATGTCACTGACGTAGAATTCCAGGAGGAAGAGGAAGATCCCGAGTGCGAACTCCAGTACAAGCACGGCCGAGAGCCTCTTCAGCCAGACGTTGTCGGTCTGGTTCTGTCTCCTCCCGAAGATATACGCGATATATCCAAGGATCCCGATAATGAACAGGTCGAAAATGAGGTGCTGGGGAGTCACTTAGGGACACCTCTCACAGGGCCTCGATTACTCTCATTCAAGCCACTGGGTAGAGGGGCACCCTGTATCATCACAGTTTCAACTACTTCAGGGCGTTTTTCTTGTGGGACCCTAGATAAATGAATTATTCACATCAGATTGCTTTTTAAGAACCGGAAGAATCAACAGATTCCCTGAAATTAACGTGACATCTAGAAAAGGGATCCATCATCCTATGAAAAAGTGAGTGAGACTAGGAAAATATGCTGAAGAAAGTTTTACGGGGTCAGGCCATGCGCTTGGCGAGGTCGTTTATCGCCTCTCCCCGGTAGCCGAGCTCCCCCCGGTCCCTGTAGGGACGCTTAACCGTCCTCTTGAACCCCTTGCTCGGCGGGTGGAGCCTGAAGAACGGCTTCACTCCCTCAAGCTTGTTGAACTCGACCTCCCCATCCAGGATCGCCTTGGCGAGGGACTCGTATGAGTCGTACCCGAGGTCGCTTAGGGACTCCTCCTCGATGGGATGGTTCCCGACCTTCTTCCCCCGCTTCTTCAGCAGGAGACTGACGGTCTCAAGCGTGGGCTCCCCCCAGGTGATATAATCCTTGGCGTGCTGGAGCATCCCCAGGTACTCAGGCCTGTCGTCCAGGAGTGTCGCCGTGTTGTTCCTGTCGACCCTGAGCATCCGCAGGGTATCCTCCTGCCTGTGGGACGCGTTGACGCCACCCCTGATCCGGATCGCTAGAAGGCACTTCTTCTCCATCTTAAGTCGCCCAGTCCCTCGGGGTCATTATCTTCATCGTGTTCTTCAGGGCCTCGAATGTCGCGAAGGAGAAGGACGTCGTCGTCTTGGTGGCGCCCTTGGATTTCGAGTAGCAGTCCTTCACCCCCGCCATGCCGAGGACGACCCTGGCGGTCTCACCCGCCACGAGGCCCAGTCCTTTGGCTCCGGGGATGAGGGTCACCTCCACGCTTCCGCTCTTCCCTGTCACCTTGAATGGCACTGTGTGGGGCTCGCCGCATCCGCAATCCCAGCTTCCGCAGCCCCTCCTGATGGGGTAGATGTTCATCTTGGCGTCTCGGATCCCCTTCTCGATGGCGTTCCGGACCCGGGGGGCCTTACCCGCGCCGAGGCCGATGAGGCCGTCTCCGTTGCCCACCGCTACGATGGCTCTGAATCGGCTCCTCTCGCCGGCGTCCGTCTGCTTCTGCACGAGGTTGATGTCTATGACCTCGTCCCTGAGGTCAGGTATTAGGACGTCGACGATCTCGACCTCCTTGATCCTGTAGCCCTCCTCGAATATCTCGTAGATGGACGAGACCTGTCCCTCGTGGACCATCTTGCCGAGCCTCGTCTTGGGCACCCATGTGTCCAGCGGGTTCTCTCTCTGCCTTCCTCTGCTCATTGAACGTTCGCCTCTATCTTCGCCTTGACGCTCCCGAAGTGCTCGGGTAGGTCCTGCGGCCTCAGGCCCCGCTTCAGGTAGCCTGAGAACATGTATTTGTACTCCTCAGGGTTCTCGATGCTCGCGGCGTAATCTGCGAGGACTTTCCCCTCTATCTTGCTGACCTCGGGGAGGATATCCAGGTCGCAGGGCACATACAGACCTGCGTCCTGTGCGCCCTTCACGGCGGCGAATATCTTCGAGCCCTTGGTCGGCCTCTTGAGGCCGAGGTCAAGGTTTGCCTCCTCGATCCCCTCCTTGCCGGCCTTCTTGCCCGCTATGAGCCCCAGCAGGTAGGCGGCGGACGTGCTCTTCTTCCCGCCTAGCCAGCCGTAGCCCTCAAGGTCCTTCGAGTTGACCTGGGCGAGGACGTAGTCTCCCTCCACCTTGGAGGTCACGAGCTGTATCACGATGTTCTTGTTGGATGGCCGGACGACGAACCTGGGCCTCTCAGAGGTCGCCAGGACCCGCCTCGCCTGGTAGTCGGTCTTACCCTCCCGCCTCCTGCGGTAGGCGACCCTGTATCTAGGCCCCTTAGCCAAAAGTACGCCTCCTTAGGTTGTTCTCCGAGATGTACCTGTCAAGCTCGGATACGGACCTGAACTCGCCTCCTTTAGCCTTCCTGTAGAGGCTCCTGTAGGTGTTGACAGTGATTATTCGCCTCTCCTTGAGGGATCTGAGCTTCTTCCTCTGAGCCCGAATACGGCCTATCCAGCGGGTCTTCCTCGAGACCACGGAGAACTTCGCTCCCTTCCTCGAGCCGCGACCCCGGCGCCTGCCGGTCTTCTTCTTCTCGGCTTGGGCTCTGGCCCTCCCTCTGCTGAGGCCCTTCTCGGGGGCTGCCTTGATAGCGCCATCATTTATCAGCTTCTTGATCTCCTGGCGGGTGATGGCTGCCTCGACATTGTCAGCCATCTCGGGGTCGATCCAGACCCTGTTCACGCCGACGCTGAGGACGGAGGCCGCTAGGCGCCTCTGATTCTTGAGATTCATCCCTCGTCCGCCTCCTCTTCAACCGGCTCCTCCTCGGAGACCTCCTCTTCCTCCTCGGGGATCTCTTCCTCTGGAAGCTCCTCCTCTTCCGGCTCAGCTGATAACTCCTCCGCCTGCCGGGCTCGTCCCGCGTTTAGGACCCTTATCCCCTGCAGGTCGGCCTCCTCGACTATCTTGACCCTCTTCCTGAGCCCAACGGAGCCACCTATCCTGGCGACCTGGGTCTCGGGGTCCACGATGGAGAGGTCGCCGACGTTGTAGACGTGGACCTCCTCCTTCCCGGAGGGGTGGACGTCTCTGACGGCCCTGGGGGACCTGTACCCCACGTTCACAGACTTCGGCCAACCCTTGAGGTTCAGCCTCATGTGGTTGTCCACGCCCTTGGGCTG
>Ga0209536_100009641_pt1 | contig 14347 bp, 13 predicted proteins | sample DeeMarSeWOR28_12_FD_187461 | JGI IMG/M metagenome (GOLD analysis project Ga0209536, IMG submission 187461) | Marine sediment microbial communities from White Oak River estuary, North Carolina - WOR-2-8_12 (SPAdes) (version 2) | ecosystem: Environmental > Aquatic > Marine > Intertidal zone >...
GCTGGATCACCCCTGGGTTTTCGAGCACCCTGAATACTTGATTCAAGGAGACGCCGATGATCTGGCAGAGAGACCTGGTGAGTTTTTCGAGGCAGACGGAAAGGTTTTCGCTCATGGACGGGATCCCTATTTTCCGCCCTGGACTGACACAGTGCAACTGAGCGCTTTTTGTCAGGGGCTGCGCCAGGCTGCCATTGAAACTCTACGTGAGATCACCGATCAATGCGACGGCGTGCGCTGTGACATGGCCATGCTGCTCATCAACCGTGTTTTTGAGCAAACCTGGGGCCATCGGGCCAGAGAACCGGCTGCGTCTGAATTCTGGTGGCAGGTGATAAAAGCCGTTCGTGAGAAGCACCACGGCTTCCTGTTTATGGCTGAGGCCTACTGGGACATGGAGTGAGAACTGCAGCGGCAGGGATTCGACTACTGCTCCGACAAGCGACTCTACGACTGCCTTGTGCACGATACGGCCGAGACCATTCGGCAACACCTGCAAGCCGATCTGAATTACCAAGAAAAACTGGTCTGTTTCATCGAGAACCGCGACGAACCTCGTGCTGCTAGCATCTTTTGGCCCAGGCGATTACCCACCGCCGCGGTGACAATTGCCACACTGCCGGGAGCAAAGCTGTTTCACCAGGGACAATTCGAAGGGCTGCAGGTCAAGCTGCCGGTGCAATTGGGCCGCCGCCCCTCCGAACAGGTAACCCAGGATCTTCAGACTTTTTACCGGACCCTGTTGGAAGCAATCAAGGCGCCGGTTTTCCGGGATGGCGAGTGGCGGCTGTGTGAGCTGACTGGCTGGCCGGACAATACTCGTTACATCTACCTGGTCGCCTGGTGCTGGAGCAAAGGCGATGAAAGACGACTGATCGTGGTGAATTTTTCAGAACTTAGCGCACAGGCACGTATCCGCCCACCCTGGGATGACCTCGTCGGGCGGGCATGGCGCATGACAGACGTTTTCAGTGGGAACGTTTACGAGAGAACCGGCGTCGAAATGAGCGATCCGGGCCTCTATGTCGGACTTGAAGCGTGGGATTTCCATTTCCTGAGGGTTGAGGAAGGAGATCAAATTGCAGCGGTCGTACTTGGTCCCATCAGCTCCCTGTTGCACAGCAACCAGTAACTACAACCCCCTCTTGAACAGAGCTCAATGGCTCTCTTGAAGCAATCATGAAATCCCTGACTTTTTTGTCTACCTCTAAGGTAGTCTGTGGCGCACCCTTCACACAATCCCCCGGAATACTCACTGGTATGGTCTCCACTGACCCAGATCTTTCTGCATTTGATGCAGATGTATGTCATTTCTCGTTCTCCTATAGGGTAAAGCAAATTCCTTGGGCGCAGTACTCAAGTCAGTAGTTCAGTACGTATTTCCATGGAACCCCCTAAGCAAGGGGCGTGCCAAAATACAGGAGAATGTGCAAAATCTGAGCTGTACTTGGCCTAGCCTGGAAAGATTGAAAACTGAACAATTCATTGAACGCTTGACTGAAATTCTCTAGTGCTGATATGATGGATAGCCATAAAAGGACGGTGCCGTTAGGCCACATTATTTAATGTGGCCCGGGTTTAAAAGGGAATCCCGTGGAAGTCGGGAGCGGTCCCGCCGCTGTCATCCCGACCTCATCTCCACGGCAAGATTGTGCAGGTGGGGTTAGACATTTCCGGTATACTCCGGGCCGAGAAGGTTACTGGCAAATATATAGCCAGAGCCCAGGCCGGTGTTAAAGTCACTGCCCAGTAAGTCCCTCAGCAGCGCTTGGGATGAAGCAGGGTGGGAAGGCGAGCCGGAGATCGGGAGAGCCAGAAGACCTGCCGTCTTTCCAGAGTCGTCAACAATGGTAAAGTTGCCGGTTCCCGGTGCGAGGATACCGAACCCCTCGAGGTTGAAGAAAGCTGGGTGCAAGCCTTGAGTCTCCAGAAAGACTCAAGGCTTTTTTATTGGGAGGCATCGGCTTCTTTGTGGGGGGGCTGCGACAGTTCGGAAGCGGCAGGACCAGCTACCTCTAGGTCTGTTCACCTTATTGTGGATCTTGGTCATTTACCTTTGAAATAGTAGAGATGGAGGTAGAAGATGCAGACAAAAATCGCAATTAAATTATTGGTTCTGCTCGCCGTGGTTTCTCTTTTACTGCGCCCTTCACTCTTGTATGCGCATGGAGACAAAAGGCCAATGAAAAAAGGAATCCTTCTCGTGGCTTTTGGGACCACTGTTCCCGAAGCCCAGATCTCGTTCGATAACATTGAGCGCTCAGTGAAAAGGACCTTTCCAGGGATACCTGTACGCTGGGGATACACTTCACGCACAATCATTCGGAAGATGGGTGAAAAGGGGAAGCAGCTTGCAACGCCAGAAGAGGCCTTGTCCAGAATGATGCGAGAGAATTTTACCCACGTAGCAGTGCAATCACTCCACGTAATGCCAGGGGCGGAGTTCCATGGCTTAGTGAAGAATGTCCAAAGATTTGCAGATATGAGCAAAGGGCTAAGGAAAGTCATAGTAGGCTACCCCTTAATGAGTACCAGCGAAGATGTGCAAAGGGTGGCGGAGACCTTCCTTAGAACTATTCAAGTAGAACGCAGGAAAACGGATGCGGTTGTCTTTGTGGGTCACGGCACCCATCATCCTGCCAATGTCTATTATGCGGCTCTCAATTATCACGTGCAGAAATTGGATCCTAACGTTTTCGTGGGCACAGTAGAAGGCTGGCCGGAGATCGATGACATCACGTCGGACCTCAAAAATAACCGCATCAAGACGGCCTATCTAATGCCATTCATGACCGTGGCCGGAGATCATGCCAGAAATGACATGGCAGGATTGGGGGAGAACTCTTGGAAGTCCATTCTGGAAAAAGAAGGCATCAATTGCGTCGTGGTGCTCAAAGGAACAGCTGAATTCCAGGAGTTTGTGGACATTTGGGTTGATCATTTACGGACTGCTTTCGAGCATCTTGAGTAGAAACTGATATGGGATGTGAGATGAGGGAGAAGCGATTTCGGATTGGGGATTGCGGATTGCAGAGGCATAGAGCATAGGGCATAGGGCATGGAGTAAAAACAAAGTCAAAAAGCAACTAATAAGGGTTAACGATTAACTAATAACACCTCATCCCGTTTACTGCGTTATAAGAGTTGTGGGGATAATAAAATTGTCTGCTTCAGATAAAACCTCACCACATCTCCTGGAGATCCGCGGCCGACTGACTGCCTCCAGGAGAGTTTTTGTCCTCGGTCTGGTGCTCCTGGCAATAGTATCTTTTGTATCAGTCTTGGGAGCCACCGGAATCGGCCGTTTGCAGATTCCGTGGGAGACTGTGATGGCTGCCATTGGTGAGGGCTTGGGTCTTTCTCCGGCTGGATCTGTGGAACGCACCCCCCTGGTAGTGGTCTTTGACATTCGTTTGAGCAGGGTGATTCTTTCTTTTCTGGTGGGATCTGCCCTGGCGGTGGCCGGAGCTGTTTTCCAGGGAGTCCTGAGGAATCCACTGGCCGATCCTTTCACCATAGGTGTTGCCAGCGGTGCCGCCTTCGGAGCAGCCCTGGCTTTTGCCCTGGGATTGGGGGGAGCCTCCTATCTGGGGCTGGGTACCATTCCACTTTTGGCGCTCGTGGGAGCCGTGGGTGCTCTGGCCCTGGTAGTTATTCTCGGCCGGGTACAAGGACGCTTGCGAAGGGACACATTGGTGCTGGCAGGGATAGTTGTAGCGACGTTTCTCTCCGCCCTCATTGCTTTGATCAAGGCACTGGATGAAGAGGCGGTTTCGGCGATTGTTTTTTGGGTAATGGGGAGTTTTCAGGGACGAGGCTGGATCCATGTTGCTTTTTCCCTCCCCTATCTGCTCCTGGGCTTGTATCTAGTGGTAAAATGTGCCCGGGAATTGGACATTTTGACGATGGGGGAAGTGCAGGCACGTCAACTTGGGGTTGAAGTGGAACGAGTGCGCCGCCGACTTCTGGTTGGAGGTAGCCTGCTTACAGCCGCAGCAGTATCGGTTTCCGGAGTAATCGGCTTTGTGGGCCTCGTGGTTCCTCATCTGGTGCGCATGACCATGGGAGCGGCGCATCAGCGGCTCATGGTTTTTAGCGGACTCCTCGGGGGCCTTGCCTTGCTCTGGTCTGATGTGGTGTCCCGCACCCTTTTACCTGGTGGTGAGGAGCTCCCGGTTGGCGTGGTCACTGCTTTGGTTGGCGGACCTTTTTTCTGCCTTCTCCTCAAGCGGAGGAGGGGAGGCGTGATTCTTGATTAGCGTCCAAGGCTTGACCGCGAAGTACGGGGATCGAGTAGTGCTGCATGGGTTGGATTTCCGTGTTGGCAAGAGTGAACTCGTTGGGCTGCTCGGTCCAAACGGAAGTGGTAAAACTACTCTTCTTCTTTGTCTTAGCAAAGTTGTGCCTTTGCACGCGGGTGAGGTCACTGTGTCCGGCCGCGAGCTTTCAGCCTACTCCGCTCGTGAGTTGGCGTTGGTGGAAGCTTCGGTGCCCCAACGTCTGGAGATCTCTTTCCCTTTTAGGTGTATTGAAGTGGTACTGATGGGACGCTATCCACACCAACGTGAGTTTGACAGTGATAGCGACGAAGACTTGACCAGAGCTATGGAGGCCATGCGCCTTACTGACACCCTGGATCTGGCGCAAAGGCGGATCACTGAGATTTCCGGAGGAGAAGCACAGAGGGTGATTATTGCTAGGGCGCTGGCCCAAGACGCAGAACTCCTGCTGCTCGATGAAGCCACAGCCAACCTGGACGTGGCTCACAAGATGCAGATGTTCGACCTCTTCTCGGAAAAGAACAACCGAGGTGCCACTTTCCTGTGCGCTATGCATGATTTGAATCTGGCAGCCCTTTACTGCCAGCGTTTGATTTTTCTGAAAAACGGGCGCATCAGCGTTGATGGCCCTACCATGGAGACGTTTACTGAGGAGAATCTGTCAGAGATCTATGAGACAGAGGTCAAAATCATCCCGCACCCCGATACTGGTGTGCCACAAGCGATGTTTGTGCCAGGCGAAGGCAGCAGGCAGCGTGCAGCCCCGAGACAAGCTCGGGACAGGCAGGGCAGCAGGCAGAATATGTAGGGTGTTAAGTGTATACTAATTTGCTGGCGGCGGTTTCCACCCTTTATTCCATTGAGCGCGAGAGAAGAAAACGCAGGGCCGGCCACCGTACCGACCAAAAGAGGATTATCCAGAATATGACCAGTTTGTGGCGGATACGGAGATCCGTCCTACGTTCCATTTGCATTGTTTGGTTTGCTTTGGCGATGGTGTTGGTCTCTCAAATCATTGCAGCCGCAGAAGTGAGAATAACCGACGACCTGGGGCAGATCATTTCCTTGGGGGGGCCTGCCAGGAGAATCATCTCACTCTATGGAGCTTACAGTGAGATCTTTTTCGCCATGGGACTAGAAGACCGTCTGGTGGCCCGGACCAGGGCGGATCTTTTTCCTCCAGCTATTTCAAGCAAACCGAGTGTGGGCACCCACCTCCGGCCCAACATGGAGCTGGTGCTGGGGTTGCAGCCGGATCTCATTATTCAAGCCTCTGGAAGGAAATATGGACACGAGGTCATCCGTCAGATAGAGGAAAGAGGGTTCGTAGTAGCTTCCTTTCAGCCAACTACTTTTGAAGAGCTTTTCTCAGTCATTCACAGGCTGGGAATTCTCACTGCTCATGAGGAAGCGGCCGACCGGTTAGTGCAGCACTTGCGGGTTCGACTCCAGCAATTGAGCCAAAGGCTGGCCGCAACCGAGCACCGGCCCAGTGTATTTTTTGAGGTGCGTTATCCAAATCTCCTGGGGGCAGGACAACAATCCATTGTGAATGATGTGATCTTGAAGGCCGGCGGCATCAATTGTCTACCAAACAGAAAGAAACTGGTTCGGATCAATATCGAGACCCTCATTGGCCACAATCCCGAGGTGTACGTGGTCCAAAAAGGTCCCATGAACCGAAATCCGGCCGATCCAAAAGCCCGACCAAACTTTCGGCTCATAAAGGCGGTGGAAGAGGGTCGGGTCCTCTTCGTGGATGAGCATATTTTTTCCCGGCCAGGACCCAGATCGGTGGAAGCGGCGGAGAAGTTGGCGAGTTTTCTCCATCCGAATCTGAGTCAGTAGCCCAAAGTCTAGGGGGCAACGGGTGGTGTGTAGACCACAAAGGTCACAAAGTACACAAAGATGCTTTTTTATTTTTGAATCCTTTCTGATCTTAGTGTTCTTTGTGGTGAAATAAAATTCTATGTGTGGGTTTGATTGCAAACCTTCTAAAAGGATAAGAACTATGAAACCTGGAACCTTATACGGAGTAGGTGTTGGGCCTGGAGATCCAGAACTTATCACGCTTAAAGCAATGAGAGTGCTGAACCAGGTGGAGGTGATTTTTGCCGCTGCCTCCAGCAAGAATGAGTACTCCCTAGCGCTTGAGAATGCAAAATCCCACATGCTGAACGGCGCAGAGGTCGTAAGGCTCAGTTTTCCAATGACCCGAGAGCAGGAGACCTTGGAAAGAGCTTGGGAAGAAAATGCGCACCGGATTCTGGAGTTTGTCCAAAAAGGCAAGGACGTAGCCTTCATTACCATTGGAGATCCTCTCACGTACTCCACCTTCGGATACGTGATGCAGACCATCCAGGAGATGGCTCCAGAAGTGCCCGTCCATGTTATCCCTGGTGTTACCTCTTACCAGGCTGCCACTGCAGCTGCTCATGAAATAATCGCTGCACAAGAGGAGACCTTCTGCGTGATTTCCGGCTCCCAAGGAGGAGAGCACCTTAAGGAGATGATCAACAAGGTAGACTGCGTGGTAATGTTAAAGGTGTATCGGCATTTAGACAAGATACTGGATACTCTCGAGGATCTCGGCATACAGGACCGGGTTACGCTCGTGTCTCGATGTGGTATGGAAGATCAGTTGATCTGCAAAAATCCGCAGGAACTACGGGGCAAGAAGGTTCCGTATCTTTCGTTAATGATAGTGAAAAAGAGCAAAGACAGATAAAAGACCAGTTGTTAATTTGCATGGCATCTCTAGTAAACCTAAGGTTTTAGGAGTCAGGAGTCAGAATTCAGAATCCAGAAGGTAAGATAAAATGCATGAGCAGCTTTTTTTACCTCCTGGCTCCTGAATTCTTTGTGCATGGTTCTCGCTCTACGGTGATAGGTGGATCACCTGTAAATGACAGACAGCGTTTTGCAGAAGAAGAAGAAAAAATCACCCTGGCTGCTTTACGGTATCCTGGCGGCTCTCTTGCTCTTGGCTTTGCTGGTTTTTTATTTTGGCAGTCCAACCATCTCTTCGTCCTTTAAAGATCCCGTTTTTTTCTGGAAGCGTCTTGTCAAACCACTGCTGCGCATGACCCTTCTCATTTCTCTCGGGCTTTTCGCCGGCCAAATTGTCGAAGCTTCAGGCTGGACCGGCCGTCTCTCAGCCATTGTGCGCCCGCTGATGCGTTGGGGCCACCTACCAGATGGGTCTGGAGCTTCCTTCACCACCGCTTTCGTTTCCGGCACAGCAGCTCAGGCCATGTTGGTGACCTTCCATGAGGAAGGTAAGCTCACCAGAAAAGAAGTGATTCTTACCAGTCTGCTGAATGGTTTGCCAGCCTATTTCCTCCATCTCCCCACGACATTCTTCATAATTCTTCCGCTTGCAGGTCAGGCCGGACTAGTTTATCTCGTTTTGACGCTGATAGCCACGCTACTCAGGACGACTGGTCTGGTGATTTTTTCAAGATTTTCGCTTGCCCCACGTGGGCTGAAAATGGCAGACAAAAAAAGAGAAAGAAAACCCTGGGGTGCTGTTATTGAAGAGACCTGGCAGAAGTTTCTCATGAGATTGCAGCGGATTATGCTGTTGGTGGTTCCTGTCTACCTGGTGATAATGGTGGTAAGTCAGTTGGGTTTTTTTGGTTGGCTCCGCCTGAAGCTAGCGGGCGGGATCACCTCCACCCTGGTCCCGGTGGAGGCCATGAGTGTAGTAATCTTCAGCCTGGTGGCGGAATTCACTTCAGGGTTTGCAGCTGCAGGGGCTCTCTTGGACGCCGGGACCCTTACCATCAGGGAGACGGTGATCGCTTTGCTGTTGGGTAACGTGGTAGCGACCCCCGTGAGAGCACTTCGACATCAACTTCCCTACTACATGGGGATCTTTAGACCGAGGCTTGGGGTTCTATTAATCACCCTGGGACAAACGCTCAGGGTGATCAGCGTTATCATAGTTGGGGCCGTGTACGTATTACTAACGGCTCTGTAGAGGACGCAGAGCGCACAGCATTAGATGGTCATTGGGTCATTACGCTCCGCTGTCATTTATGGTCATTTATAGTGGACGACCTAATGACAGCCGTAAGGCGTGATGACGGGCGTAGCCCTAATGACGGCGAAGGCCAATGACTATAGGTTATGCCGGGTGAGCGGGCGAGGGATTGATATGACTTCATCACTCAAATGACCTCTGCACCATGCCCTGCGCCTTATGCCCAGAGAGAGTAAATCCTATGGCGAAAGCAAGAAACCTGATGATACTGGGAACAGGTTCGGATGTGGGAAAGAGCATCCTTGTGGCCGGCCTGTGCCGGATTCTCAAACAAGACGGCTACAGGGTAGCTCCATTCAAGGCCCAGAACATGGCACTCAATTCCTTCATTACTCCGGAAGGGGGCGAGATGGGCCGGGCTCAAGTGGTACAAGCAGAGGCTGCCGGCATTGAACCACATGTTGATATGAATCCAATCCTACTGAAGCCCACCTCCAACCTGGGCTCCCAGGTCATATTGCACGGGAAGGTAGTCGGCAATTTTACTGCTGCAGAGTACTATCAGAAGAAATCTGATCTGGTAACGCAGGTCATGGAAAGCTATCGTCGCCTGGAGGCACAATACCAGGTCCTGCTAATGGAGGGAGCGGGCAGTGCAGCAGAAATTAACCTCAAGGAAAAGGACCTGGTAAACTTTTCCATGGCGGAGCGGGTGGAGGCCCCGGTGTTGTTGGTGGCGGACATCGACCGAGGAGGAGTATTTGCAAGTATTGTCGGACACATGGAGCTTTTCACGCCAGCAGAGCGGGACCTGGTAAAGGGGTTAATCATCAACAAGTTCAGAGGAGATCCATCCTTGCTTCTTTCCGGGGTGGACTTTCTCGAGACTCGCACCGGCAAGCCGGTTCTGGGCCTGGTGCACTATTTTACGGATATCCACATTCCCGAAGAAGACAGTGTTGCCCTGGACCTCAAGATGAGGGCGACAAAAGAGAGACCACAGGAACAGGTGCGGGTTGGTGTTATCCGTCTGCCGCACATTTCAAACTACACGGACTTCGACAGCCTCGAGCAAGAGCCATCAGTTAACCTTTCCTATTTCACTGCTCCCGAGCAGGTCTTTGATATGGATCTGGTGATTCTACCCGGCAGCAAGAATACCCTCAACGATCTTCGTTATCTGCACAATCAGGGCATTGCTGAGGCAATCATTTCTTTTCATGCCAGAGGCGGTACTGTGGTGGGCATTTGCGGCGGGTACCAGATGCTGGGCCAAAAAGTGCTGGACCCTATGAGGGTGGAGAGCGACCTCCAAGAAATAACCGGCCTGGGCTTGCTGGATATGGAGACAGAACTATTGGGAGAAAAGGTGACCACTCAGGTCAGGGCCAGGTTGCTCTGGCCAGAACTGGCTGATCCCGCTGACCAGGTGCACGGCTATGAAATCCACATGGGACAGAGTCGGGTTCTGGGGCCAGCCACTCCCCTGCTGGAAATTGTGGAACGCAACGGTAAGCCGGTGCAGGTCAAGGACGGCCTGATTTCCAGTGACGGCCGCGTCTGGGGAAGTTACTTGCACGGCCTGTTTGATAACGATGGCTTGAGGCACCGCCTCATTAGCCGGCTCATGAGTCCTGATGATATGGAGCAAACCACGGAGAGATTGGGGTCTTTCCGGCGCTGGAAAGAGGAGCAGTACGACAAGTTGGCCTCGCATCTTCGCAACCACCTCGACATGGGTCTCATCTATCAAATCATCGGTACTTGAGATTCATGCAACGCTTCATCCCTCCACTCCACTTTCAATCAGAGCACACAGGAATAAATTTTGCATATTCAACTGGTCGAATCATCTGGAGGGGCACCATGTTTCGCCTAGAGGTGAAATTCCAAAACCTCACAATGAAAGAGTACATTCCCCTAGAAGCGTGTACCTTGACGATTGGTCGCCATAGCGAAAATGACATTGTTCTCAGAGATAGCAGCGTCTCCCGGCACCATGCATGCATCATGAGAGAAGGCGATAATCTATTTGTAACCGACAAAGGAAGCAAGAACGGGACTATTGTTAATGGACTAAAAGTGGAATCAGTCAGGCTCGAAGATGGCGACGTTATCAGAATTGGTGACAACCTCGTTATCGTAGTATCTGTTACCTCAAACATTGTGACAGGCTCAACCGTAACCGGAGAGCACGTCAGAAGATCGACTATGCCCAGTAGTTCTGACTGAAGAGCTTTACGATCCCGGATATTTTACGAAAACGCTTCTGGGAAGTTTGGTCGGGGGAGTTGGGGTAATGATACTGTTTTCAAGCAGAGTCAAAAGGCTAAATCGGCACTAGAGAATTCTACTCTACCCTTCTTGAATAGTATTTTCTTTGCTTCTTCAAGAGATACGTGACCGTCAATTATTGCAGCCGTCAATTTATAGAGTACGCGCGTATCTATGAAGATAAGGTCGTCAAGCTGATCTTCGTCGTCATCAGCGTATGCCAAGCTTCTATCTTTGGGGTCAGTCTCTATGTTGTAATTTACAATGAGTGCGCCATCAACACTCGCACCCAATCCAGAATATTGCAGATCCTGCCACATTTGGGTGATAAACTTATGGGTCGGAGATACGCTGGAGGTGCTCTTAATTTTTGCTAAAATCTTTCTACCATCATATTTAATCAAAATATTTTCGTCGAATCGGGCTCTCTTGGTTTTATTCAGAAAAAGTAGTTTCAAGGACCAGTACTTGGCAAATATCAGCATGACAGCTTTTCTCAGTGCTTCACCCTCTAGGTATAAGATGCTCCTCAAAGGTACATAGACCTTCTTTACCTGCTCTTTTTCGGCAACAAGTTTTTCTATCTCCTGTTCATATTCTGCTATTTTTCTATCAATGGCTTGTACAGCCAGAGGATAATATCGGCTGCTACCTATCCAATGTGTCTTGTCAGATGTCACCTCTGGCTTTTCGTCAATAGCTGTAACGCCATGCGGTTTCCTAGGGGCTTTTTTCACGGGCTCTAGGTTGATGAATAGATTGTCGGGAAGTTCATCCCCGGACTCGGGTACCTCTCCAGTCCCACCTGTTTGAGCAAAGGCTTCAGCCACCAGCCCCAGATTGGCATTGCCTTCATCCGAGGGATCCTTACCAACGCCAAGAGATTCCTTTTCCTCTTCCTCTGTTTGGGGTGACTCCTCTAGAAGCTCGGCCGCAAGTGACTCGCTCGATTCGAACAGTTCCACCAGCGATGCTTCAAAATCGAGACCCGCGTCACTCTTTTTAGTCAGCGTCTCGTTGCTATCTCCGACATTGCCACCCATCAAGTCTTCATCAAGTGTGTCATCGAGTTCTTCTCCCTCAACCAAAAAAAGATCAAGACTTGTTTCTATCGTTTCTAAGTTTTCGTCCGGGGGCTCAGCATCGAACGCTCCAGCCGAATCTTTTGTGCCAGTGGGCAAACCATCTGGGGCTGGAGCGGTTTCTTCCACTTGATCCACTAGATCAACAATCTCATCTTCAATATTTTCTGGCCGGATGTCTCGCTCGGCATTCTTATCTCCAGAGCTTCTTTTCCTGGAAAGCTTTCCCATTGAAGTGCTCTCCTTTTCATGGGACAGAGACGCAATTATGCAAAGCAAAAGCACTTTTGCGCAAATCTTGTACCACTCGACGTCAAGCCTTTTTACTTGTCAATAAGAGTCCTGGTCCTCACCTTGAAGATTTGCGCATTCTCGGGACAAGATTGACCCCTAATGAAATCTTTTGACCTGCACAAAAAAGTTGTGCTAAGGTTGGCATAGAAAATGCTTCGAACCGCTCACTAATTGAGTTTCTCAAGTACGTCCTTAGTATTCATGCAATCTTTACAAGGAGAGGCCTATGTTGAAGACAAGGAATGGCTTTTTGCGGGCGGTATTACTTGCAGTTTTTCTTTTTGCTTTGGGCTGTGCTGGTTTAGGTGGAGAGACCAAGAAGGATGAAGAGAGCACGCCCAGAACGTTGCCCGCGTATAACTACTCCGGAAAGAAAATACCCATTGTGGTTATGGACTTTGAAACCAGAGTTCCAGGTCATGACTGGCGGGTGGGGAGGGGAGCCTCCGACATGCTCATCACCGCGCTGTTCAAAACCAAAAAGTACAGGGTCTACGAGCGGGAAAGACTCAAAAGCATCATGAAAGAACAGAAACTGCAGATGAGCGGCGCTGTTGATATGTCTACCGCGGTCCAGATAGGCAAACTTGTGGGGGCCAAATACATTGTTACCGGAGCGGTAACCGAGTTTGGCGTGGCGAAATCAGGTGCCAGGGGCGGCGGGTATTTCTCTGTGGGAAAAAAGTGGTACCGAAGCACGGTGGACGTCCGAGCGGTAAGTGTGCAGACTGGCGAGATCATTTTTGCTGATAGCGGCTCTGGCGCGCTGAAAAGCAGCGCAGTGAGCGTTTTGGGCTTCGGTGGCGGAGAAAGCTATGATGAAAAGAAGGCCACTGAGTCCATGCGCATCGCCATCGAAGACGTGATGTCAAGAATCTACATAGAGCTCAACTGATGAGTCATTGACACCGGCTGGCAACGAAATGCCGCATCAGGGTAATTGTATGTGCTCTGATGCGGCTTTTTTGTTTGTATCAGAGTATCTTTGAGGGAGGGAGCGGCTTTTTCAACCGCCGTCCTCCATAGACTCCTATTGCGAAGTCGGCTAGCCGCAATTATGGTATAAGGGACCCGTAGCCCGGATATTTCAAGAGTTGCCTGCTGCGACCACTTAAGGATCTCAGATTGAAGATTCTAGATTTGCCCCTCGGACTCCCACCCTACGGGCGGGTTCCCAGTTTCAGATTGAAGGATGTCTGATGCAAGCTCGTTATTTCAGTGAGACAAGAATCCAGCTTCAACTTCCACCGTCTACTTTGTCTGACTCGTTACAGTGCAATCTCAAATCCGCAATCCGTAATCTACAATCTGTAACCGTCCTTCCAACCGTCCTCGGGTGTTCCTTCGACTACGCTGAGGACAAGCTTACCCTGCGACCTACTGTGCGAGTACGACTCGGATCCGACTCCCTGCAATTGCCCGGTATCATAGCCATCTCCACGGTCTCGCGACAGCAATTCATGAAACAACCGGGCTAATGGTTGAGAAGCGGTGTACTCATGAGCCAAACCCTGATAACTGACAACCTAGCCAATCGTACAGCACACGCCATCAACCAGGCTTTTGATGTTTACCAGAAGCGATACACAGCCATTACACAGCGGGCGGGTACGCGGTTTGCACAGAGAGACTGGAACGGCATGCAAGCCGACGCAGGGGAAAGGTTGGATCTTTACAAGAACGTGGTGGATGAAACCGTAGCTCAGGTCAACGAGTTGTTAGGAGATCGATGTAGCGATACCCGGATCTGGGCTAAAACTAAAGTAATCTTTGGTGCTTTAGTCGCCAAACTGAACCTTTGGGAGCTTGCAGAGACATTTTTTAATTCAATTACCAGAAGGATATTTGCCACTGTTGGCGTAAATCCTGAGATCGAGTTCGTCGACACCTGTTCTCGCCTACAACCTTTACAGATTGCTCAACCGATGTATCGAACCTGTGAGCGGGCAGAGTCAACTGCTGTTTTGATTGAACGCATCCTCACTGATTATCAGTTTGATGTGGGCTATGAAAATCTCCAACGCGATGCCCAAGCAGTGGCAGAGCAAGTAGACAATCATCTCATGAAAGCTGCGGCTTCACCAGGCATCGACCGCACTGAAATGATCACCTCCGTTCTCTATCGAGGCAAAGGAGCCTATCTGGTCGGAAGATTTTTTAGCGGTTCAGATCAGTTTCCGCTGGTGCTTGCCCTACTCAATACTCCTGGGGGCATCGTGGTTGATGCCGTGCTCTTACGTGAGAACGAAGTCAGTATTCTGTTCAGTTTTACTCGCTCCTATTTCCAGGTGGACGTCAAGAAGCCGGCTGAATTGGTTGGTTTTTTGAAGTCCATCATGCCGCAGAAGCGGATTGCCGAACTCTACATATCCATCGGCTATAACAAGCATGGCAAATCTGAGCTGTACTGTGATTTACTGCAGCACCTGGCT
>Ga0209536_100009642_pt1 | contig 14345 bp, 11 predicted proteins | sample DeeMarSeWOR28_12_FD_187461 | JGI IMG/M metagenome (GOLD analysis project Ga0209536, IMG submission 187461) | Marine sediment microbial communities from White Oak River estuary, North Carolina - WOR-2-8_12 (SPAdes) (version 2) | ecosystem: Environmental > Aquatic > Marine > Intertidal zone >...
GGATTCTTTTTTGTTTTAAAATACTTTGAATATATGATTGTGTTTTTCATGGTCGTCAATTTCGTAAAGACTCCTGCCCAGGCCAAACGATTGCTTTTCTGTTTATTTCTCACCTGTTTCATCGTATCCGTCTATGGACTCATGCAGATACCCGGCGGGGCTAGGGTTAGCGCCCCTTTTGAAGGAGAGGTAGGAGAACCCAATACATTTGGTGGCTACCTGGTACTCATGGGGGCAGTGGCCATCTCTTTAATAGACCACCTTAAAGATATACGGTTGCGGCTGAGTGCATCTATTCTTATGATAGTGGCTTTGATCTGTCTCCTCTACACCCAATCCCGGGCCTCTTACATTGCGATCATCCCTGCTTACTTTACTATCTCACTTTTCAGTAAGCGCAGATTTTATCTTCTGGCCGGTTTAGTTGTGGTTATTGCTATGAGTCCTTTAATTGTACCCCGTGTAGCCAAAGAAAGAATTAAAGAGACTTTCACACAGCCCGAACAGCGAGGACAGATCCAGTTTGGAAAATTGCGGTTAGACACATCCGCATCGGCTCGCATTATTAGTTATAAAGAAGCACTATCGGATTGGCAAAAAAGGCCTATCTTGGGCCACGGTGTCACTGGCTACACATTCATGGATGCCCAATATCCTAGGATTCTGGTAGAATCGGGAATCCTGGGGCTGCTAGCTTTCGCCTGGCTCATCTACGCAATTTTTCAAGTGGGACTCAGCACCTGGCGAGAACAACCGGACCAGCTAGTGCGTGGCCTCTCGGTGGGACTTATGGCCGGCCTGGTAGGCCTGCTTGTTCACGCCATTGGCGCCAATACTTTTATTATCGTTCGCATCATGGAACCTTTTTGGTTTGTTACTGGGATTATAGTCGCCTTGGTCGCCAGCAAAGAAGAGGATGGAGAAGTTACCGTCTTCTGAGAATACTTGGTATACGCTTACCTAAAAGTCACTACACATCCTTCATCCTTGGTGTTCTATGCAGAGTCCCTGGAACCTCTATTCGCATCCCATCTGCCAATTTCTTTTACCATCTTACCCTGCTATTGATTGCGTTGCTCGATAGATTCGTAACATGGAGGTCGAGGGAACAATTTTTGCACTTTAAGACTCAACCATAGATTTGAAAAAACTAAGTAACTTCGCTGCTGGGTTGTTGTTTTATAAGGTTTTTCTGCCGCGACACAAAAATGAAGGGTTGTATTCGCCATCGAGGGGTTTTGTCGGTTCAAATGTAACCGAGTTGGCGGAGCTGTGCCCGAAAAAGCCGGGAAGGTAAGGACTTTGTAGTCAATGGAAAGGATAGGGCTCAAGGTAATTCGCTCTGGTATCTGGAGCTTAGGGGGCAATTGGTTTTCTAGAGTACTGGGAATAATAAAGTTAATCGTCCTAGCCCGTCTCCTGTCGCCTATAGACTTCGGGATCATTGGATTAGCGATATTGTCGGTCAATGTTCTAAACGTGTTCTCCGAGACTGGAGTCGAAGCGGCTTTGATTCAGAAGGACAAAATCGGCAAAACTGAATTGGATACAGTCTGGACTTTAGCAATTTTTAGAGGGTTATTGCTGTTTATATTGCTTTTTCTGAGCGCCGGGTTGATCGCTTCCTACTTCGACAACATGACCCTGAAACCTGTATTGAGAACCATGTCGGCAACCTTCTTGTTGGGGGGATTTACCAATATCGGGATTATCTATTTTCAAAAGGAATTGAACTTCAAGAAAAAGGTAATTCTGGATTCTGCTGCAGATATAGCTGGGGCAGTTTCAGCCGTTATATTGGCACTTTATATTAGAAACGTCTGGGCCTTGGTGGTAGGAACTATTATTTGGGTGACAGTAAAATGTCTTGCCTCTTACTTGCTACACCCTTACAGGCCTAGAATCAGTTGGGACTGGCCTGTAGCCAAAAGCCTGCTGAATTTCGGAAAACACATTTTTTGGATTAGCGTTGTGACCTTCCTTGTTACCTGCGGTGATGACGCACTGATCGGTAAGCTAATGGGAGTAACCGTGCTGGGCTTTTATACCATGGCCTACAATATAGCAAATATCCCTGTGTCCAGCTTAGCTGGGATCATAGGAAAAATTTCATTTCCGGCATACTCTCTCTTGGAGAAAGAGCCAGAAAGGTTGAGAGCAGCTTTTGTGCACATATTTGAGACTGTTTTTATCATTTTGCTCCCGTTGACCGGCTTAATAATCCTTTTGGCTCAAGATTTCACTCTTGTGTGCCTTGGTAGGAAATGGCTGCCCATGGTACCAGCCTTAAAGATCCTCTGTCTTTTAGGGTTGTTCAGGAGTCTATCAAACTTATTTGCTCCCGTGCAGTTGGCAATGAATAAGCCAAACATTCAAAGCAGAATTAAGACAATTGAATTGTTGGCTTTTATAATTTTAGTTTATCCCCTTACGGTAAAATGGGGACTCATCGGAGCCAGTTGGGGTGTGACCTTGGTTTACGCTATCAGTGCCCTCGTCAACACGGTTCATACCTCTCGACTTCTCTCGCCTCTAGGAATGGATTTGGCTAAAACCCTTATGTTTCCTTTTACAATATTAGTAATTCTGACCTTTAATATTTTGATAGCGATGAATTTTATGTCTTCTGAAATAATGCATTTTCGCTTCCTCTTTATGATCTTATTAAGCTTGATTATATATGGAAGTGCTTTAATTCTTTTTAAAAAACAATTCTTATTAAATATATTCCCGCTTTTTATTGGGAAAAATAGTTCCTAATTCTTTTTACAGTCAAAACAGAATATGCCCTTCTGCTAACTAATCTAATAAAATGTTTAGAGATAATCAGAGAATAATATACGAAAACCCAAAGATGTGGGGTAAGAGCCCGCCTGAAACTGTTCTGCAGAGAACTGAATTAACAACCATGGCGGTGCCGACAGATGTTCGGACCATTTTAGAGGTTGGTGCAGGGGACGGTCTAGTAATAGATGGACTGATGAAGGCGGGATATAATCCTGTCGCTTTGGATATTAGCTTCAATGCATTGGGGCACATCAATACCAATACTCGAGTACAGGGCCAGGCCAGTCAACTACCTTTCTCACCTAACAGTTTTGATCTCGTTCTCTGCTGCGAGTTACTCGAGCACATTCCTGATTCAATATTTGAAAACGTCCTCAATGAGATAGGCAATATAGCAGAGAAATATATAATAGTTACCGTGCCATGTCGGGAAAAACTAGAATGGAGTCATGCCCGCTGTCGATCCTGCGGATGTATCTTTAATGGCGCCTATCATCTTCGTTCCTTTAACGAACATGATCTTAAATCCCTCTTCAAAGAATTTAGATGCAGCAGTTTAAGAGAGATAGTTCATGTGCTCCATCCAGATAGAACAGTGGCAATAGAGCTATTCATAAGGCATCAGCTTGCATCGGAATACCTCTACTATTCTCCTTCTGTTAATTGTCCTTTGTGCTTTACTCCTATGGACAAGCGTCCTGCTAGAAATTGGGTTGGTTGGATCGCTGCTGGAATTCGCTACTGTTACAGAATAATCAATAGGCAACAGAGTCCTCTTTGGTACCTTGCTATTTACCAGAAGTCTTGAGATACAAAAATCCGCATTTATGAGAATCTTATACTTTTCTTTTGTTGAGCTAGATGTGCCGAATGCCTGTCAGACTCACACGTTAGGGGTGTTGCGTGGATTCAGCCACCACGGGTGCAGGGTCGATGCTTTAGTGCCACGACCCATTTATGTCCGGCCTGCAATACAAAATGTGCGATTCTTTTATCTGTGGCCTTGGCGTTTCAGTACATTTGGTAGAAAGTGGATCAATCTCCTAAGCTTTACCGTAATGTTCTTTCTATGCACGAAAAACAGGTACGACGCCATTTACGTACGCGAGATGGAGAGAAATCCCGGACCACGTCTTTGTTCAAACTTATTTAAGATTCCATTATATATGGAAATCAACGACTTAATTGTGCGTGTTCTTTTAGACAACGGGGCCCCCTCAACTAAGATACAAAAGGCCAAGAACAGCCAGAAATTAGATTTCAAGCAGGCGGCAGGGCTTGTGGTCCCATCAGTTCCCATGCGAGATTGGATCATTGACCAATATGATTTACCTCACAGTAAAGTTCATATGCTATTAAACGGAACAGATATGCTGGGCATTAACGAATTGCATAAAATCAAAGCAAGAGAAGAATTAAAGGTTCCACCAGTCTCTTTTTGCTTAGGATATCTTGGAAATATCTATAAAGAATATGATTTCGACTCTATATTGCAGGCATTCATAAGATGCCAGGACAAAATTCCAAATCTTTATTTGATCCTAATAGGTAATGGGCCAATCGCTGACGAGTTGAAAAAAACCGTAAGTGAATTGGGGTTAGAGACAAAAACCATATTTACCGGATATGTCCACCCTGAAAATTTGGGCAGAATATTACCTGCATTAGATGTTGGTCTATTAATTAGATCTAAAGAAGGCACATTAAGGTATGGCCCGGCTAGTACCAAACTGCCCACTTATGCCTTGTTTCATTTGCCGGTTATTACTGCCGGATTTTCTCTTCATGGTTATCCGGATGAACTCAATCAAGGCTTGCATTTAGTGCCTCCGGAAGATCCTGATTCTTTGGCTGATATAATATTGTGGCTGTACAACCATCCAGAAGAAAGAAACCATAGTGCTAAGGTTCTTCATGATTTTGTTATCCAAAATCTCACCTGGGACTCTGTTACTAGAGAAATTCTAAATATACTCATGCGTGACAAGAAATTTAGATGATCATGGAGACTAAAACAAATGAGTCTTATTGATAATAAGGTCGATATCAATGATAAAGAGATATTCGAAAAATACCACGACACGATTTATGAAGAGATCCATGAGTGGCGAGATTATGAATTGACTAGTGCGGGCTTTGGTGAGTGGTACTATGATTGTCTCCCGCCAGACAAGAGTGCAAAGATTTTGGATATTGGCTGTGGTGATGGTAAGTTTCTCTTTTTCTTGCAGAGAAAAGGATACACGAAAATTGAAGGATTAGAACTTTCACCTCAGCAGGCAAGCAATGCCAAAAAACATGTAGAATCCCCAATTCACGTGGTTGAAGATACGGTTGCCTTCCTGCTGGATCATCCCTCTACATATGACATGATTACCATGAATGATGTTTTGGAGCATATTCCCAAGAAAGAGACTGTTGGTCTCTTAAAAGCAGTTCTCGGTGCTCTTCAACCCGGTGGAAATGTGGTAACCAGTGTGCCCCAAGTATCTGGTTTGGCAAGTTTTTTCTGCAGATATAATGATTTCACCCACGAAATCCTATTCACCGAGATATCTTTAAAACAAGTCTTATTATTGGCAGGGTTCTCTGACATAAGATTCATATCTCAGAAATGGCCGCTCAAATGGACTCCTCGTCATTTAGCTTACAGATTGGCACGCCTGCTATGGTATGGGATTTTGAAATTAATTTACGCCATCGAATCTCCAGGAGAAAAACATCCCCGAAGTTTTCAGGTGAGGCTGGTAGCTACAGCTCGCCGACCAGTGTTTGATTGAACCGCAAGAAAAATCCTCGCAAGATAAACATAGGAACACACTGTAAGAGTAGTCTATATTTCGATTTCAGCTGCGGAATGATGAAAATACTATTGGACGGTTCTAGCGCGGTAATTGGTGTAAGAGCAGTAAAGAGATACACAGCTTCGTTAATCCTTGAATTTACTTCATTTAATAGTAGAGATGATTTCAAAATTTTATTGAACTATTTTAGGGGTAGCAGTGAAATCATCGACCTTTTGATTAAAGAAAAATCAAACTTCTCTAAAATACGTTATCCTATTCCTAGACGGGTATCGCTTCGTCTTTGGCATCATTTTAATTTTCCTCCTATAGATATCTTAACAGGAAAAGTTGATATTTTTCACTCGCTCGGAGACGATTGTCCACCACTCAGATCTGGTAAATACATTGTCACTCTCCATGGTGTCACCTATCTTGAAGTACCAGAATTAATAGACCCAGGTCTTGTGAGAGTTAAGAAAGCTTGGCTCTCTGGAATGGTGAAAAGAGCAGATTTTTTTATTTCAGTTTCTGAATACACCAAGAATGAGTTCCTGAAGCATTTTTCTCATATTGAACCTAAAAGAGTAAAGGTAATTCCTCTGGGAGTAGATCAGAAGTTCAGGAAAATTGAACAAGACACTGTTAGACGACAACTTTTCCAAAGGTATGGGATTAAGAATCCATATGTACTTTTTGTGGGGGGAATAGAACCGAGAAAGAATGTTAAAAACATAGTAAGAGGCTTTGGTGAGATCTCTGAGAAGTATTCAGAATTAGATCTTGTCTTGGCCGGTGGAGCTGAAGCTAAGTACCTTTCCTCATTATGTGAATTGATCAACGAACTGGGTTTACATAGCCGCATTAAGTTCATCGGCTATATAGAACAAGAAGTTGATGATCTGCCAATTCTATACAATGGCGCTGAATGTTTTGTTTTCCCCAGTTTTTCTGAAGGATGGACTTCGCCTCCCCTTGAAGCTATGGCCTCTGGGACTCCGGTCATCACCTCTAACGTATCCTCGTTGCCGGAAACTGTTGGTGATGCTGCCCTTTTGGTGAATCCCGATGATTACGAGGAAATTGGTGCCGCTTTGGATATACTCATTTCTGATAGCGACTTGAGGAAAAATCTCATAAAAAGTGGTTTACATCATGCAGCCCAATTTACCTGGAAACGTTGTGCACAGCAAACCTACGAATTCTACAAAAATATTGCTGGATTATGAAATTTAAAATCTTCAATAGAAAAGCAAGGTATCAAGGGATTCAACGCAAATCTCCTTCTATATTTCAAGACAACAACCGAACACCTCAAAAAAAGTAAACCATACTGTTCCTCATCAAAGAAAGATTTCGGACTAATATAGAATAATTTGATTAAATAAAATGTAAATTAATTGGAATTATTTAATATCACAGAGTTGTCTACGGCTACTATTATTACCTAACTAACAATGAACATTGCCATTGATGCGAGCTGTTTGCTTATCAACCGCTATAGTGGACTGTCGGAAGTTGTTCACAACTTACTGCTGCACCTTCCCAATGTTGGTAGACATCTTGAGTTAACCCTATTTGCCAATTATTTTCGAAATCGAACCATGGCAGGCGATGTTGCCTACCCTGGCACAATAAACAACTTTTGTAGGATTCCACGCCGCTTTACCGCTCTATGGTGGAAATTAGGCTGGCCCCCGATTGACTTTTACTTTGCTGAGACGGATATTTATCACTCTTTTCACCTTCAGATCCCACCGACAAAGAGAATGAAAACGGTTTTAACTGTCCATGACTGCCGCTTTTTAGCTTTGCCGAATCTTTATCCTCAACGGGAAGTCGAAAACTACAAAAATCAAATGTTCAAATCACTTGCAAGGGCCGACATGGTGACCACTGTGTCTGAATTTACCCGAAAAGAGGTTTTAAGCTACTTTTCTTTTCCTGAAGAGCGCATGAGGGTGATCCAAAATGGCGTCGATACCTCTTGGATGGACGGAACTTATTGTGAAAATAAAGCAAAATCATCTGGGGAGGAGATAAACTTACCTCACAATTATCTACTTTACATTGGATCCTTAGATCCAAGAAAAAATCTTGAGCCACTTGTGGACGCTATTGCTCGCTGCAGAAGAGAGACGCCAGATTTTCCAGACTTGGCTATAACCGGTATCTCTCAAGAGCAATGGCTCAGTAGCAAACATGCGGTCAGAGCCAAGGAGTTGGGTCTTACCGACCACATCCACCTCTGTGGCATGGTTGAAAGAAATATCTTGTGCAGACTGATGAAAAATGCTCTGGCCTTATGTTATCCCTCACTCTATGAGGGATTTGGCTTTCCTCCGCTTGAGGCCATGTCTCTTGGCGTCCCGGTTCTTGCAGGAAACGGTTCAGCAATTCCTGAAGTCACTGGACCTGCAGCTTGCTTGGTAGACCCTATGAGCGTGGATAGAATTGCCGAAGGATTAAACAAGATAGTTTTCGACAATGACTATCGAGAGAATCTAATCGAATTAGGATATCAACAGGTTAGGAGATTTTCCTGGCGCAAAGCAGCCGCTGAGTACATAAATCTCTATAAAGAAGTTCTTAATTCATGAACTTACATGAATCTTTCGCCAAAAACATTTACTGGCCATTGGCCCAGGGATTAAAAGGAGAATACGCCGCTCGCAGCCTGCAAAGGTTATCTGCCTCGCAGTGGGAAAACCAAGATGAATTACTTTCTAAACAATGGCAACTGGTAAGACTTACCGTCAATAAAGCGGCGCGGGAAGTTCCTTACTACAGGAAAATCTATACAGGCATCGGCTGGGATTTAAACCATCAGGATTTTTCCTACCAAGACTTTTTGGGTCTTCCTAAACTTGAGAAGGAAACTCTGCGCGATAACCTCGAGGAATTCTTAAATCCCAACTACAAAGGCAGGATCACTGAGGGTAGAACAAGTGGCTCAACTGGACATAGCTTAACCCTCCACTACAGTGGAGAACATGAAAGCTATTCTGAAGCCGTCCGTTGGAGAGCAAAGGATTGGTGGGGAATCCACCCCGGCTCTCCCCATGTTTCTATCTGGGGCAGACCATTCACCGGCAATAGTGATCGACTCAAGCAAAAAGTAAAAAGTTACCTGCTTAACACACTCATATTCTCCGCCTTTGATCTCCAGGACAAGTCTCTCTCAAGAATATGGAGAAAAATATGTCGATTTAAGCCTGCCATCATTTATGGCTACCCAACGGCCATCTACCCTCTAGCCACCTACTTGAAGGACAGCAAGAAGAACGGTCATCATTTAGATCTGAAGGTGATCATGCTCACAGCCGAGTCAAGCACGTTTCAGCAAAGATCCCTCATCGAGGAAGTATTTGGCTGTAAAACAGCCAATGAGTATGGTTGTTCGGAAACCGGTGGATTTGTCTACGAATGTCCACAGGGGAGCTGGCATATATCAAGTGAGATTACTTTTGTCGAATTTCTCGATCATGAAGGAAAGCCAGTTAGCCCAGGTCAGATAGGGGAGGTCTATGTTACTCATTTGAGAAATAACTACATGCCTCTAATTCGTTATAGAGTTGGCGACTTGGGTTCTCCCCTAGCCGGTAAATGTCCTTGCGGCCGGGGACTGCCGCTTATGCAAGTGGCCGTCACCAAAGAAAGTGATGTTTTCAGGCTAGGAAATGGACGGAGTTTTTCATCTGAGATTTTTGACTATATCAATCTCGCAGTAATAAAGGCCTATCCCTCTTCCATTCTTCAATTCAGGGTGACCCAAAAGAAACTTCATTCTTTTGAGGTAGAGATAGTCATTGGTTCCGACAATTCTAAAAATGGTGAAACACTATTTGGTCAACTGATGGGAAAAGAACTTGGGGAAAACATTGAAATTAATTTCAAAAGGGTACCTCGTATCAGTCGAGAACCTTCTGGAAAATTGAGGTATTTCATCTCAGAAGTCAATAAGGACAGTTCCTGATTCTTCTTTCAGAAGAAAAAAACGGGTTGTGAATACCAAAACATCATTTCAATCAATTAAGTCGATCCCAACAATAATATGGATTTTGATGTTATCATTTATGCTGAGATTGCCATTCCTTTTCAGATTGCCAATTGGTGATGAGAACCTAACTCTAGAAGGTGCCAGAGTTCCATTCGGAAAAATCATATCTTATCTCAGCAATCCCCTAAATCGTGATCCCTATCCGCCATTGTTTTATTGGATGATGCATATATGGGACAGGGTTTTTCCTTCGCCCGCATGGGACCGATTTTTGTTGGTACTTTTCGGTCTTGGCGCAGTTTTCATTACCTATCATATCGGCAAAAACCTGCTGGGAGAAAAACTGGGCCTGGTCTCAGCCTGTCTGATAGCCGTATTCCCCCTATGTATTTGGGCCGATCAATGGCTGCGAGCTTATTCTGTGGCTGCATTTTTCAGCGCTCTAACCACATTCACTTATCTTGATGCATTAAAAAAACGTGACGTACGGTCTTGGATCTTCTTTATAATTTCAGGATTATTTTTGCTATACAGTTTTTACTTGGGCGCTATTGTTCTTATTGTAGTAGGACTCCATTTTTTGTTTCTTGCGGAAAGGTCCAGACGAGTTTGGTTTCAATGGCTGCTGAGCCAGTTGGCAATAGTCTCAGCTTTTGCGCCATGGCTTCCTAAAATGTCTCAACAACTCAGCGGCAGTACAGGGGTGCCAGAGGTAATCCAAAAACAAGGATTCTGGCTCGGAAATCTTCACATTGGTGCTCTGATCAACAGTCTGCTTGGAACATTCGGTCTAGACTCCTTGTGGAGTCCGGCACCGATTGCAAAACTCCCCACTTGGTATCTGTTAACTATCATAACGCTTTTTGGCGTAGTGGCGACCCTGACTTTGTTGGGCTGGTGGAAATCACTTCTTTTTGACAAAAGGTTACCTTTCTGGATAGCGTACTTTTCCTTAATGCCGGCCATTATCGGCTTTGTGCTTCACCAAGCAACTCTACTTCCTTTGGTACACCATTATTATGTCATCTTTTGTTGGAGCGGAGCAATAGCCATTGGTTTGAGTATCCTCAATCTGAGTAAACGGTATCGTTTTTGTCTTATTGGGCTATTGGCAGTTATCATCACCTGGAGATTCGTAGATCTATATACCGTTTTGGTTATTCACGGGGGTCAATAAAATTGATTCAACAAATTATTTGCTGCACGAAATGGAGATGAGATGAAGAGAGTTCTCATAACGGGCGTGGCGGGGATGGTTGGTTCACATCTTTTAGATACATTGCTAGAAGCAAAAAGTTACGAGGTCATAGGTATAGACAATCTCAGTTTCGGCAAAATGGATAACATTGAACACAATCTGAATAATTCCAGATGCAAATTCTATGAAATTGATGTCCTAGATTATGAAACACTCAAAATTTTGGGAAAGGATATTGATATCATTGTTCATCTTGCTGCTGTAAAAAAGATCGGAGAAGACAGCTCCAGCCTGCCCACTTTAACTGTGAACAATAAAGGAACAGAAAACATTCTAAAAATAGGCTCAATGTGGAGATCAAAGATAATATTTGCGTCTACCTCTGATGTATATGGAATGTCAGAAGATTTACCCCACAGAGAAGATGGGAATCTTCTTCTGGGGCCAAGTATGATAAGGCGTTGGAGCTATGCAGTATCAAAACTTTATGATGAACAGTTGACTTTCGCTTACTATCAAGAATGGGGAACCCCCGTAGTTATCTTGAGATACTTTGGCGGTTTTAGTCCTAGATCCAGTTTTATATGGAGCGGTGGCCACATTCCTATTTTTATTAATGCAATTCTAAAAGATGAGGAAGTAATCATCCACGGTGATGGCTCCCAAACCAGGTCTATGGCGTATGTTACTGATCTGGTTAACGGAACTTTGCTGGCTATGGAAAATGATAAAGCCGTTGGAGAAATAATAAATCTTGGTAATGACGAGGAAATGAGTGTTTTGGAGAGCGCCAGGCTGATCCATGAACTGGCTGACACCGGTAAGGAATTGAAGCTTAAGTATGTTCCTTTTGATGAAATATTTGGCAAATACAAAGATATACAGCGCAGAATACCCGATCTAAGAAAGGCTGATCGACTATTAGGATATAGGCCTAAGATGCCTATCAAAGAAGCTATTTCCACGACGATAGATGCTTGCAGGGAAAGATTACAAAGTAAGAGCTGATTTTAGGGAAACACTATATGGGCCATGGGGAATATACTTCAGATAAGAGCAGGGGAGAGGCAGATAACCTCCTTTACATAATCGTTCCAATGTTTAATGAAGCTGCCAACGTGCCCGATTTAATTCAGACCTTGACCCTGATTGAAAAGCAAATACAGTCTGAATTTAAGATTTTTGTCATATTTGTTGATGATTGCAGCATTGACCAAACGGTCCAAAAGCTTCGTTCCCGCAGCAACACCATCCAATCTGTGATTCTCAAACATGATAAGAATTTGGGACCCGGAGCTGCTTTTGCTACAGCATTCGAGTATCTCCATGGTCGTCTCGAAGAAGATGATTGGATAGTAACTATGGAAGGGGACAACACCTCACCACCTGAAACGCTTCTTCATATGTTAATCAGGCGAAAGGAAGGATATGACGTTGTACTAGCTAGTCCTTATCTGTATGGGGGAGGAATGTCTAATGTAACATTTCATCGTCTGCTTATAAGTCATATCGCAAATGGCCTGGTGAAAATTTTGCTTGGCATAGCAGGAATTCAAACATTTAGCTGTTTTTTCCGCTTGTACAGCGGAAGAATTATCCTTATGCTCCAATCGGTATATGGCCGCAGAATTATTGCATGTCCAGGATTTGAATGCATGGTAGAGCTGCTTGCGAAACTAATCAATATCAAGGCTAGGATTTCTGAGGTGGAGATGAGTCTGGATTGGGCTGTAAGGAAGGGCACGACAAAAATGAATATTCCAAAGACTGCCTTGGGGTATTTGCGCCTTTTTACCAATAGGAATCAGATCTTACGTAAATATTGAACCCAGCAGTTATCCCTGCCTTCATCAGTCTATATGGGAAGTCAAAAGGGTAGATCAAAGAGAACATGCCCCAGACAGATGAACTGAGAACCAGATCATTTTCGGAATATCCTGGTCAGATTCAATCCCTAGACCGGTCATTCGTTCGTTACCTCGAGCAGGAGGTTCACGCCGGAAAGATCTGGTTTAAGAAGCCGAGCGATACGAATGTTGTACTTTCAGTCATTATTCCCACTTCAGATGCTTATCGAAATGGATACTTCCCCCACCTGTTGGATCAAATTGAAAACCAGACTTTTCGCGAGTATGAGTTGTTTATTATTAAAGGCGACCCGCGTCAGGGAAGAGCCATCAACATTGGGGCGGCTTTCGCTCAAGGAACTTATTTGTTGACATTAGATGACGATACTTCGCTGCCCGATCCTGATACCTTTAGTAAACTGGTAGCAGCCATGGAAGAGGATCCGGGAATAGGGATAGCTGGCGGGAACAATGTAATTCCAGCAGACGCAACTCCCTTTGTGCGGCGTGTGATGCAGCAGATTCCGCGGCGCTCTTGGGAGCCTGTACAGGAGACTATAAATTCTGATTTTGCTGAACATCCTTGCATGATTATCCGAGCTGAAACATTTAAGTTGGTGGGGGGGGAGAATGAACTTCTTCCCAGAGGACTTGATCCCTATCTGCGTGAAGAGTTCCGAAAGGCGGGTAAACGGGTTGTAGTAGTTCCGGGGGTGACATATCACCATCTACCACCAGACAATCTGAAGAAACTCTTACGGCAATTCTATCGCAATGGACGTCATGCTGCCTATGTTAATCGTCATTATCCCCAGTGGGTGATAGAGACGCCAGCAAACCATGGACCGTTCCAGATCCATGTCTCACTTCCTCACCGAATGCTGCGTTTTCCAAAACGTTTGCTAATGAATCTTTTCGCTGGCAAACCACTTTTATTCATCTCTGAATTGGCTTATTTTTTTGGCTTTGTGCAAGAGTGGCTACTGCCAAAAAAACTAGTTAAAAACCCTCGCTGTAAGTAGATCTTGTGAGTAGAAGATTTTCAGGTGACTTTAAGTACGGTGCCATTATCGTATCACTATGTGCGTTTATTTTATACTTAAAAACACTTGCTCCCACAGTAATTTGGGGAGATAGTGCAAAGCTGGCAATATTTGTTCATGATATTGATCTGAGTCTTCTACAAGGACATCACCCGTTACACACAGTTCTCGGCGTGATATTCAGCTATCTACCTGTCGGAGACTATGCCTACCGCCAGAATCTGATGTCAGCATGTTTTGGTGCGCTGGCAGTTGGCCTAGTTTATCTAATATTGGTACGCTGGACTGGTTCAGTTATCGCTGCCATTGGAGGTGCTTTGTCGTTGACTGTATCTCATGTCTTTTGGCTATTATCAGTCATAAACGAAAGCTATACTCTCTTTGCCTTCCTAATGGCCTTAATGATCTACCTCATGACTTTGTGGGATGAGACCGGGAAATATCATTACCTATATCTGGCTATGTTCACTTTTGGCGTCAGTGTTTCGAATAATTATCTGATGCCCTTCCTCCTTCCCGGATTTGTCTATTTATATTTCACCGCTACAAACCGTTCCAGTTTAGGCAAATTGCAGTTGCCCATCCTTCTCCTTGCCTTTGCTGCGGGAGCAGCTCTAATGCTAGTTCTCGCTGCGAAATCTATTATGTCCGGAGGGAATGAACTTGCAGATTTGTTGAAGGGAGGTC
>Ga0209536_100009643_pt1 | contig 14345 bp, 22 predicted proteins | sample DeeMarSeWOR28_12_FD_187461 | JGI IMG/M metagenome (GOLD analysis project Ga0209536, IMG submission 187461) | Marine sediment microbial communities from White Oak River estuary, North Carolina - WOR-2-8_12 (SPAdes) (version 2) | ecosystem: Environmental > Aquatic > Marine > Intertidal zone >...
CTTCCAAATTTCGAGGCGATTCTCTCTGGTTAGTTCCCATTCAGTCTTCTGTTTTCTAGCCATTTCATTTCTCCATCGGCTGTTGATACATAACCAATATCGGAAATAAAAAGGGGTGTCAACAAAAAAAAACGAGGCCAGAAATAAATCTGACCTCGCTTCCCAACCAACCAAGGAAACAAAGGGTAACCACTCCCCCTGTTCAACCTTACTACTAAGCTACTTCGTAAGGTGTCCCTAGTTTTACCAGCTTCTCACGGTTGTTGTCAACCCACTTTTTACAATCATTTTCACTTTTTCCCACGAACACGGAAATGTCCAGTAAGTAATCTACACAATCTTTTTTCTTCACCAGTTCGCGGTCAGTCTCTCCGATTCGAACAGATGAGATAGGTGCATTGACAATCCACGAACCGTCTTTGCGTTGCCATACTTCAATGGTAGGTTTCTTAGTCTGTAGAGATGTTTGCGTCATTATCTTCATCCAATGCTTCAACGTAAAGTTCGATTGCGTCACGAATTAAATCACCTGCACTAACTTGCTCCAAGCTTTTCTTTTGCAATCGTGCAGCGTGTCCTGCTATTTTATTGTACTGTTCAACAGACATCAACAAACTATATGTCTTTGTCGGTTCAGGTATCTTTGCTGGTCTTCCCATCAATAAGTTCCTTCTTTGCTAGTTTATCTAATTTAGATTTCTTTTTATTCGGAATAGTTTTATTCCTATACTTACTATCTCCTAATAGTTTAGCTATAGGGTTTATTTTAATTATTTTATTCATAATAGGTTTACCTGTATGGTTACTGTTCATAATGCGTATCACGACTGTCAAGTGTTCGTCAACTAAAAAAATACTATTGACACGATTTTTCTTGTGGGGTATTTGTCATGGCATAGGAGAAGCCCATGACAGCTTGGTTGAAAGATTATGTGAACGGTTTGTCAATAGCATCGGAAGGTCGTCTGCGGATGGACTGCCCAGCTTGTGGCAAGAAAAATACGTTTAGTGTTTCGGATACAAATGGTGAACGCTTGTGGTTTTGCTTTCATGCAGACTGCGGGGTTCGCGGGCGTACTGGTTTTCGAATCAGAAGCGACACACCATACCATCCCCTGTTGCGAAAGACAACACCAGTTCGCGAACCACTTTGCGAACCGGAGTTCCAGCTTCCCGATACTATTGTCCCTGTGTCGCGCAGTGAAGAAGCCGTGCGATATTTGAAACAGGTCAATGCCTATGATGCGTACCTTGCGGGGCGTGTCGATATTCGTTATGACTTCAGAATGAACCGTGTTGTTTACCTGATAAAAGATGGTAGGCGAACCGTTGATGCTGCTGGTCGTAGTTTAGTTAATGCCAAACCAAAATGGTGGAGATATGGAAAATCAGGTAATCCTTTCGTTTGCGGCTCCAGCCGTGTCGGAGTTATTCTGGAAGACTGTGCTAGTGCTTGCAGTGTATCTAGTTTTCTTTCGGGGGTAGCCCTCTTGGGAACCAACTTACAAGATAGCCACTTGTCAACATTGCGGCACTATGATAGATTGCTTGTCGCCTTGGACAAGGACGCTACCAAGAAAGCCCTCGAACTGGTTCGCAGAATGCAGGCCATAAGGCCAACAAGTTTAGTTGTTTTAAACAAAGATGTGAAAGACATGACAGATGATGAACGAAAACAAACCTTCCAGAAATACCTCGATTGAACTTCAGGTTCTGGGGTTCCTTTTAAATAATGATTTCTATAACAGGGTAAAGAACATTGTCACTCGCGATATGTTCGAGGGACGGTATGCCACCCTGTTCGATACAATTACCTATGCCCACAAGAATTACGGAACGAACCTGTCCCGTGACCAATTGGATTCCCTGTTCATGGACAGGAACCCTGCAATGCCTAGCAGTGCAAAGCATGAAGTCTTTGATATCATTGCACAACTTAGCGAACACGTCAGTGAGACAGGTGACCTCGAACTAGACGTAACCAAGAACTTCTGGGTTCGTGACCGTGCGCGGCAGATTGGTGAGAAGGCTATTGCTATCTTCACTGGTGAGTCCGAACACTTTGGCGAACTCAAGACGCTCATCGATATGGTCGAAGATGGTCGTATGTCCGACAAGACAACCTACAGTGAGATGGACAAAGACTTTGTTCAGCTAATGGAAGAGGAGACCGGCGAACCGGACTTTCCCTTCACTTGGGATTTAATGAGCGAACACCTAGCCGGTATGGACAGAGGTAACTTAGGTATTATCTTTGCCCGCCCTGAAGTTGGCAAGACAACCTTCTGTGCCTTTGTTGCCGCCAGCTATATCAAACAGAAACACAAGGTCGTGTACTGGGCGAACGAGGAACCGGCAGAAAAGATTAAGCTAAGAATTATCCAAAGCTTCTTTGGCTTGACACGGGAAGAGATGAAGGCAGGGGCTGATGCCTTGTCCCATCGGTACGCAGAAGAGATTGCGCCGTACCTTACCGTGATGGATTCGGTTGGTACATCGATGGAAGAACTGAACGAGTATGCCCAGCTAAACGAACCGGACGTAATGTTCTGTGACCAGCTAGACAAGTTCAGGGTATCTGGTGAATTCAACCGTGGGGATGAACGCCTAAAGGAAACGTATGTCGTGGCTCGTGAGATTGCCAAGCGTAACAAACTACTGGTGTGGTCAGTTAGTCAGGCAAGCTTCGAGGCACATGACCGGCAGTTCATCGACTATGCTATGCTCGACGGTTCGCGAACCGGTAAGGCTGGTGAGGCAGATGTAATCATCGGTATCGGCAAGACCGGTACGTCAGAGGAAGAGAACACCACACGGCACATCTGCATTTCTAAAAACAAACTCAATGGGTGGCACGGTATGTTTACCAGCCACATTGACGTACAGAGAGGGGTTTATTACTGATGAATAAATATACAGTTGTATACACTGCATTTGGCAGATACGATAGTCCTATTGATGAACCTACTAGCAGAGTAGAGTACATACAAGGTGAGACACTTGATGACGCTATTGACGGACACATAAAGCATATGAAGTCTTGGGGAATAAGGGATATAGTTGGACAGGCTGTTGTTTTAGAGGGTCATATAAAGCAGGTAGACATAGGTAGCGGTGTTGGTCACCAGATGAAACCTACCATTAAAGATGTTATTATAACAGGTGTTAATAATGAACATATTGACTTTTGATGTAGAGACAACCCACAAACCCAAAGCCAACGGTTCGACAACTGCCTTGCCGTACTTCGGAAACTCTTTGGTTTCAAACGGTTACAAGTGGCTAGGTGAGCCGCACGTTCACTATCACTGTTACTACCACAGTGTTCGCGAACCGCATGAGTTCGCCTTCGAACTGTTCCAAGCTGCTCTTGACAAAGCTGACGTAGTTGTGGGACAAAACATTAAGTTTGATTTATCTTGGATTCGCGACTGCGGGTTCGTTTATGAGGGACACGTCTATGATACAATGGTTGCAGAATATATTCTTGCCCGCTCCCAAAGGTGGCCTCTTTCACTTGCTGCTCTTGCAGAAAAGTATAGTGATGTGCAAAAAGAGAAAGACCTCATTGCGCCGTATTTTAAGGAAGGCAAGACCTTCTACGACATACCTTGGGAAATAATAGAAACGTATGGAAAGGCTGATGTCATTTCCACAGAGCAAGTAGCCCTTGCACAACTCGAAGCCTTTGGCACTACATTTGAGGAACTATTCAATGAACAACCAAACACTCTTGCCCACTTTGCGTCTGTCGCTTGAGATGACAGATGTGCTGTCCCGCATCGAACGGAACGGCATCAAGATTAACAGACAAACACTTGCAGACATTCGCCGCGAGTACGAAGACGAACTGTTTACCCTCGAACGCCGCCTCAACGAACTGGCTGCGGAAGCTATGGGTGATACCCCTATCAATCTAGATAGCCCAGATGACCGTTCCAAGCTGTTCTATTCTTGTAAGGTAAAGGACAAGTCCCGCTGGGCTGGTCTGTTTAACTTGGGTCACGAGATTAGAGGAGCGGGTCGCAAACCCAAACGACGTACCCGAATGAGCCGTACAGACTTTAAACGCAACGTTGTGAACGAGACAGAAGTTCTGTTCAAGACCCGTGGTAGCCAGTGTGCCGATTGCGGGGGCGTAGGGCGTTATACAGCCCGTAAGAAGGATGGGACGCTGGGTAAGGCTATCCGAATCTGTAAGCCCTGTCAGGGGGCTGGTGTGCGCTATACATCAACTGGTCAGGTTGCGGGGTTCAAGTTGGTTCCTCGTGACCCCTACGATGTGGCTGCTGCCGGTTTCAAAACAGATAAGGAAACCTTGGAAAGTATGTTCACATCCCTGCGGGGTGAAGCCCGTGAGTTCGCAGAAGCTTACATCCGGTACAGTGCGGTTCGAACCTACCTGCGTTCTTTTGTTGAGGGCATGGAGAACAACATGGATGGGCAGGGGTTTATCCACACTGAGTTCATGCAGTGTGTCACGGCTACTGGTCGTCTGTCATCCCGCAACCCGAACTTTCAGAACATGCCACGAGGTACTACCTTTATCATCAGGCGGGCTGTTGAAAGCCGGTTCGAGGGCGGGTCAATCCTAGAGGGCGATTACGCCCAGCTAGAGTTTAGGGTGGCTGGTTTCCTTGCAGATGATGAGGGCATCAAGACTGATGTGGATGCCGGAACAGATGTGCATAGCTATACTGCCAGTGTCATAGGGTGTTCGCGGCAAGATGCCAAGGCTCATACCTTTAAGCCACTCTATGGTGGTGTGTCAGGTACAGATGACCAGAAACGATATTACAATGCGTTCAAGGAAAAGTATAACAATGTTACCAAGTGGCATGAGTTCCTACAGAAACATGCGGTAACAAAGAAATACATCCAGCTTCCTTCGGGCAGGCAATACGCTTTTCCTCATGCAAGGTGGACTGATTGGGGTACAGCAACCGACCGAACTGCCATCTGCAACTATCCGGTTCAGGGGTTTGCAACGGCTGACCTTCTGCCTATGTCACTGGTTTTGTTGGACAAACGAGTTCGCGAACTGAACTTGCGTTCGGTCATCTGCAACACGGTTCACGATTCCATCGTCATGGATGTGTACCCCAGCGAAGAAAAAAAATGTATTGACGTGATGGCTGAATGTATGTTAGCTATCCCGTTGGAATCAAAGAATAGGTACGGGATTACCTATGATATGCCAGTTGGTATCGAACTAAAAATGGGTAAAAACTGGCTTGACTTGGAAGAGGTACTTACTGTATAATCCCTTTACGCTAACGCTCATCTAAGGAGAAACGACATGAGCAATGAACTACAAATGTTGAATGATGAAATGAACACCTTCCTGACTGCATTCGAGTCAGGTAACGAAGAAGCCCTCATGGAAATGAGTGGACAGGCTGACCCAAACAATAAGCCGAAGATTGGTCTGCCTAGACTAAACATTAATTACGATACAGAGACAGATGATGGCACATTGCTGAGACGCGGTGCATGGCGTATCTGGAACGGTTCTGCACCTGTATATGCAGATAAGGTCTTTGTTCGTCCCCTGCTGCGAACCTTTGAGTGGTCAGTGTGGAACCAAGAAGAAGGTAAGTTTTCTTGCAAGTCTGTGCAGAAGCGCAAACTAGCTGGCGACTTTCCTGATACACTAGGCGGTAACAAGTGTGGTCGCCTTTCAAAGCCAGAAGAAGATGCGCTAGGTCAAGACGACCCACGGGTTTTGTTGAGCCGCTCTGTTAGCTGCAATCAGGTAATCTACGGAATCATCGATGCACCTGAAGCAGCATACGCAGATGGTACTGCAGCACCTGTAGAGCAGATGCCGTTCATGGCATACTTCAAGCGTTCGGGCTACCGTCCGGTCAACGACTTCATTCAGAAGCAGCTTACAGACCGTAAGATTCTGATGCACAAGGCGTTGATTGAGTTCACCACAGAGAAGCAGAAGAACGGTGGTGTTGTCTACTGGACACCGAAGCTTGCCTTTGTAAAGGAAGTGTCTGGTACGGAAGACGGTGATAAGGCTTTGATGAAGGACTTTGCCGACACCGTGAACGCACACAATGAGTCTGTGTTCGCAGAGTACAAAGCTGCTCAAAAGTCTATGGCTTCAGCAGACGACATTGATTTGTCAGAACGTCTGGCTGGCTAGTCATGTTACAACTCGTAGAAGTCCAAGACTTTCTACAGAAAGCGGGGCGGGGGGAGATTGACTCCTCTCGCCTCGAACATCTGATAGAACAGTTTGGCGAGGACTGTAAGGCTGCTATGCGGAAACAGTTCTCTAGCCGTGGCGATTACCGGATTCGTATGTCCGGTGTTGGTCGCCCCTTGTGTCAACAACAGCTTGAAAAGCAGGGCAACAAACAAGACGTTGCCTACAATGATATTGTCCGGTTCGCAACCGGCGACCTCTTAGAAGCATTCGCCATTCTTGTGATGCGGGCTGCTGGCCTAGATGTCGTTGCGGAACAGAAGAAGTGTTCCCTCGAACTGGGTGGGCAAACCGTCAACGGAACCCTAGATGTCATCCTGAACATAGATGGTGAAGAAGAAGTCTGGGATATCAAGACAGCAAGCCCGTGGTCGTTCGAGAACAAGTTTTCTGGACGTGGCGGCTATGACGTTATCAAAGAGGATGACCCGTTCGGTTACGTTATGCAGGGACACCTGTATGCGGAATCGGAAGGTAAAAGGTTCGGGGGTTGGATTGTAATCAACAAATCTACAGGTGAGTGGGATTTCGTAGAGGCACCCCGCGAACAGTCTGAAGACCGCAAAGCATACCTAGAGGATGCGAACAAGCGTGTCGAGGCAATCATCAATGACGCACCGTTCAAAGTACCGTTCCAGTCTGAGCCTGAGACAACTACCATCGACAGACAAAAGGTCGAGACAGGTAACCGTCTGATGCCCAAGACTTGCACCTTCTGTTCCTTCAAGACAAAGTGCTGGAAGAATGCAGAACTAGCCCCGAAGATAACATCTAAGGCACGGTTCAAGCCTCACGTCTGGTACACAAAGCTTGTGAAGCGGGAACTAGACTGATGCCGGTTTTGTACACACGGGAGTACCCCCACGAACTGTTCGACTTGAACCCGCAGCTTTACTGTGTGTTCGTGGAGTCACATGAACGTCGTGGGGGTGGTCGTTCTACTGTTAGGGTTCGTGGCTTGGAAATATCCCTGCCTCTTACTTTACGAGACAACTACTCGCCAGACGGTTCCTTGAAGTCAGACACAGAAGTACGTGACATAAAACTCATAGAAGAGGAATTTCAGAACATTGTTCATCACTTGCGACAGGGGTTGGTAGTATGCCTACCGACAATGGAAATCTCAAAAGAAATATCGCAGCTAGAAAAACGGTCCCCAAAAGTAGGACAGTATCTGTTAAAAAGGCTAGAAGGGGTGAAGGCGGGATTTCCGCTGCTAGGATTATGAGGAAAACACGTTACCGTTCACAGTTCGAGATTAACCTTGCAAGGTCGCTGGCAGAGAAGAAGATTGCCTTCGAGTACGAACAGGCAAAGCTGCAGTACATACCCAAGCCGCGAACATATACGCCAGACTTTTATTTACCTGAACAAGATATCTATATAGAAGCGAAGGGTCATTTAGATAAAGGCGACAGGGTAAAGATGCAGCTAATCAAACAACAATACCCCGACTTGGATATTCGCTTTGTATTCGTTCGGGCCACGAACAAGATTTACAGAGGCAGCAAGACTAGCTATGCTGATTGGGCGAACCGTTATGGTTTCCCGTGGGCAGAAGGTAGTGTGCCAGAGGAGTGGTTTAAAAATGACGGATGATAGAGATTATGAAGTTGGTAGCTTGTTGCCTGACCGGTGGTATATTATCTTAAAAAGAACGGACGATGAAAGTTTTAAGATGACAGCATACGATACAACTGCTATACCAGAAGATGAAGATTACATGGACGCAGGGTTCGTGGCGCAGCAGGGGATTGTTGAGATGCTAGAGAACGACTTCGACAGACTCATACAAGCAGGGTTAGCCCGTATATCTTTTATGGAAATGAAGGATACTATCCTACAGGAACTAGAGGATGAGGGCGTGGAGTTCGAACCCCGTGACCGTGTAACAAGCCGTGATGAAAACATAGTTAAAGTAGATTTTGGAACAAAGCAATGAAGCTAGATGAATATCAGATGCGGGCAGAAAGCACCGCAGTTTATCCGCAAGAATATAATGTTCTGTATCCGACACTGGGTTTAGCTGGAGAAGCAGGCGAGGTTGCCGAAAAGGTAAAGAAGCTTGTTCGCGACGGTGAACCACACCTTTTCTATAAAGATGATATTGCAAAGGAACTAGGAGATGTGTTATGGTACGTTGCAATTTTAGCAAGAGACTTAGGCTACAGCTTAGAAGAGGTCGCGCAGCGCAACTTAGACAAGCTAGAAGACCGCAAGAATCGGAACATGTTGCAGGGCAGCGGAGACGACAGATGAGACATGAAGCTTACATGAGACACATGGAAGACGAAAACGAACAGGCCGGTAAGATGGCCTATGGCGGCGTTGATATGGTCAACAGCCCGCCCCATTACAACGCAGCGGGAACAGAGTGCATAGATGCAATCCAAGCTGCAACCCTTGACGGGTTCGAGTATTACCTGCAAGGAAACATAATGAAATACCTTTGGCGATATCGTTACAAGAATGGTAACGAAGATTTGAAGAAAGCGCAGTGGTATTTAAATAAACTATTAGAGGTTCGAGGAGAGAACAAATGAGCAACCAACTACCCACACCGTATCAACAATTCATTCACAAGTCACGCTATGCTCGCTGGATAGATAGCGAACAGCGCAGAGAGAACTGGGGCGAAACTGTAGACCGCTACATATCTTTCATGCTAGAGCAGGTAAAGGATAAGTGCGGTGTCGAACTGTCTACATCTGTTCGCGAAGAGATTGAGGAAGGCATCCTGTCCCTGAAGGTGATGCCATCTATGCGGGCAATGATGACTGCAGGCCCTGCCCTTGCACGGGATAACGTCTGTGGTTACAATTGTAGCTACATTCCTGTAGACAGCCCTCGTGCTTTTGACGAGTGTATGTACATCTTGATGTGCGGTACGGGTGTTGGTTTTTCTGTCGAACGTGAGAACGTAGATAAGTTGCCTGTGATTAGCGACAACTTTAACGATTCAGATACTGTGATTAAAGTTGGTGACAGCAAGCCCGGATGGGCAAAGTCACTTCGCGAACTGATTGCGCTACTCTACGCTGGTCAGGTTCCTTCATGGGATATGTCAAGTGTTCGTGAAGCTGGTGCGCGGCTAAAGGTTATGGGTGGACGTGCTAGTGGTCCACAACCTCTTGCTGACCTTTTCAACTTTACTGTTGAGATATTCAAGAAGGCACGGGGTCGCAGACTGTTCCCAATTGAGTGCCACGACTTGATGTGCAAGATTGGTGAGATTGTTGTTGTAGGTGGGGTTCGCCGCAGCGCACTCATAAGCTTGTCGAACCTCAACGATGACCAGATGGCACATGCTAAGTCTGGCATGTGGTGGGAAACAGAGCCACAGCGGGCGTTGGCGAACAACTCTGTGTCTTACAAGACAAAGCCTGAGATGGGTACGTTCATGCGTGAATGGCTTGCCCTGTACGACAGCAAGTCTGGTGAGCGTGGTATGTTCAACCGTGAGGCTGCTGACAAGCAGGTTGCCCGCAACGGTCGTCGTGAAACAGGCCACATGTGGGGTACAAACCCCTGTTCTGAGATTATCTTGCGGGGCTACCAGTTTTGCAACCTGTCGGAAGTAGTGGTTCGCGAAACGGATTCCTTGGAAGACTTAAAGGCAAAGGTTCGGGTAGCTACTATTCTTGGAACCTTGCAGTCAACCCTAACTGATTTTAAATACTTGAGGAAGATATGGAAAGACAATACAGAGGAAGAGCGTTTGTTAGGCGTGTCCTTGACTGGTATCATGGACCATCCCGTTTTATCCAAAAATGTAGACAGCAAGCGTTGGCTCGAAGAAATGCGCGAAGTCGCAGTGGAGACGAACAAGGAGTTTGCGAACATGCTTGGAATCCCACAGTCGGCTGCAATCACTTGTGTCAAGCCGTCGGGTACTGTATCACAACTGGTGGACGCAGCAAGCGGGATACATGCAAGGCACAACGACTACTTCATCAGAACCGTTCGCGGGGATAATAAAGACCCGTTGACACAGTTCTTGATTAACAGCGGTGTCCCTGCAGAGCGTGACGTTATGAAGCCAGACTCTACAACTGTCTTTAGCTTCCCTATGAAGTCACCAGACGGTGCCGTTACACGAACACAGATGACTGCCATTGAGCAGCTAGAGTTGTGGAAGACTTATGCTATCCACTGGTGCGAACACAAGCCATCTATCACTGTGTCTGTAAAGGAACACGAATGGATGGATGTGGGGGCTTGGGTCTATGAGAACTTTGACGTTGCCTCTGGTGTGTCGTTCTTGCCTCACAGTGACCACACGTACCAACAGGCTCCATATCAGGACATTGAAGCTGATGAATACTTGGAGTGGAAACAGCGCATGGAAGTTGTCACGATTGACTGGGATAAGTTGTCTGAGTTCGAAAAGGAAGATAACACCAGTGGTTCGCGGGAACTAGCCTGTACAGCGGGGGTCTGTGAGGTTGTTGACCTGAGTGCGGCATGAACTGCTGGCACTGCAAAACTGAACTTATTTGGGATAGTGATGTTGACAGGGATGATGATTTGTACTACATTATGGTCACATTCCTGCACTGTCCCAAATGTGGCGCAGATGTAGAAGTTTGGTTACCTAACATTGAGGAGAACACCAGTGAGTGAAGAACAAAAAGACATCATCACGATTGATGGAACAGAGTACGATTTTGATACTTTGGAAGACAAGCAGAAGTACATCATCAACCAGATTCGTGATTTGAACGGTAAGATTGCACAGGCGCAGTTTGGCATCGACCAGCTTCGAACAGCACAGTCTGCCTTTACGAACATGTTAGTTGCTTCTATCCAAGAGAAGAACGAAGAGGGAGAGGCAGCATGACTTCGATGGAACCAGCAGTCTGTGACCGCAAGAAGTTCGATATCGATTTATCCTATGGCAAGGTTCGCGAACAGCAAGTTGCTGACATGCTTACGGATAAAAAGATTGAGGTCAAATCTGAACGTGGCATGTGGATGAAAACTGGCAACATAGCCATAGAGTACGAATCCTATGGTAAGCCCAGTGGCATAGAAGCAACTGAAGCAGACTACTGGTTCCACAATCTTTGCATTGGTGATGAAACCTTTGCAACCTTGGTGTTCGACGTGCCGTCCTTGAAACGCATCATAAATAATTTAGATTACAAAAAATCCGTGAGCGGCGGAGACAACAACGCTTCACGGATGTACCTTCTGAATCTACAGAAGTTGTTTTCAACAGATGTAATTAAGGCGTACAAAAATGAGCAACAAGCATCCTAAAGCTGAACTCTTTAAGCTTACAGCCCATCTAAATGACAGGGGCAATGTAGAGATGGATTTGGAGTGTGTAGACCCTGACCAGTTTGCTCGCCTAATGGAAAAAGACCTGCCACAGTATGAAGGAACCTTCAAGGTAGCAAGTCTTTTACGTTATTTAAAGTCTGTAGGAGACGAGATGATGGAGAAGTCTAGCCGCTATATTTAGGCGGCTTCTTCTTCTTTTGGCTCTAAGCCTTTTAATTCCGCATCAATCTTATCGCGAATGGCTTTGAGGTATTTAACACGAGCAGCATTTTGCTCTTTCTTTATTTCCTGAATTACAGCTTCACTAACAACCATAACGGGGCTGCGGCTGTAGAAGTTCAGGATATCAGTCAAACCGTACATGATTCTCTCCATTGGTTTGTTGTTGGTTTTGTTGCCATATGGGAGTTCGCGAACCGTTTGTCAACCCTTTTTGTGTGTTTCTTGCACAGTAAATCTAGCCCGTAAACTAGACCCCTTGTGACGCTTATAGCCGTCCTTGGGGTTTTTCATTAGCTGGTATCCACTGCCCTTCTTCATCCAGTGATAGCCTCTGGGTGCAGGAACGGTTTTGATTCGTGTAGCCATTAGTCCATGTACCCTTTGGATTTCTTCTCCATGCGTTCGAAAGCCGGAGACTCCTGCTGTTCGTGGGATTTTATTTTACCACCACGGTTCATGCCTTGCTGACGAGGTTGCATAGGATTGAACATGCTTGTCATGCTTGTCTCTGGGTTCATAGGGCTGCGAACCATTGAGCCATAGGCATAGCCCTTGGTCTTGCCGCCACGAGCCATGAAGCCCAATTGGTTGCGAACAGGCTTGGACAGTTTAGCAAGTCCCTTATTGCCCTTCGGTATTGGTCTCATCTGTCTCTCCTTTTGTATACTGGTCAAAGTAAGCTAGGGTTGCTTCTTGCTGTCCTTTGCGAACAACATCTGTAGCAGCAAAATCCACAAGAAGAATATCGAGTGTTTTTAATTCCTCTGGTTTCATAAGCTTTGGAAACCGCAGCATCTTATCTATGAGTCGTGCAGCATCTGGGCTTTGAATAGCCAGCATAAATGTATCAGACGCATGCTTTTCAATCATACGAACAGCAACTTCAGAAGCAATGTATTGTGTACCAACCATACCACGAGCAATGTTGTACGCACGGCTAATTGCTTCATTGGCACTCATACCACGAGCAACACCTTCTTTTGCTATGCCCATAGTCTTTTGGTTAGCTAAGAATACAGCAATGTTTTTCAAGCTGTCTATCTGTTCTTGTGGCATAACCTTCAACAGATTGCGCCGGGTGTTATCACTTGTTATTTGTTCCACTAGACCCAAAGCATTTGTAAACTCTTTTATTACAATTTCATCGTCCCCAACAAGGCCAGCTAAACTTCTTTTTGCTGCACCTGTCATTTTTGATGTTGCTTGATAGCCTCCGTATGTTATGAGACCTTGATACGTTACTTTATATATCGCTTCATCAAAGATAGCATCCACTTCTGCAGGGTCTATATCTACAAGGTTAGGGTCTTTCTTGGCAAATTCACGGAACTGAAGACGTAGGGCATCTAGGTCACCAAAGCCATTTATGTATTTATCATAGAACTGCATTTCATTTTGCAGACCTGTAATGTCTATCAAAGTTTTATATGCGGCTCTTTGAGAGTTTGCTTTTCGTTTGGCTTCTGACGAAACCTTTTCAATAGTTTTAGCAAGTCTTTTAACAACTGCCTTACCCTGTTCGTAGAATCTACCGCCTCTTTGTATGTAGTTCGCTATGTCACGTTCTTGTGCAACCATACCTACTAAGTCTAAAGCAAGCTGGTCTGGGTTTAACTTCCCGGACTCGTCTATAACATTTATTTTGAGGGCTTCGTTCAAGTCATACAACTCGTTTATAACTGAAGTCTTAAATCCAAGACCTCGTGGGTCACCGATTTGACGACCCACAGTAGGCTGCTTTGTTAAGAAGTCTGCGGCCCACTCATCATAAACAATTGCATCTGTTAGTTCCTGAATTAGTTTTAAGGCTTGCTTTCCTTCAGGGGTTCGCAGGTCGATAACCTTTCCACCTGTAGCGGTAGGTGTACCAAACAGTTGCTCTAGATGACCGATTTGCTTACGCATCTCAGCCAATGCTTCTCCCTGTCCGGGGCCACCCTTCATGGCTTTCTTAACAGAATTTCCCAGACCCGAAAGAATCTGGTCCGGCGTTTTGTTTTTGTAAAGACCAGCAAAAGGGGTTGAATCTAGTTCAACTTTATCCCCGACGTGTGAACTTAGGAACTGCTGCATAGGTGTTCCCTGACGCATAGGGTCATTTAATCCTTGGTAAATCCCACGTGCTTTTTCCAACTCAGCATATCCTACTTCGTCAGCATCTTTCATGGACTTGTTTATTACAGTTTCAAAATTCTTATATTCACGAGCCACAGCCGGATTGTTTGTTTTGTAGCCGTAGTCACGGAAGGCGCGGCGAAACTCTTCAGCTTCCTCAATGGTTGCGTTTGCGAACACGTTTAGCTTGCCATTCTGATGAAGGAACAATCCAAACTGCGTTGGGTTATCTCGCATCATGTCTGCTATGTCTTCAGCTTTTAATTTGCCATCACTAGCATCCTTTATGGACGATACTATCTCAGCAAGTTCATCTTCTGGTAAATCTTCTAAGGTTCTTTGAACCATCCGTTCAAACATCGTGCGAGATTTTTTACCAAGATATCCTGCAAAGAATGTTGCCTGTGGACTGAAAAATGTCTTTATATTTTTTTCATCAGTATTTGCCAAGCGAAGCATTTCTTCAACAGCCGGAGATATATCAATTCTAGGACGTTCATCA
>Ga0209536_100009644_pt1 | contig 14343 bp, 15 predicted proteins | sample DeeMarSeWOR28_12_FD_187461 | JGI IMG/M metagenome (GOLD analysis project Ga0209536, IMG submission 187461) | Marine sediment microbial communities from White Oak River estuary, North Carolina - WOR-2-8_12 (SPAdes) (version 2) | ecosystem: Environmental > Aquatic > Marine > Intertidal zone >...
ACTAATATCAACAGATCGAACATATCCTGCCCAACTGCTTGCGCGGTCCAATTCGGCGTTTCATTCGAATAGGTATTGGGAAAAAATAAACCAACAACGCTAACGATGACAAGCAGTATTGCCAAGAGAAAGGATGACCTGACTATTGCCTTGTTTTGTTGGTCTATACCTATGACTGAGTTCCTCCTTTCCGGTTATTATAATCTTTTCGCACGAAATTTCAACCTGTGATTGTCAACGTAAGCCCGCTGCAGCGATTCCTCGCATCATCATCGATCTTTGTACTCGAAGTATATTTCTATATCATCAACCCGCACAGCATCTTCGATAGGTTGGGAGGATATGATGTGTGATAGAACAATGTCAGATAAAAAAAGCACCGCTCTATCAGAGTCGTTTTGCTGGTCGAATGTGTCGTGGTAACTACAGAAAGCGAAGATTTTCGATAATCGCTGAGGGTTTCATTTCTTGAAGTACCCAAGTTTCAACTGCAGGCGTGCAGCCACAATTTGTACATACACGTGGATTCCGTATTGCCTTGCGGCAGCAACATTCAGTCAACTCACCGTCGTTGATAACCACACTTGCCCACGTCGGTCTCTGCCAGTTATCATTGTATAATGCCTTCAATCCGGCAAAAGTATTCAATACTCGCATCGGGTTCTTCTTCTTTAGCGCACGAATCTTTTCTATAGCCTTTTTCCTGTCCGCAGGTGTCAATGTGAGATCATTATCGTCCAGCCCCACATAGGGTGTAAAAAGGTGAAAAAATATCCCCCTGATACCATTGTATCGAAAGATGTTCGCAACGGCCTCTTCCAGATCCAGTAGGTTCACCCTACTTATTGTGTAGTTAACATAAATTCGCCGATGTTTACTCCTCATGATGTTTTTTATGACAGTATTGAAAGAACCCTCTTTTCTCAGAGTATCGTGGTCGGTTGGGACACCGTCGATACTAACCCACAGATAATCTGCCTGAGAATTAAGCCCAATTGTTCCGTTAGTGCAAACCACTGTCCTAAAGAAACCAATTTGCTTAGCGTACGCTACAACATCCCAAAGCTTATGCCCGATATCGTCCCGCCAGAGAAAAGGTTCACCACCCGTGATGACTAATACGCGCGCACCTCTTCTGTACAATGTTTTAAGGTCACGCTGCACCTCACGAAGGGTCAATGCTCTGTACCCTAGATTCGAGACGATGCAATGTTTGCATTCGAGGTTACATTTGTCTGTTAGTATTATCGACCCCGATAACGGCAATCTTCTGCGCATCATTCTACACTCAAATGCCCACCTGAAATAGTAACTCAATTTATCTACATAGTTCATCGGCAACTCCCAGATTTGCTTTTATGGGGACTTTGTATTACACATTGTCTCGTGCTTTCTGACGTAGCTTTCGAAATTCTTCAGGAAATCTTCAGTAGCTTTGGCAGAATATTTAAGATAAAATCCAGTGGGTTTCTTGTCTAAAATCGTTCTCTGAAAGTAGGTAACCCGTCGGCTCAGATCATAATATCCTACCTCATAGTAGCCATCGGACTTCAACACGCAGGGGAAAATATTGACATTCTGGCTGAAACCGATCATCTCAAAAATCACTCTCTTTAAATTCCTCTGTAATTGCTTTACATACGTCGATCGGCTTTGATAGAATAGCCAGCTATATTCATAGATTACGGTATAACGATCATCGTTTGCGTCCATCTGTGTTATCTTTGTATGCTTCTGCTTAGCGAAATTCAGAAGGTGTATGAAATCATAACAGATATCCAGCAGCAAGCTTTCTGCACAAGTTGTGGTGAACGTATATTCAACGACACATATCGTATCCTCGCACTTGAAAAATGTCTCCAGCGTCTCTGCCTGGGCAACAGGTAGCTGAAGGAAGCCAGCAAGTACAAGTGTGCCAAACAACATTCTACAGCCTACGCGATTCACAACGGGATTCTCTCCGGCCACGGCTCAGATTGACACACGGACCATATTTTGCTGACGTAATTGAGTGCATAGTAATTCTGCGCAAGGTGTATCCAATGACAACCCTTCACATTCAATATCAAACCATGTTTGTCCTCGCGTTCGTGCATTCCCAAGAGCTTGATTCCAGTAAGCAGAGAACCAAAATCTTCATAAATGTTGTTACCGAACAACGTTTGGTACTTCGCATAAGGTATCCTTGTTTCGTAGAGTCGCCAATAAAGCCAAAATATCTTCTTCATTCGCTCGGTCACATGCATTTTCAAGGCAACAGGCCTTCTCCTTGCAATCATTTTGATGTAATCAGCAATGGAAAATGTGTTAAAGTAAAAACCTTCGCCAGTGTAGCTGGCCGCACTCGGCCCAAATCCAACATAGTAATCTCGGGTGACCGAGGAATAGTGAGGTTTGTTGGATCGTACAAACGACCACACTGACGAACGTTTATACCCGTTTGACTCAAGGAACTCATGTACAAAGTAATACATCCTTCTACGAACGGCAAGCGATGGCATTCTCAGCCGCCTAAGCTTCTTGTACTTTCCAACCGTCGTATACGGAAAGGTAAATAACGGATAGCATGTGATCTGATCCGGACTGCATTCCACGGCAGCAAATAAATCGGCTTCCAGATCGTGTTGCGTTTCACCAGGGAGAGCAAATATGAGGTCAATATTGTAGTTGACAAAGCCACTCTCACTAATATCCTGAGCTGTCTGTCGTGCCGTAGAAGGATCATACTGTCTTCCGAGTAATGCAAGATTTTTTTCCTGGTAACTTTGCACGCCTAGACTAATATATGATACTCCTATTTTCTTAAGCAGACGAGTCTTTCTGCGTGTTATGTCTGCGGGCGTCGTTTCAACAGCAATACATCCGTTCAGATCAAACGCTAAACTTATGCGGTCAATAATCTGTCCGAGCTCTTCGGTCATGAGTGTTGGAGTACCTCCTCCTATATACAGAGAGCTAAACCGAGATCTACCAAATTCCCGTGCATGCAAATCTATTTCTGAGAGCAGCGCATTCTGGAAATCTTTTGCCAGAGCAGGGTCATAATGGACCTTATAGTATGGGCAGTATGGACACATGCAAGTACAGAATGGAATGTGCAGATATAGCCCGGCTCCATCATTTTGATGGTTCTCAAATCGAGATGATGAAGTGAATGTATATTTATCACCAGGTGAGATGAGGCTACGCACCAATCTAGTCAACACAGTACTTTTCATTTCAAGAAACATTCATAACATCAAATTCTGCACAGTATCATAGACTACATTTACGCTCCAGATTATGACTCCTTACACGAAATCGCGGATACCTGCTTTTCATTTGGAACTACGTATCTCTAGCTGCCGCCGTCAAGGTGCTTCCTTAATCGCATTAGTTATTCTAGCCCTGTCCAATGCGCTACCCATCAAAAATCCCACGACACCGCCACCAACAATTTCAAAGAATCGAGCGCCTCGGAAACCTTCCATTTCCATAGACAAACAGTATTCCGCATACTTAGCACCATATATATCATCGGCAACCTTGTCGCGCACCCCTACTATATCCCCACGTTAGTACGCATGAAATTGCTTAAGGGAATGAGTGCAATGTGATAATGATGACAACAATACAACACAAACCACTGTGCGCTTCAAAGCTCCTCCTCTACAATTGATATGCCAGATTATTCTAGAGAATATATGCAGATTGTCAATATAGATTTACGTTATGGCACGCTTTCCGTCCTACACCCAACGCGCTACGCTTGACACCTTACGCTCAACTGAGCTCTGAATTCCGCGGTCGATCCCTCTACACACTGATCAGTGCCTATGCGAATTCCCCGATCTAATCTTGACTTTGATCAAAAAATCAGCACCCCGCTGCAAGTCTCGAGGAAAGGACTTCTATGTCGGGGTTACATACTGCAGTCTTCTGAACCCTGTGTTCGACTTTTCTACCTACTACTTAGTACATACTAACTACTGTGAAGTTCGCCCAGACGAACTTCACCGCGTGCTTTGTATGAACGGTTTACTTTTTGCCCGCTCGTTTTCCCATTTCTTTCGTTCTGAGCGAAGTCTAAAAAGATCAACTTCTTTATAGATCAAACCTTCCTCTCCAGCAAGCAGATTTCTCTCAACCCTCTCTCTTTCAGGAGTATAGATGAACGAATCGCCAAATTCTGCAATATTGGCGAAAAAGCAATAGGCATAGATCGATCTGCGCGCGTCAAAATGAGCGGACTTGAAATCGGCTGTCACTGGAGTGAAGGCAGGATTGATAATGAGATCTACTGCTGGCTCCGCATTCTTCAATTCCACTCTTAGATCCATATCAAGGAAATCCCGGCATATCACGATCGCGATCCTCCCGAACTCGGTGCTGCAAATGATTGTCTTGTGAGGGGCGGCATGGCCAGCTATTCCCTCTGTGTGCCTCGTACCCTTGAAGTGGATCACAGCTGGAATGTGTTTCACTTGCTGCCAAAGTATGCCGTTGGGTGAAACAACGACGCTGGTGTTCTGCTTTGTGTTAACGTCATGGTATGAGCCCGGGACCAAGAACATGTTGTAGGTCCTGGCAAGAGAGATGACGTCTTCAAAAATTCGCGGATAATTGAGGTCAATGGTGAGCTCTGGGAAAATCAGCAATTCGATTCCCTTCTCAGAGGCAGCTTCTACCATATTCCGGATCATGGCTTGCGCAGTATCAACAAATTCCTCCCTGAATCTAAAAAGACCATGAGTCTGTTCCTCATAGAATTCGTGAATGATATCTCCAGCTTTTGATAAACCAATTTGGGCAATGCCCACCCGGAAACTACTTTTCTCAACGCTCGCAGTATCTTTGAGCCGGTCCAGATAAACAAGTCTATACCTTCTCGTCCGTATTTCTTCACCTCCAGCCCCTCTCTCTTCCATGAAACTGGCCACAGTACTCTGGATCATCCGTTCGAGAAGGACATTAATATGTGTTTCGTCGATCATCTCCTGCCTCGATGGTTTTTGCTCAACGATCGACTCCCACTTCATAACATGAGACAGCAATGCGTCATGCTCCCGCGCAGCTAATCGCACCAGCAAGTCCAGACCTTGCTCTTCGGCGATCGCGCTGGCTTGCTCAAGCAATTTCTTTGCCCGCCCAATATCCAACTCGATTAGCGCTAGTTTGGATTGCAGCAAATACGTCTGGGCAAGAAGTGAATGCGACGACTGTTTCTTGGAAATTTCAAGAAGCCGCTCTGTCAATTCCTTGATCTCCCCGAATAGCTCTTCTTCCCCGGAAGTTTTCAATTCGGCCAGCAATAAGTCGCACAGGTGGATCATGGCAGTGACGGTTAATGTATAATCCCCGACTTCTTCATTGATCACCTCTTCGAGGATCTTCTCGGCCTCTAATCTATGACGTGCTCGCTTACTGGACTTGAACCACAGGGCCTTAGCAACGCGATAACGCTGGTTAATGACCCTGTTCTTCGTGCGTGCATTGAGCTGTTCGAGTTTCTTAAGGTACTGCTCAGCCGAAGAGGAATCTCCTTTTTCTAGAACTATCCACAGGAGATTCAAGAGCACCAACGCAGCATACGGGGCGTTGTTCATCTCCTCATGAATCGCCAAGCTCTGCTGGTAGTGACCCAGCGCCTGTTCAACGTAGCCTTTTTTCCAATAAACTTCACCGATGTTGCCGAGTGACAACGCAACCATTTGTTTGAGCCCCAATTCCTGGTAAAGTTCGAGTGATCTCTGAAAGTGCTCCATTGCTCGATTGAGCTCACCTCTTACCATATGGATATCTCCCGAGTTCAAGGTCGCAAGAGCAATGTTAGGCTTGTCACCCTGCTCCTCACTGATCACCAGGCTCCTCTGATAATAATCCAGTGCTGTATCTAGCTCGCCTTTGAGTTGGTAAACGCTTCCAATATTGGCAAGCGAACTGCCGATATCATGTTTAAAATCGAGCTCCGTTTTGAGTGCCAGGCCCCGCTTATAAACCTCCAACGCCTCGTCGAGCCTGCCTTTCATACTGTAGACATTACCAAGGTTGTTGAGCGCTGAGGCCATATGTCGCTTGTCGCCAATATCCTCGCTGATTACCAGACTCCTCAAGTATTCCTCAATTGCTCGATCGAGATCGCCTTTTGCCCAGTAAACAAGACCCAGGTTGTTATATAGTTTGGCCATGCCCGATAAATCTTCCAGCTCCTTCAGAATCTTCAGGCTCGACTCGTGATACTCAATTGCCCTGTCGAGAGCACCTTTATACCAGTGAATTATTCCACCATGGCTTAGTAGATCCGCTATCCTCCTCCTCAACTTTCGCGTATTCTCATCGGTCTGTTTAAACTGGATGCCTTTGAGTAATTTCTCACCCTCCTCTACTGTTCTAAGCCCCATATCGAATTTTCCTAAGCGCCATAAAATTTCGGCTTTTGTGGCCAACGATTCTATTGTCCGAAGAAGATCTTTTCTCTCTGAGGCTGTTTTTACGGCCTTTTCGACCAGCGGGAGAGCATCATTGTATTCACCAAGCGCTAACTTGATCCTACTTTCTAGTAGGGTACAAGCAAGACTGTCCTCTACAGACAACCTTTTATGCGCCATAGCCTCTCCCAATAGCTTGAGCGCATCCGCATACTTCCTTTTGTTTACTAATACTTCCACTCGAGAAAACTTGTCTTGGATAGAAATTGTCTCTTTCTTCTTGTTAGATTGCGTATTGCCACTCACCAAATATTCTACTTTTGCAGGAGTGTTATGTCAAGACTACTACAAGGCCCGAGAAGCTATACGAACAACACGCTGCAAATGCAAAATGCGAATGACATAGTGACTTACTGACTCAATGACTGCTATAAATCACCGTCACCTATGGATGCGCAGCATCCAATGACATGTGAAACCTTTTCCCCCGAGCAGCGTATTATAGATACCAAGAATAAAGATAAAGGATATATGACAAACATCTTCTGGAATCGGCAAGAGCATCGAATAAAGGCAGGCTGGCGCATCATTGTATTTACCCTTCTCTACACCGCCTGCTTATCTACAATAGTTGTGCTACGCCTGGCTTTCGGCAGAACTGCAATTACAAGCTTCACAGGCATACTGGCATTGTTTGGCGCCACAGCTGTTGCTCTGTGGTTTGCCAGTCGGTTCATCGATCACCGGCATTACCGTGATTTTGGCCTTGGTTTCGATAGGAAGTGGTGGTTGGACCTGATCAGCGGTTTCCTGATTGGCGCGCTCTTGTTAGCTACTGTTTTTGCCATCGAATACGCTCTGGGGTGGGTAGAAGTAACTCAATTATTCAAGAATGAAAAAGATGCCTGGATCAACTTCCCGTTCGTCCCCACTTTACTGATCGCTTTACTCGCGCACACCGGCACTGCGTTCCTGGAAGAGATACTGTTCCGGGGCTACATGATGAAGAATCTTGCTGAAGGTTTTCACGGCAGACGAGTGAATTCTAAAAAAGCGGTCATTCTAGCTTTCGCAACATCTTCACTATTATTTGCTCTGTTCCACTTGAGTAACCCAAACATATCAATTTTTGCGATCGTGCACCTTATTCTTGCCGGTCTGTTACTTGGAGCACTCTTCTTGTTGACTGGTGAAATTGCATTGTCTATCGGTCTGCACATATCTTGGAATTTCTTCATGGGTGTCGTATTCGGATTCCCAATTAGCGGTACTTCAGAGAATATCGCAGTAGTTGCCACACGACAAAGTGGACCAACTCTCTGGACTGGTGGTACATTCGGACCAGAGGGGGGCTTATTGGGTATCTTCGCAATAATCGCCGGCTGTGTTCTGACAATTCTATGGGTAATCTTCACACGCCGGCGTCTATCCATCTCGCACCAGCTTGCCGATTACAGTCGCGGGGATAAACGATCCACCAAACAGCCCACTGCTTAACAAAGCCTATCCTGCGTAATCATTCTTAATGACTGCAAGATAACGAAATATCATCACTGCCGGGTCTGTAGCAGGCTGAAATATTGAGCATCTTCCCCTGTTCCGCTTTCAGACAAATATAGACAATTCTTAGCACCAGGACATGGCTGTCCGTATTATTAACGCTACAAACGCCCAAAACGGATCAAACGGTCATTATTGATGAACCCGGGTTCTCACAAAAGGGAGAGAAACCTGTGCATTTCGTCATTTACATATAGGCTGCCCACCCATACATCAGCTACAATACGGCCATTTGTGTCGACTGTCCTCTGGTCCAACAGAATAACCTTTTCTTCGATGAGCTGTTTCAACCTTTCCAGCGCCTTTACATAATTCGGAGAACCTGCCTCTGGAGCATCAACCTCGGCAAGCCTCACCGTCTCCCCGGTATTCAGCCGGAAAGTATCGCCATCGAGTACGGTTTCAACAACTGCTGTTTGCACCGACGCAATCTCCTCTCTGATTTGTAAAACGGGTCTTTCTGCAATCTGTCTCGTAATATTACACGAATAGTTGGTTTTTCCAATCAGATGTTTTTTTTTGATTGTTAACAGCATAAAAGTTAACACGATTTGTGATTCATACACGTACGCCAAAATAACTAATGCAATATCATGCTTTTCCAGCTGCAAAAGTTAACAAAATATAGCAGGTTGGATTAGGCGTTCAATCGATATGTGCACATATGTGCATATGCACATATGTCGATATATCAATATGACGCTTGAGGTATGGCAATAATGTTTATGCTGTGTTTATGTGGTTTGCGGTTTTTGTTTGCCAAATAGCTTCTCTGCCGGGCAACCAATCTCCCTTTGTTTGCAGTATTTGCAGGCAAAAGATCCCCTTACGACCGCACTGCCCAAAAACGAAATAATGAATAACACGATCAGCAAAAAGAGAAGAAATAATGAGAAGTCCTTTATCAGGAGTATGATCCCGCCGGTCAAGGGAAATATGAACACCAGAAAATCCGGCACTATTTGCTTCCAGGAAATATCTTTTTCAATGAATTTCTGTGGATCGCCCTTCTTGAACAGAAGCGAGCACAATACACCCCTGCCCAACCCGCACAAATTGCCATAATAGTAGCAATTCACACAACTCTTCCTAAGCACCCTCATCTCAACCCAGATGCAGTACGCTACGTAGATGATCACCGGCACAATGCCAAATCGAGCGAAAACATATACGCCAATCGCATAGATCAGCAATGTAAGAATCGTAGAAAAAACCGGAATCCAGACCGGAAAATTCTCATAGGCCTTTGTTTCTGTCATTACGCCTCCCGTTGTTCCTACAAGAATATTCGCCGATGAGAAAATGTCAATGTGCCGGATTTCATACTACTCTATATCTGCGTTTCAATACGAGAGATGATAAAATATGGCCCGCCACGGCGGATTCGAAATCGCATGTTGAGTATTCCTGTGAGTGCCATGTAATATGTTCGCTTATATTGCAAATGTAGGCAACCGTGGCTAATATTGATGAGAAAAGGATAAAAATAGGAGCAACCATGAAATTCACTAGATACGTCATAACTGTTTTCTGTTTTGCGGTACTCGTAGTAAATATCACTTACGCGTGCACGACATTCTGCTTCATGCAGGACAACGCGTGGATATACGGCCGCAACTATGACTGGAATAGTGAACGCTGCCTCATCATGGTCAATAAAAGAGGTGTCACCAAGACTGCGCTGACCAAAGACAACCCGGCACAATGGAACTCGAAATACGGCAGCATCACTTTCAACCAGTATGGCCGGGAATTTCCGCTCGGTGGCATGAACGAGGCCGGACTGATCATTGAAATACTGTGGCTTGATCAGACCACATATCCCGCAGCTGACCAACGCCAGGCCGTGAGCGGACTTCAGTGGGTTCAGTATCAGCTCGACAACTGCGCTACTCTCGAAGAAGTGGTCGCCAGCGACCGTAAGCTAAGGATCACAAACCGCAGTGCACCGCTCCATTTCTTCGTGTGCGACCGAACTGGCAGTGCGGCGGCCATCGAATTTCTGGATGGGAAAATGGTCGTGCACACGGGGCGCGATCTTCCGCAAAGTGCGCTCACCAATAGCACGTATGCAAGTTCAATGCGCGTTTATGAGGATATTATAAATGATGAAACGAAAGAAAGCTTCTTGAGGGCGGACTATTCGCTCAAGCGTTTTTTCTGGGCCGCGCGCGGCGTCGACGAATGGGGCACTGAAGGCAATGAATCTCCGGTTGATTATGCATTCGAGATCCTGAACAAGGTTTCGGTCCCTTCCACTATGTTCAGGATCGTCTATGACCCCGGTCACAACCGCATTCACTATTTCAACCATTCGAACCGGCAAGTCCGCAGCATTAACTGCAGTGCATTTGACTATTCCTGTAAAACGCCGGTGAAGGTCCTGGACATCAATGCTGGTCAGACCGGCGATGTTACTGCTATGTTCACCGACTACACATATGAGATGAACTACAATCTCATTGACCAGGCGTATTCCGAGACCGAATTTCTAAAAGGGACGCCGGACAGCGTGCGTGTCATCTTGGCCCGATACCCCGAAACCCTGAGCTGCGAATAATGCCTTACGCTTTACGCCCTACGCAGTTCGGAGCTTTGAGTTCGGTTTCTTTCTATATACTACGTAATACATGCTGCCTACTGTGAATTTCGAAAATATTATGCCTATCCCCACGGATTTTCTATTTTTACACGTCCGGCGCGACGCAGCAATCTGATTTGGAGCCTATTCTACAATCCTGGGAACGCGTGATTCTTTGATAATTTCCACTGCCCGCCGCCTGTTTTGAGCACTGGTAATTGCACCCACTAACCCGCCTGTACCGACCGCTGCCACGGCACCAACGATGAATACCGTCCTGGCCTCTTTCACTAGCTGCTGTTCCCTCGCAGGATCGATCCACCAGTAGGCTGTGCTTCCAATCAACGTGAACAACGAAACAATCGAAAAAACGCCAAATATGACGGCAGCTGATCCCAGCGCGCAACCGAGAGACGCCGATGGATTGGAAATAGCCGCAACTTCATGTTTCGTGATTGGAAATCCGATAACATCGTAATCCTCTATCTTCCACTTTCTTTCGAACAAGTCCCTATTGTTCTGCACCCACTCATGATTCTCGACATACTCTTTCAATATCATATGCATGTGGCTATCATGATTTACAGCTACGAGTTTGTTACTGCTCGTTTGTATCTCTGCGACTAAACCACCACCCTGAATTGAATAGAACGTGGCACTCTGAAAATCATCAATACCTTGAAACAGATCGTAATTATTACACTCCTCAAGATCAATGATTTCCCCAATCCGGGCACTTATTATGATGGGCTCGCCAATTCTGCGATAGCCAGTGTACTGGCGTGGTGCACACTGGGAGTATATTAAAGCCAACAGCACTACAAACGTCACAATTCGCTTCATTCTTCCTCCTCTACAAGATAACCTGTCAATATTATAGAATCCGTGAACAGCCTGTCAACCTATAATGACAGCACGAATTGATTTACGTATTATGCCACACACACAACCGAGCACCGGAGTTCAATTTGTGTACAACGCCAAACAGAATCATTTACTATTATATGTATCCAGTCCTTAAAATTGACCTAAATTTCGCGGTCTGACTCACACACATATTCAGAATTCAACAACGCGGGGCTTCCTTGCTTCCTTGATCATCTTCAATGCTCTGCGTCTGTCTAATTCACTTCCGATAAACCAACCCGATACACCGCCAAATGTCGTCGCCCCAAGAACGATGAGGGATTTCTCTACATCCTCCGAATTGTCATAATTTGTGGGCGCATCAACACGTGGGATCGGTACTCCAAAGATCAAACATGAACCTAAACAGCCTGCAGTACCGCCTCCAAGGGCAAGCCAGGCACGCCAGCCGCGCTTTGGAGCCATGTTCATTCCTACCTCTTTCCTAGTTATGGGCTGGCCGAGATCGTCATAATCCACGATCCCCCACTTCTCCTCGAATGCGGGCATCGAATCCTTTATGACTTCATAATGTTCGATATAGTCTCTCAAGATCAAGAGGGCATCGGGATCTCTGTTGTAAGCAACAACCCTCTGATATCCAGCAAGTATTTCGACGTCGTATCCCTCTCCTTCAATCTCATAAAACCTCGCAGACTCGAAATTTTCTACTCCTAAGAATAGACCAAATTGTGTTCGCTCCCGGGCATCCATCACCTCGCCGATGTGCTCGCTGACGATTATCACATCCTTTCTTTCAATCGCATGGTAGTGACGCAAATTGTAGGCGCAGTTTGCTACAAACAATACTATCACGACAAGATATGCAACCGGTCTCATTCTTCCTCCTCTACAAGAAATTCAGTAATATTCTAAATAATCACAACTGATTGTCAACACATGACTACTACACCATATCCCCACCGCGCATCCATCAATATCTAGCAAGAATAGGTCCCTCCCCACATTCTTCTACATACTGCCGAGTTCTGCGTTCTGAGCTCTGAGTTCTGCGCTCGTTCTTGTACGCCTGATTGTCTGATGTCCTGATACGCTTCTTTGGGTTTCCGCTATTCGCAATTCGAAATTCGAATTTTGCTGCTTCTACATACTACCTACTGGGTATCATTCATCACTGTAATCGAAGCGGCGAAGCAGCTCTGAGTTCGCGGATCTTTATCTTTTGCTGACGGTGGCCGCGTAAATGACGAATTCCTCCCCGCCATCCACGCCTACCAGCGCATCTGAGAGCTGCTGGTCATATGCAGCAATGGCACATATGCCGCATTCGGCCGTCTCGCCTGCCAGATAAAGATTCTGGCAGACATGCCCGGCATCAAGTGCAATTACCTTGTGCGCCGCTTCTGCGTACCGCCACTCCATGCGCTCTGGAACCGTCGTCCAGAAAAAAACCGCCGCGCTTCTTCCCGCAAAAGTCTGTCCAAGAACCGCCTGCGCAACACGGTTCTCCATGTCACGACATGTCGCAGTGACAATGAGCTCATGGCTTAGCGGCAGGTAACGGTACACCGCCTCTTCGAGCCCCTCGACCTGCAAAGCTATGACATATGTCTCCAGGGCGTGCCGGCAACCGGCCGACGGCACTACACGAAAAGCATGATAGGGAAGTTCCTTTCTCGTAACCCCCTGCGTTGCATACAGCAAAAATGACAATTCCAGGAGCGATAGATCGCCTGTCGTGGGATCCCGTCGCGATTTTCTGTTCAATATTGCTTCGACCAAGGATACCGACTTGAATGTGCTCCAGCCATCTTCCCGCGGAAGTTCTATTCTCGTGGCATCTTCAGGTACGGGTTTCTCAACCGGCGGCGGAGCATATCCCTGACTCTGTGCTGTCCTGCTAAAATCTATTTGCTGTCTTATGTTATCTTTAAGAAACTCCCTGCGTTCTTTCATTGACATGCAATACCCCCTTTCGCCTGCACGCTCTACGCATTACGCCTAACGCACTACGCAGTTCTGAGCTCGCATTCTTGTGAATGACTCCATGACACAGTGACTGAGTGACTGTCTCTTATCATGTATCTTGAATCATGCATCATGGATCTACCTTTATGTTTCCGCTTTCCGCAATCCGAAATTCGAAAGTGCATTGCCACCGTCATTGCGAGGAGTCTGCTTCATATCAGAGTGAGATAGCACCGAGCCACGAGCAACTATCCCCTGCATTGTGTGGGACAATCTCACGTGACACCTAACGCAAGATGCTACACGCCCTACGCAGGTCATTGCGAGGAGTCCGCATCATCCATTTCTTATAATATGAAGCGGACGACGAAGCAATCTCACTGTACGCAGTGCGCATAACGCCCCACTCTAGTATCTTAAGGCCTGATACTCTGTCTACTGATCTGCTGATATTCTGATCGCCTTCCGTGGTTTTCCGAAATATCATAGCGGATCCAGATGCTACTCGGGCTATTTCACTTCTCCAGCTTAGGCACAAAACCCATCTGCTGTGCTATGCGCAAAGCATCCCGGCTCCACCAAGCTTCAATAATCTTACCATCAGAAAACCGAAAAACGGTGATCCCACCCCAGGCATACGCACTGCCGCTTGTTCTATCCGTGCCGCTGACATTCCAACGAATCGCAACTTCATCTCCTTCAGCAATCAGATCTTCAACTAAAACCCGAAAATCTTGCACAATGCGGTGAATTACACTAACGTACTTTTTATAGTTCTCCAGATTACCATATTGTCGATGAGTAATTTCATGATTGACGAATTTCGCCGAATAGATTTCCTCTGCTATAGCCAAATCCGCCGTCTCCCACAGCTCCTTCAAACCACGCCGTGCCTTGATTTTGTTCTCATCCAAATCCCCTGTTGTCTCGGTCGATTGAGTCATCGGCTCTCCCCACGTG
>Ga0209536_100009645_pt1 | contig 14343 bp, 9 predicted proteins | sample DeeMarSeWOR28_12_FD_187461 | JGI IMG/M metagenome (GOLD analysis project Ga0209536, IMG submission 187461) | Marine sediment microbial communities from White Oak River estuary, North Carolina - WOR-2-8_12 (SPAdes) (version 2) | ecosystem: Environmental > Aquatic > Marine > Intertidal zone >...
TCTGGGGATCAACATCGATACCGGGAATTCGTGGCTGGGCGGCTCGGATCCGGTCGAGATGGCCAAGGTCTTTAAAGATCGCGTCTATCACGTACACTGGAAAGACATGCCGGCCGACCTGGAGCCGCAGCGTGGCACAACCTGGGGCGCTGGCATGGCCGTCATCCCCCTGGGCACCGGTGTGGTCGACATTGCCGGCATCTACGAGGTGTTGAAAGACGCGCCTCACCTAGAGTACTCAACCCTGGAGGTGGCCGGCGACGATAATATGAAGCAGAGCCATGCATATCTGAAATCTTTGGGTGCCGAATAAGTCTTGGCGAGCAACTAGTACCTTTTCAATCCGATTTTGATTAACTCTCTTCCTGGGGTAAGCTGAAGGCAAACTTGCCTTTGCAGGAGGAGAGCAATGCCCAGAAAGATCTATATCGTGGACTTAACAAAAGAAGACCGTACATACTTGCTAGATTTCATCAAGAGCGGTAAGCGCTCTGCTCGCCAGCTCAATCGCGCCCGGATACTGCTGCTGGCTGACGAGGGTAAGGCTGATGGCGAGATAGCCGAGGCATTGCACACGGGCACAGCCACTGTGCAACGAACCCGGCAACGGTTTGTGGAAGGCAATCTGGAAGGCGCTCTCAATGAGCGACCGCGTCCAGGAGGGCCAAAGAAGCTGGCTGAGAAGGGAGAAGCCATCCTGGAGACCTTGGCGCGCAGTAAGCCGCCGGAAGGTCGGAAGCGTTGGACATTGCAGCTCTTGGCCGACCGATTGGTGCAGTTGAAAATGGTAGACAGCATCTCGTATGAGACGGTGCGGCAGGAAGTGAAAAAAAGCGGCTTAAGCTTGGGGTAGAGAAGAAATGGTGCATTCCAAGCGTGGGTGCCGAGTTTGTTTGGCGCATGGAGGACGTTTTGGACGTGTATGCTGCGCCTTACGATCCGAAAAGACCGCAAGTTTGCTTTGACGAGCATCCGGTTCAGTTGATTGCTGAGAAACGCCTTCCATTGCCGCCCAAGCCTGGACGCCCAGAGCGCTTTGATTACGAGTACCAACGCAATGGCACGCGCAATCTCTTTCTCTTCTTTCAACCTTTGGTCGGTCGCCGTCACGTCAAGGTGACAGAACAGCGAACCAAAGTTGATTTTGCTCATTGCATGCAGTACCTGGTCGATGATCTCTTTCCTGACGCGGACAAGGTCGTGCTGGTGTTGGACAATCTCAACACGCATACGCCAGCATCGCTCTATGAGGCCTTCGAGCCTGCTGAAGCCAAGCGCATTCTGGATCGACTGGAGTTTCATTACACACCCAAGCATGGCAGTTGGCTGAATATGGTCGAGGTAGAGATCGGTGTTTTGTGTGAACAGTGCCTGGCCGACCGCATCCCTGATGAAGAAACGCTGTGTCGCGAGATTGCTGCCTGGGAAACAGCTCGTTATCAACGACGAGCAACTATCAATCGGCAGTTCACTACCGTCGATGCTCGCAACAAGCTTAAGCGTCTCTATCCAGTTATACCAAAGCTCGTGCCCACGTGGGCTTTATATAGTTTATCAAAACCACTTTGATGGGGCACTAGGTAGGGTGCCCCCGATTTGTTATGAGAACCCTTTATAATGGAAATTGCTCAATGAAAGAACCGCTGGTCAATTCCATCGCAGACATGAAAGAGTAAGAGACGCGCAAGCTGGCGCAGGAGATGCTTGACGCTGGCGAAGACCCGCAGACAGTATTGGACGCGGGCAAGGAAGCTGTGAGCATCGTCGGTGACCGATACGAATAAAGAATACCTCGCTCTGATGGGCGACTCGTTCGCCCGCTTATAGCAGAACCCCGCGAAACTTGATCTCTTTCGGACAGCACTGCAAGAGATCTAGGAAGCCATCGAACCGACGGCCTGTTGGGATCAGTTCTCGATTCGGAAAATTTAACTGCGACTTTTGCGCCATTAAAGAGCAGTGCGCCTACCAGCGCCTGCGACCTCACGCCCAACAAACCCCGGCCTGATGAATAGCCGGCTTGTTCGAAGCGTGGCTTACACTGACAGCATCTGACTCTTGTCCCTGATGAGGTTCTCACTCGATTCTTTCCCAGCCGTTTGATTGACTCTCCAAGATGTACCTCACCTCTTGGTCCGTTTCGAAAATCAAGCCCGAATCAAATTCCTGAAGCTTGGCCTCAAAAAGACTTTCCCCGCTGGTGGCGGCCTCCAGGAGTTGCCGGACCCTAGGCTGGTTACACCACACCTAACCAAAACCACGCTGGGGCGTGGGCGGTGTTTGCGAGGGGGCGAGATCGGGGCAGGAGTAGGCGGGCTGGCTCTCATCCCAAGTGTCGTCAAAACGGGCATAGGTTTGGTTTTGAGGCAAGGCATAGATCTCGGCGGTGTCGCTCCGCCAGAACATCCAGCCCCCTTCGAAGCTCTGCTCGGCCATGGGCAGAGAGTAAGACGCGACGGGACAGCCCAATTGTGCGATACGTTCCGTCCATAAGGGGGCGAAGTAATCAGGCGGGACGGGGCAGTCCGCGGGTGTGACCGAGGGTTGTGGCGTGGTTGTCTGCGCGGATGGCACACGCCACGTTTGGGTGCTGGGCGTGGTGGTCGGTGACGTCACAACCGGCGAGGCAGGTTGCCCGGTGATGGTGCTGCGCCACGACTCCCCCAAGTCATCCGAGACGAACAGGCCGCCTTCGACCAGGGCGGCGTAGAGTCGGCCGTCGTGCACACTGAGCGCTCGCACCGACTGGGGCGTCCCATCGGTTGGGCGCAGCGGCAGACCGGTGCTGGCCCGAGACCAGGCCTCACCCCCATCCGGCGAGTGATAGACACCCCGGTCGGTCGCCAGGTAGAGGGCTCCGTCCGCGCCAAAGGCCAGGTCGGTGCTCCAGACACGGGGGTCGGGGATATCCTCCGTCAGGTCAAGCCACGTCTGCCCCTCATCCTCTGACACCAGCGTGTGCCCATAAAGCGCGCCCAGGTAAAGCCGGTCTCCTGTCGGAGAAAGGGCCAGGGTCTGGCCGTAGTAATTGCTTTCTGACTTCAACTCCCAGTTGAGACCGCCGTCGGTGGAGCGCAGCAGCCCGCCCTCTTGCAGCCAGGCGAAGAGCGTTCCATCGCTGGAAAAGTCCGGCGAGAAGGCCAGCGCGCTAACGTCGGAGGCATACCTGATGTCCAGCGGTGCTGCGTCAAAGACCGTCTCCCAGGTCTCACCACGGTCGGCAGAGCGCAGGATTTGATTGTTGCGATAGTTGCTCCCAACTGCGACGATGCCATCCTCGGCGAAGTTGGGGGAGACCTCTAACGAAGCGATCTCAAAGCCCACAGGTAGGCCGTCCAGGTTCGTCCAGGTCTCACCGCCGTCGCCGCTGCGCGCAAGGGCCGTACCTGCCGAGGCGACTAGAGTGCCGTCGTCGGCGACGGCTAATTGAGCCGGGTGCAAGGCTTCGTCGGCACGGGCCGGGAAGTTTGTCTCGATCCAGGTCTGCCCATCATCCACCGACTTAAAGACACCAGCGCTGCTGTTGGCAACGTAAATCGTCCCGTCGGGGGCGACCGCCAGGGCTTGCAGGTCAAGCTGGGTCAAATCCACCTGCGGCCTGCCCCACTCCAACTCGTCGGCCCCGATAGTCAATCCTTCCCCATGCGGGGCGGTCAGGTACAACTCGCCGCTCGGCAGAAGGGTGACAGCGGCCATCTCAAAACCAACCGGGGTTCCCCCCAGGAGCGAATCCCAAGAGCGACCAGCGTCGACCGAGCGCTGCAGTCTGAGCGAGTTGCCCTGCCCGGGCTGTAGCACAAGGTACACGCTTTGATCGGCAGCGAAGGTCGGTGAGAAGAGGAGGTCTTGCGCAGTTCCAGGCTCGCGTCCCACAGCGGCTGGACTCCAGGTCTGCCCATCATCCGTGCTGAGCCATTGCCCTGAATTCAGGACCAGCCGGTCGTCCGTGAAGTCTCCCTTCGGCCCCCTTTGGGGAGGCGAGAAAGCCACCAGGCCGCCCGGCACGCCAGTATCCTCCCATCTCTCGCCGCCATCGGTAGAGCGCAGCACGTGGTGCTTGCTGATGATAACCAGGTTGTCCTCGGCGAAAGTCGGGGAGACGGCCAGATGCACGACACCCATATCGTACTCGTCGGCCGCGTAGCCCTGGGCCAGAGAGGTCCAGCTGTCACCGCCATCGGTGGAGCGGAAGAGGCCGTGGTCGAGTGTGATCAAGAACACCGTCTTGTCACTAGTGAAGGTGGGTGAGAAGGCGATCTGTTGGATTTCCAGGTCAGTCAGACCACGAGTCGTTGGATACCAGGTTTCGCCACCGTCTGCGGAGCGGTACAGTCCCCCCCCGAAGCCGAAATCCCACAGTCCCACCAGCAAGGTGTTATCCTCCTCATATTCAGGCGATACAGCTAAGTCGCCAACTGGTCTGCCTGGCAGCCCGGTTCCCAGCAGGTCCCAGCTCTGGCCGACATCATCTGATCGATAGAGGCGCAGGTCGTATACACGGAAAAGCACCCCCTCCGGGGCGGCCAGGACTTGCTGTATCTGCGGCTGGTCGGTGGAGGGTGCGGCCGGGGCAGGGGGTTCCAGGTCTCCACCGCTGGTCGCCACGACTAGCATGTTTCCATCGTCCCCTCCCAGGTAGAGGCGCCCTCCCTGCGGGTCAAAGGTGAGCAGGTCGTACTCGCCCGGCAGGCTCGTTTCGGCCAGCAGGCTAAGTTCGCCGTCATATACGGGGAGTGCGTCCTTCTGTACGGCATAGAGGTGGTCGTACTCAGGATCATAGGCTAATTGGCCCTGCGCCCCAACCAGGGTCAGAGTCTGAGTGATGGTACCCTCCTGAGCCTCAAATCGGTGGATGAACGAGCGATTGATGCGATAGCGCGGCGCGAAAGCACGCGCGCCAGCGACGTCCAGGGCCACATCACCGTAGCTGATATCGAAGGCTGTATAAAGCTCTTCAGGCTGGTCGGAGACATCCAAGACAGTGTAATAATCGCCACTGTTGGAACCGGGCACCCCGTTGTAGATCCTTGCATACAGCAGTTGGTTTTCTTGGTCGAGTCGGGTGGCTACCACACACGGAGCAGTCATCGGGTCTTCGGGCGGGAAGATGGTCTCGGTGCCAGTCAGCGTCTCGGCACTGAGTATAAGCGTGTTGCACTGCTCCAGTCGACACGTGCAGGGCGAGGTCAGATAGAGTCTGTCGCCTGTTGGGTCAGGGGTAATCTGCCCCCGTCCATCCAGGTGAGCTACCACCTCAAGCGTGTCGGTTTCCACAACCAGCACCGGGTCGCCACCGATGTATAAGCGGCCCCGACTTGGGTCCAGGGACAATTCGCCATAGCCGGTGCCGTCACCCTCCACAACGTTGAAAGCGGTTTCCACGCGGTCAATCTCGCTGTAGTTCTCCAGGTCCAACACGTGTAATGTTCCGCCATCATCCAGTGCGTACAGACGGCCAGCAGAGGGATCAGCTAGGGCGTCGCGGATCATCCGGGCCGTATAAATAACCTCCTCCGGGCCGCTGAGAGGATCAATTGCTTGGACGTAGCTACTCCAACTGCTGTAAGGGGCGTAAAGCAGCCCCGTCGTCAGATCACCGTCCAGGTCATACGGATTGTTGGCGAGCGGCAGGCTGTCCACAAGCGCCAGATTTGGCAAGCTATAGGTCTCCAATCTATAATCCTCGAAGTCGCCTACTACTACGTGGAGGGACTGTCCAGCCAAGGCCAGGGGGAGGTCGCTGTAGATGTTGTCCGTCAGTGGGACAGGGACGGGCTTGGCCAGGGGGGCGCCGTCTACGTCCAGAGCACGCAGGATGATCCCCTGCCCGTCATTTTCCAGAATGAAGAGGCGCTCGCTATCCGCATCCACGGCAGCGCGCGTCAACTGGTTAAGCAACTGGTAGCTGTTCACGGGTACCAATGTGTCGGCCTCGAAGACCTCCAGGGACCAGGGACGCCCTCGTGCCAGGTACAGGCGATTGGCCTCAGGATTCAAGAGGAGTGGCTCATTGAACTGGCGTACGTCGAGATCGTAGGCTTCAAGCTGGACCAATGATTCGGGGTCTACGCTCCACAAACGTGTGTCGTTGACGAGGTAGAGCCGGCCAGGGCCGGGCGCCACAGCTTCGACCCCGGGCATCATGTCCACGATGCTAAGCGTATCGGTGTCAATGATGGTCAGCGTGCTATCGGTAGCCTCGGCGTAGTGGTCACCCCACACTGCGTAAAGACGGGGACGATAGGGGTCTACCTGTAAGTCCAGGGGATCGGGAAGAAGGGAGTCCTCCGCCCGCATGTTGTCCAGGTGGATCAGGTCCGAGACCTCTCCGCTTTCCAGATCCAAGACGCTTATGGTGGTGCCAGAGGGAGCCGTACCATAGTTGAGCGTGTAGGCGCGCCCGCGCTGACCGTCAACGGCCACGTGGTAGGGCCGGTGGCCGTTGCCAGCCGGTGCGCCCAGATAGAGCTCGTCCAAGATGGTCGGAATATCTGGACCAGAGGTCTCGTCTAGTTCTATCGTGGGCGTGCTGATCGTGACTGGCGTCGTCCGCGGGCTTTGAGCGGCGGAAGCCTTGCCCTCACTGAGTAGCAAGAGGGTGCCTCCACTTGACGTTGTATCTGTCGTTATTTGGGGGAGTCCTCCTGGCGGCGAGCAGGCTGCCCATACGGCTATGAACGCAATGCAGATTATGAGGATGATGTGTTTCTTCATCACATCCTGCCTGACATACCTATCACGAAAATGGGGTGCCTTATGCCGTTGACCCACGTACGGACCTTCCAGGTGCGCTACTACGAGTGTGACACCTATGGACGTCTGAATCATACCAATTATCTGCGCTATATGCAAGAGGCCGCCTTGGACGCTTCAGCCGCTGTTGGCTATGACCTGGCCCGCTACGAAGCTATGAACCGTTTGTGGCTGGTCCGCGCGACAGACATCGAGATCCTGTGTTCGCTGGGTTACAAGGACACAGTGCAAGTGAAAACCTGGGTGGCTGATTTCCGACGTACTCGATCGCGTCGCATGTATGAATTGTGGCTGCTTGAATCGGGGGGACTAGTGGCACGTGCGCACACTGATTGGGCTTTCCTGGACACCACCACAGGCAGGCCGACTCCCATCCCACCAGAAATGGCGGCGGCCTTCCTTCCTGAAGGTCCACCAGAGACAACACGCCCACGCTTTCCGTCGCAGCCACCCGCACCTCCTGGCGTTTTTCGACTGCGGCGTGCGGTTGAATGGGGAGACATTGACGGCGCCCAACATGTCAACAACGCTGCGTATCTGGCTTTTATGGAAGACTGCGGTATACATGCGGCGGCCGCTTACGACTGGCCGGTGGCTCGTATGCAGGCGGGAGGCTTCGCCGTTGTGGCGCGACGGCATCAGATCGAGTATCGTCAACCTGCGCTGCTGAATGATGAACTGGAGTTGGCTACCTGGCTCTCCGATGTGGAGAGGACCAGTGCTGTCCGCCACTATACGGTGAGGCGTGTGAGCGATGGTGCACTCATGGCAAGAGCGCGAAGTCTTTTGGGTTGGGTGGATATTGAGACCGAGCAACCGGTGGCCATTCCAGCTGCGTTCCTGGAGGACATCGCCCCAAACATAATATGAGACCCCAGGGAGTCGCAAGCGCGGGAGCGGATGCGCCGGTTCGCTTCCGGCCAGGTGCCAACGGTGCGTCGCAGTTTCTTTGAGGAGTTTCCTATGATCATCGACGCGCATATTCATATGTACCCGCCGGAAGTCCACCGGGATCCGATGGGCTGGGCCCGGGGGGCTGACGAGCCTTATTGGGCGTTGCTGATCACTGACCGTCCTGACCGGCCTTCCATCCAGGGTTGGGCGACGGTTGAGCAACTGCTGTCCGACATGGACCGCGCCGGCGTCGAGCGGGTGGTGATGCAGGGCATGTATTGGCAACACCTCGAAACGTGCGTAGTGCAAAACAACTGGTATATCGAGTGGTGCAGTCAATATCCTGATCGATTGATGGGCTTCGCCGTAGTGCAGCCCAGGGCCGGCGACCGGGCGCTGGATGAGGTGCGGCGGGCGGTGGATGCGGGGCTGCGTGGGCTGGGTGAGATGTTACCCTATGCGCAGGGGTATGACATACGCAACCCTGATTTCCTGCGCGTGGTGGAATTGCTGATCGAACTGAAGGTGCCGCTATGCTTGCACGTGAGCGAACCGGTAGGCCACGTGTACCCTGGAAAATCCACCACCCCTTTGGAGGACTACTACTGGTTGGCGACCGAGTATCCTGAACTCAAGCTCATCCTGGCTCACTGGGGGGGGCTGCTTCCCTTTTACGAATTGATGAAGGGGGTACGCAAACAGTTGATGAACGTCTACTACGACACGGCCGCGACGCCCCTTCTGTACCACCAAGATGTGTACCAGTCGGTTGTCAACGTCGTCGGACCCGAGAAAATTCTGTATGGATCGGACTATCCGCTGCTGATTTATCCGAGCCAGGAAAGGGCGCCGGGCTTCAGCCGCTTGTTGGATGAGATACGCGGCTCGGGACTGTCGCCCGATGAGTTGGACCTCGTGCTGGGCGGTAATGTCGCCCGGCTCTTGGGTGTATAAGAGGGTACAATGAAATCAGCCGTCCATCCAGATACAACCGTCCGAGAAGCCGTTGCACGTTGGCCAGCGACACGCTCTGTCTTCGAGCGCTATGGCATCCCCATCGAAATCGCCAGTTGCCCTGCCTGGGAGACAATCGAACAGGCGGCTGCCACTCAGGGCCATTGGGCTGCCGAGCAACTCATCGGCGAGCTAAATCAGGTAGTTGGCGGAAAGGCGGGCATCCAACCCAATGCGCCAGTCACCGAGGTTGTCGCGGCCTACCCCGCCACACAGGTGGTCTTCGAGCGATTTGGTATCCCGTGCCAGGCCGGCCGGGTCGCGTCCTGGGAGACAATTGAGCAGGCGGCCGCCGTGCAGGGGCACTGGGCCATCGACGGGCTGCTCGACGAGTTGAATGCCCTCCTGTGAATGTCTATCCGGCCAGTTCCTCCGCCTCGCTCACCATATCGTCCAGCATCTGAATGCCTTTGGCCCAGAAGCCGGGATCACTTAGGTCAACACCTAGCGGCTTCACAAGCGTGTGCGGCCAGTCTGAGCCGCCAGCGGTCAGCATGTTCAGATACGCCTCGGGGAAGTCATCCCTCACTTCCTGATAGCGTGCGTATAGAGCCAGGACCAGAAGCTCGCCGAAAGCGTAGGCATAGACGTAACCAGGGGTATGGATGAAGTGCGGGATGTAGCTCCACCAGAGCCCGTAGTCTTCGGTCATCGTGACGCTGTCCAAAAACATGGCGCGCTGCGTCTCAAGCCAGAGTTCATTGAATCGTTGGGCGGTCAGTTCGCCCTCAGTGCGGCGTGCGGTATGGATCGCGTCTTCGAAGCGATTCATCGAGATTTGACGAAAGACAGTCGCAAACGAATTCTCCAGCTTGCCTACCAACATCGCCAGACGCACTTCCCGGTCCGTTTCCCTGGACATTAGGTCTTGGAAGACCAGCATCTCACCAAAGACAGAAGCCGTCTCGGCGGTTGTCAGCGGTGTGCCAGATTGTAGCATACCCTGGACTCGGGCCAGCGTCTGGTGGACCCCGTGGCCCAGTTCGTGGGCCAGGGTCATAACGTCCCGGGGCGTTGCCTCGTAGTTGACGAAGACATAGGGGTGCACCGACGGCACCACGCCGTGGCTATAGGCGCCGCTTCGTTTGCCCGGTCGCACCGCAGCGTCAATCCAGTGCCTATCAAAGAACATCTTGGCAGTTTCGGCCATATGAGGGTGGAATTGGGCGTACGCATTTAGGACAATCTGCTGACTCTCATCCCAGGTGTAACGCCGGTCGGCGGCCGGCAGCGGTGCATAGCGGTCATAGTCAAAGAGCTCGTCCAGGTCGAGCAGTTGGCGCTTCAACTGGTAGTAGCGGGCTACGATCTCGTAGCGAGATGTGACAGCGCTGATCAGGGCTTCTACGATCTCGTCGTCCACCTCGTTGTCCATATTGCGGGCTGTGATCCAGCTTGGATAGCTGCGCAATTGGTCATCAGAGGCCTTGTCAGCCAGGATATTATTGAAAACGTAGGTAGTGGTGCGTCTCATATCTTTTAAACCGTCGGTGACCGAGGCTGCTGCTCGTCGGCGAACATCACGAGCCGGGTCGTATAGCTTGGACATGACCGTCTGTTGAGGTAACATCTCGCCGTCGAATTCATAGCGAGCCGCGCCGTGTACCTCGTCAAAAAACCGCATCCAGGCATAGCGGCCGGTGACGGCCTTCTCAGCCAGGATTTTTTCTTCTGCTTCGCTCAACAGATAGGGACGGTAGCGACGGGCTATCTCAAGCCAGTGACGGTATGTCCGGTCTGGGCTTGGGGCCAGGTGTGGGTCATCCATGATCGCTTGCGCTGCCTCATCCGGTGTCTCGGCCCACTCCAACTCCACGAAGACCAGCTTCTGGTTCAGGCGGGAGGCACGCTCGGTGGCCTTCTGAAGCAGTGCTCCGTTGGCCGCCTCTTCTGTGTTGACTGACCAGTTCAGATAGGCATAAGAACTCACTTTTCTGGAAAGCTCATAGGTATTCTCGTATGCCTCCAGCAAAGTACGCATCTCCTTCACATCTAGTTCGGCGATGCGGCCTCGGTATGTTTGGGCTAATTCGTCAGCGCGGGCATCTGCCTCGTCCAGATCCCGTGCAATGGCCGGGTCATCCACGGCTCCGTACAAATCGCTCAGGTCCCAGGTCACCTCTTCAGCGCCGGTTGGTTGTTTTGCTTGGTTGCTCATGCGTCAGATATCTCCTTGAATAATCCCAGTCTATTTCGCGTAGACGTTAGTGGATTATAGACCGGATGCAACTCAACGACAAGTGAAGATCCGTGGCGCCAAAGCATGTTGGCATTTGGGAGTAGCCGTGATATACTCAGCCACGCTGTTCCGGCGGAGCGCGATAGGTCTTCAGAATCCAAAGGCTAATCCCGTGTACAAGGAGATGGAATGTACCCTGATATGCATCCGTCCCGGATGCTTGGTTTTGTATTGGCTATGTTACTGTTGTCTGGCTGTGGTGTGCCTGCGTCCACACCGGTAGCCGTCTCACCCACGTCTCTGGGCATAGCTGCACAGCCAACATCTACATCTGTACCGCCAACGCCGATACCTACGCAACCAAAACCAACCAACACGCCGAGTCCATCTCCTACCAGCACGCCAACGCCGACTCCCACTGATACTGCGACGCTTGTCCCAACCGACACGCCAACCCCCAGCCCTACTCCTACACCAACTCTAACGCCCACTAAGACTCCTTTGCCGCCTACTGATACCCCAACGGCGACCTCTACCCCAGCACCACCTACGGATACCCCAACCCCAACCCCTCCCCCGTTCGACTTTGTCATCGTCCACCAGCGCATTTGGACTAACGAGGAAAATGGAGGTGTCAGTGTAAATGGCTCTGTGACCGGGTGTGGGTATGGTCACCAGATCTATGTGTGGGTGCTAGACGCGGCTGGGAATGCCTTAGATGGGGTAGTGATTGGTGACACTTACAGCAATCCTAAGCACATCAGCGGCGAGAAGGGGCCCGGGCACGCTCAGTACGATCTTCACATGAATGGATTTGAGCTATTGGTCGTCGAAGATACCAACGCTGGACGCCCTGTCACCAGTCAGGTCAGCCGGGTGTTGAGTGCCAACGACTGGCAGATTCCCATTCCCTGGCTAATCGAGGGGCATTATTGTGCTACGGAGGAGGAGTGTCGGGCGCGCCGAGCCGATCCCGACACAGGGAATGCCAGTTCTCTTTGCTGGGGACATTACTCTTACGAGATTGTATTTCAGCGGACGTGGTAGGGGTACCTCAATGCTATGTCGAACTTGTGCGATTCGGACCTCCGTGGTTTCCACGGAGGTCTTGCGTATGTATGGGACTCTGAGCCCGTTGACCGATCTCTCCCCGTTGGGTTATAATCATCTCGATAGGTTGTCTAGTCTCCCGAACCTTATCTCGAGTAGTCTTTGCGCTGAGAGCGATTATCACTACTCTTAAGCACTTCGAGGAGTTCAGGTAGCGAGTACTTATTTATGACTGACGGCGAGGCTTTGAACAAGCAGTTGAGAAGAAAGCGTACCTTGATGCGCTTGGGCTGGGTCGCGCTGCTACTGACCCTTTTACTCTCGTCGCTGGTCTGGATCGCTGGGGCACAGAAGCCGGAAGGGGAAGACTCTCATAGTTCTCTGCCATCCGTTGACCCCGCGTTGCGACTCAAAATTGAGCCAGCTCTCCTCAAGCAACTGAGCAAAAGCGATACTGATCGGGCCCGCGTCATCGTTGAGATTAGCGCAACTCCTAGCTTGGAGGCTGCGCTAGCTGAGGCTGATCCGGTGCGGCGACGCCAGGCAGTGGTTGCTACCCTGCAATCAACGGCGCAGAACTCCCAGGTTGACGCGCTGGCTGTGTTTACTGAACAGGAGGCACTTGGCGGGGCCGCCGATATCCGCTCTTTTTGGATCTTCAACGGACTGGCTGCTGAGGCCGACCTGGATACGGTACTGGCGGTGGCCGCCCTTCCCGAAGTGCGGATTGTCCGCCAGGATCGCGCATATCGGATCGACAACAGTCCCTGGCCAGTGCCCGATCCTCTCCCCGATGTTCAAAGCGTCGGCTGGAACATAGCTCAAATCCGCGCTGATTTGGTCTGGAATGCTCTCAGGGTGGATGGGACTGGCGTTACAGTCGCCAACATTGACACCGGCGTAGACTTCTTGCACCCGGCACTCAACACTCGCTATCGAGGTTTTGATCAGCACGGCCTGCACATACACACCTGCAATTGGTTCGATGCTACCGGCGGCGGCACAACCTATCCGGTGGATGGCAATGGGCATGGCACCCACACCATGGGCACCATCGTTGGTGGGCAAGGCATTGGTGTGGCGCCGGGGGCTACCTGGATCGCTGTGCGTGCCTTCGACAGTCAGGGGGCGGGCTTAGAAAGCTGGTTGCACGCCGCTATGCAGTGGATCGTGGACCCCGGCCCCGGCTGCTCCCCACCCGATGTGCTCAACAACTCCTGGGGCAATTCCTGGGGGGGTACGGACACCTTTCGCAGCGATGTTGAGGTGCTGCGTGCGGCCGGCATCTTCGCGCCATTTGCTGCTGGCAATGATGGCCCGGCTGGTGGCTCAATTGATGCACCTGCCAGCTACCCGGAGGCCTTTGGTGTAGGGGCAGTCACCAACAAGAATGTGGTCGCCAGCTTCTCTAGCCGGGGCCCGTCTAGGTGGTACGGAGTTAACCTAATCAAGCCTGAGGTCTCGGCCCCGGGTGTGAATGTGCGTTCTAGCCTGCCGGGTGGGACCTACGGCGATAGCGACGGTACCTCGATGGCGACTCCTCATGTGGCCGGACTGGCGGCCCTGATGCTTCAGGCTGCCCCGAGTCTTAGTGTGGACCAGATTGAAACCGCCATCAAAGAGACTGCACTGCCATTGGGTAACCCCGTTCCCAACAACGACTACGGTTGGGGACGTGTCGACGCCTACGCTGCCGTGGCTTCCGTGGCCGACAAAGGCGATGTAGTCGGGGCGGTCGCTCGGGCCAACGACGGCCTACCCATTGGTGATGCAATCCTGACTGCTGACCCTGCCACGTCTGGTTCGCCGGCAACGACCCTTACAGCTGACGATGGGTCCTACACCTTGGTTTTAGCTCCTGACCGCTACACGCTAACTGCCTCTGCTTTTGGCTATACTCCTGGTGTGCGTGTGGTTGAAGTCCTAACCGATGTCACTCTGACTGAGAACTTCAGCCTGGCAGCTTTGCCGTCCGGTACTCTCACCGGCCGGGTGACTGGCGGCGGTCAGCCAGTCGTGGCGGCCGAAGTCTCTGTGGTCGGCACGCCGGTGGAGGCGACCACAGACGCCACCGGGGTATACACTGCTTACCTGCCTGCTGGGAGCTACACGGTGAGGGTAACTAGCCCACGACACCGGGTTGCTGTGGCTGCTGCTGTTCCGATCGTGGCTGGGGAGACGACGCTGCGTGACTTTGATCTGATCTCTGCTCCGACCATTCTGCTTGTGGACAGTGGTGCCTGGTATTACAGCAGCGCGATTGATTACTATCGCCAGGCACTGGCTGAGCTGGACTATACATATGAGCTGTGGACGGTGAGCGATCCTAGCAACGATGTGCCAGCCGCCAGAGATCTTCTTCCTTACGATATTGTGTTCTGGTCAGCGCCGCAGGACTCGCCAGGTTATCTGAATGCGAGCGATGTGCTGACCAACTACCTGGAGAGCGGCGG
>Ga0209536_100009646_pt1 | contig 14341 bp, 11 predicted proteins | sample DeeMarSeWOR28_12_FD_187461 | JGI IMG/M metagenome (GOLD analysis project Ga0209536, IMG submission 187461) | Marine sediment microbial communities from White Oak River estuary, North Carolina - WOR-2-8_12 (SPAdes) (version 2) | ecosystem: Environmental > Aquatic > Marine > Intertidal zone >...
ACAATTCTTTACATTGATAAATGATTTTTTTCGGATATAATAAACGCGTGATATTGAATGATTGCAGAAGGGAACGCAGCTGAAGTGAACCGTATACTTGTTATTGATGACGACGAAGAGCTCTGTGAGCTGTTAACGCAATACCTCGTTCCGGAGGGCTTTGAGGTTGAATCGGTCCACGATTCCGCAAAAGGTATAGAACGGGCTCTTTCTGGCGAACATGACTTTGTTGTGCTGGATGTCATGCTGCCGGGTGTCAACGGATTTGAGGTCTTGCGCACGGTTCGGAAGAGTTCTCCCATCTCTGTGCTGATGCTGACCGCGCGGGGCGAGGACGTCGACAGGATCGTAGGTCTTGAAATCGGCGCAGATGATTACCTGCCGAAGCCCTTTAACCCGAGAGAACTGGTCGCGCGTATCCGTGCAATCCAGCGGAGGGGCGAAACAAAAAAGGAAGAAAAAGCTGATACTCATCTCTCCGAAAAAATCATTGTTGCTGATGTAATCCTCGACACGGGCACAAGGGTTGTGCAGAAGGCAGGCAAAAACGTGGACCTGACCGCAGCAGAGTTTGACCTGCTCAAAATACTGCTCAGGTCAGCCGGCCATGTGGTGTCGCGCAGAGACCTCGTCACAAAGGTCCTTGGCAGGGGCCTTGACCCTTTTGACCGGAGCATTGATGTTCATATAAGCAGCCTCAGAAAGAAGCTCGGGCATAAGATAAAGGGTGTGGAGCGGATAAGGACAATCCGGGGAATAGGGTATCTTTATGCTATGCCGGAGAAAGGTAATAAATAAGAAAAGTTATGACAGATATTTATTCTTCAGACAGGCATGACAAAAAAAGTCTTGAATGCGATAAATATTGAATCCCCGTCATTCAAAATCCTTATATCCTGTGTACAAGAATCGGATGACGAAAAATGGACAATGAACCCAAAGGTATCGCTCAATACATTTTTTCATCATACCTGTCTGAAAAGGAATAGTACGAAATGCGAAGCCTGTTTGTAAAAATATTCCTCTGGTTCTGGATGGCATCAATATTAATAATTGTGTCTACCCTGATACTCGCCTCACTTATTGAACCATACAGACCGGTGCAGGAGGACAGCAGGCAGGTGAGGAGGCTCGCCCGCATCGGCAACCGTGCCATTGAAATACTGGACCGGGAAGGCCCCGAGGCGCTCGCCGGATTTATTGAAAGCAGGGCAAGAAGGCCGGGCAGAAATTTTTTTATCTTTGATGAAACGTTTGAATCATTGACCGGTCATGATGTCTCTCCTGAGGCAAAGCAACTTGCGACACAGGCAGGAGAGAGCGGGGTAACAGAGTTTGTGAGACTCGAAAAAAGCCTCATGCTGGCACGTCCCATATACGGTTCCGGAGGGAAGACTTTTATTATTGTCGGTGAAATGCAGCGACGTCCCCGCGATGCAGTGTTTTGGCGATTTCTGAACCCCCGTTTTCTGAGCATGCGCCTGCTCGCCATATTCATAGTATCGAGCATCTTCTGCTACTGGCTTGCGTGGTACCTGACCGCGCCTGCAAGAAAACTCAGGACTGCAACCCGTCAGTTTGCCTCGGGAGATTTAAGGACTCGCGTCGGCTCCGCCCTCGGCAGACGGAGAGACGAGCTGGCAGACCTCGGACAGGACTTTGACCTGATGGCCGAACAGATAGAGTCCCTGGTCAACGCACGCAGCCGCCTCCTGAGAGATATTTCACACGAGCTCCGCTCCCCCCTTGCACGACTGAATGTCGCGCTCGAACTCGCCCGCCAGCGCGCCGGAGGAGAAGCCGGAGAAGCCCTTGACCGTATTGAAAGAGAATCGGAGAGACTCAACACACTCATAGGACAGCTGCGTACACTTACACTGCTCGAAAGCGGCACTGATAATTTTGAGAAAACCTCCCTGAATCTCTCGGCTCTGGTAAAGCGCATTTCAGAGGATGCAGATTTTGAAGCAAAGAGCAGGAGCTGTTCTGTCAAGGCGGTGCTGGATGAAAGTATTATGGTAGAGGGGTCCGGGGAGCTGCTGCAGAGGGCCGTGGAAAATGTGGTGCGCAATGCGATTCGCTATACTGCTGAAAAGTCAGACATTGAGATAGTCCTCAAGCATGTAGAATTACACGGAAAAGGATACGGTGTCATCAAGATACGTGATCATGGGCCGGGCGTGCCGGAGGATGACCTCGCCGGCCTGTTCAGCCCTTTTTACAGGGTTGCTGAATCCCGCGACCGCCAGTCAGGCGGTATGGGCATCGGCCTTACCATTACTGAACGTGCCGTCAGACTGCACGGGGGACAGGTGATCGCGAAAAATGCCCCTGACGGAGGGCTGATTGTTGAGATATCGTTACCGGTAATAAAAGAGTCTGGAGTCAGGAGTTAAGAGTTAAGAGTAAGGCAAATTCAATTTTATTGCTGACATCCGAATGCCCATGCAAGTTATTGACCTGCGAGCTTGTCCTCCCCTTTTGTTTTCTCTTGCTGTCCCGCTGTTCTCTCTCCAGGTTTTTCAGTATCTTAGGCTTTCTCTTTCCTGGTGGTGCTGATCCCGAGCACCTTCCAGAGAGGTCAGAACCCCGTAAACGCAGTTATAAGGGCAATTGCTGCTATTACAAAAGCCCCTGTTCTCATGCCTGTACTGATTTGGGTAAAGAGTCCGACGATAAGAAAAACTCCCCCCATAATGATTCTTATGTTCCTGTCAATACTGCCAACGTTTTTGTTCATTTCATCACCTCCGCTATCGGTCTTCTGCGGCACCCTAGATTTCCATGTCTAAAGCATAGCACTCCTAAGACGTATGTCAATCATGGGATAAAGAAACGTTGATGGGCAGAAACCCTTCTTTTCAGTTGCCAAATATTATCAGGTAAGGTATACATAAAGTGCAATGAGAAGCATAAGGAACGAATTGAGAATGACGATAAGATGAACAGATAAAAGACGACCATGAAATATTTTCCCGGACATCCGCTTCCCTTTGGCGCTACCTTCTTTGGCAAGTATACCCAGTTCTCCCTCTTCAGCCGTCATGCAACGGGCGTAAGCCTCCAATTTTTCAGGAATGCCCGTGACGAATCACCCGAGTATGAGATACAGCTCGACCCGCAATATCACCGCACCGGTGATGTCTGGCACGTGGCGGTCAGAGGAATTAAACCGGGGGCTCTGTACGGTTACAGAATAGACGGCCCCTATGACCCCCTGAACGGTCACCGATATAACCGGAACAAGCTCCTGGTCGACCCCTATGCCCGGGCGGTCACCGGAAATTTTAACTGGTCTCTCTCGGACGCACGCGGATACGACATAAATTCCCCCGACGCAGACCTCTCGTTTTGCACAATCGACAGCGCTGGCGGTGCTCCCAAATGTATTGTGGTAGAGGACATATTCGACTGGGGAAAAGACCGGCACCCGAGAATACCGCTTCCCGATACCGTAATTTACGAATTGCATGTAAAGGGATTTTCTGTTCACCCTTCTTCCGGTTCAGTCCACCCCGGGACATTCAGCGGCATCATCGAAAAAATACCCTATCTCAAGAAACTCGGGATCACCGCCGTAGAACTCATGCCCATTCACGAGTTTGACGAAGACGAACTCATCACCCGCAACCCGCTTACCGGAGAAAAGCTCAAGAACTTCTGGGGATATAACACGATTAATTTTTTTGCCCCTCGCAGCCGCTATTCGGCCTCCGGTGCCTTGGGTCAGCAGGTGAGAGAATTCAAACAGATGGTCAAGGCCCTGCACCGGGAAAACATCGAAATCATCCTGGACGTTGTCTTTAACCATACCGCCGAAGGAAACGAACTGGGCCCCACGATCTGCTTCCGCGGGATCGACAATTCGATCTATTACATGCTTGAAGACCGCAGGTATTACAAAAACTATACGGGCTGCGGCAATACCATGAACTGCAACCATCCGATCGTCCATAATTTCATTATGGACTGTCTAATTTACTGGGTGCTCGAAATGCACGTTGACGGTTTCCGTTTTGACCTTGCTTCCGTTCTGGGCAGGGATAAGGACGGGAAGGTTTTGAAAAACCCTCCTCTTCTTGACAGCATTTCAGAAAACCCCGTCCTGCGGGACACAAAGATTATCGCCGAGGCATGGGACGCGGCAGGTCTGTACCAGGTTGGTTCATTTCCCGGAGAACGGTGGGCTGAATGGAACGGCAGATACCGGGACGATGTACGCGCCTTCTGGCGCGGTGACAAGGGGTGCGTCGCCGGACTGGCCACACGCGTTTCCGGCAGTTCCGACCTGTACGAGCATGCGGGCAAGCGTCCGTTTCACAGTATCAACTTTGTAACCTGCCATGACGGCTTTACCCTGAACGACCTCGTCTCCTATGATCGGAAGCACAACCGGGCCAATGGAGAAGAAAGCCGGGACGGAACGAACGATAACATCAGCAGCAACTATGGCGTGGAAGGTTCCACAGATGATCCCGAAATCAACCTGATCAGGGAGCAGCAGATGAAAAATTTTCTGGTAACGCTAATGCTTTCTCAGGGAGTCCCGATGCTCCTGGCAGGAGATGAATTCAAGCGTACGCAGCAGGGAAATAACAATGCCTACTGTCAGGATAATGAAATCTCGTGGCTCAACTGGGAATATGCTGAGAAAAATGGTGCGTTTCTTGATTTTGTCATACGACTGATTCGATTTCGCAAAAACCATCCCGTCTTTCGGAGAGGGCATTTTTTCCAGGGTAAAGATATGGACAATAACGGGCTGCGGGACATTCATTGGTTTGATGAAAAGTTGAAACATCCGGACTGGAACCAGAAGAAAAAACATTCTTTAGCTTTTTTTCTTGATGGTTCAGTGAGGGAAGCTGGAACCCAGGGTGAGGACAATGATTTTTTTGTCGTATTCAACGCGGGGACCAGGGATATTAAACAGAAGATCCCTGCGCCACCCGACAGGAAGGCCTGGTTTTTAGCCATCAATACCTGCCTTGAAGGAAGTGAGGGTATTTCACTCCCCGGCCATGAGCCTCTTGTCAACGAAAACGTTTTTGTGGTAAAACCCCGCTCTACTGTTGTGCTCTTGACGAAGTTGATTTAATAAAATTTGAACTGTCATTCAGCACTGTATATGGTGCTGTAGGGAATCGGATAAATATCGGGGGATTCGATGGGGACCAGTAGCTGGCTTGTAACATTCAGCCACTGATATTCGGGCCACAATGTACGGAGCTTGCCGTCTTCAGGAGCTTTGGAATAGACGGAATTGCTGTATACCACCTGCAACACGCCAACCCCGTAATCATTCTCGATATCCACCAGAAAGTGCTCCCTGAATTTTTCAACACTGATCTTTTGTTCTGCCACAATCTGCTCGATCTCGGAAACCGGCACCTTTACAAGCACATATTTGCTTACCCCCCTCTCGCTAATTCGGGTGAGACAACGCGCTTCTGAGCTCGCAACATAGATGGTCGAAATAAAATCCATTTTTTTCAGGAACTGAGCTGCAACAACCGCTGCAGTCCGGCGCCCCCCGACCGCATAGTGAAAACCATAACTTTCAAAAAGCTTGTGATGCAGGCTCTGCGCATATTTCTCGCCGCTTTCGTAAAGCTCTTTCGAAATATACCGAAGGGTCTGTGCCATGTCCTCGGTCGCTTCATCAATAGGCCAGTCAATCCTGACATGAAAATGCGTCATCACATACCGGTTCTGACGCTTCACAACCTGATCCTGTTGAACGAGAATCGCGTAATCTACCGGTGTCAGATCGAGCAGAAAGTTGTTAAAACCGGGATCATCAAAATGACGCAGATTTTTTGTATACCTTTTATGCAGCTTAACATTGACGAGCTGTTCGTTGACCGTTTCCTTGGTCACTTTATTGCTGTCGAAAAAGCGGATGTATTTCTTGCAGCTCCCCGGAATCGTCCCTTCACAGAAGATAACCAGAAAGTGGTTCTGGTTGATGTACTCCTGTTCAATAACTTTCGCCCGGGGTTTCAGTTCCCGTTTCGGCACAAAGGGATATGGTTCGCCTGCTGCCATAAACATGTTATATGAATCGACAAGCGCGTGCCGCATCAGATATCCATCCATCTGATCACGAAGGACCTCGTACACAGACCTCCTGACACGATGCCTCAGGCTGAGTTGATACCGATACGGCCAGACAGGCATGTTATGTCTCCCCCATAATAAATCTCTTCCCCCCACAATTTATATCACATGATATTAAATCATATCCGAACAGAGAAAGCATCAAAATAAATCTTCAGACTATCCGTAAAACAGCCTCATTTCTTCCCGGCCGATTATCCTGCCTTTTGGCCTGCGCTTAAGAAAAACAGAGTTGGTCTCCTGATCAACTTCGATCCACTCACACGGAAGCGTGGGTTCAGCACGGGAAGATTCTATAACACACATGTCCCGCCACTTCTTTGCTCCATCTGTTTCCTCGTAGGGGACAAGGCCTTTCTGCTGCCAGAATAACAGCAGAGAGTCGATAGCTGCAGGATTCACGGCCCCGTCACGAAAGAGGTGGGCATCGTGCCAGAACGTTTCACCAAACCTGTTTTGATGATGTTCACGGAACAGGTCAAAGCCTCCGGGGTAGCAGAGGTTTATGTTTTTTATGGGAATAATGAGGTTTATATATTCAAGTCTTACAGCCATAAGCTCATGTATCTCATTCAAATAACAAACTGTAACAGAATGGGCTCCCTTTTCATGTCTTTTGATTGTAATTCATTATGCCCGCCCGGATCACTTTTGAACAACCCCCCTGCAAATGCCATTTCGGCTAATATGCATTAAAACGTCTTCTTATGAACGTCGTTTACAGTATTGCAACTCCGCATTGTTAAAGTTTTATTTTTTTATGACGATACGTAATGAAAGGCAAGAAGTGCCTGAACAAGTGCGTCTTATGGATTGAGAAAACAGTGAAAATACCATATGACAGATGCAGTTTATACAAGCTCTCTGGAGAGATAGCGCATAGAACAAAGGGGGAAAAGTCACTTGTATGAAAACTATTGGGGTCTTTCAAGGCTCCCCTTCCAAATTGTAAGCGATCCTGACAAATATTTTCCGTCTTCTGTTCATGAAGAAGCGAGGAGCAGGATATCTTACGCAATCAGATACGGCAAAGGTGCCGCCCTGTTTACGGGTGAAGTCGGCATGGGGAAAACTACGGTCACGAATGTTGTCTCGAAGCGGTTGACCGACAAGAATATTGACCTGGCGATGATTGTCAATCCCCTCCTGAATGTAAATGATTTTCTGAGGGAGATACTGTACCAGTTGAAAGTCAAATCTGCGTCAACCACGAAACTCGACCTGGTTCATGAAATAAGCGATAAGCTTATTTCCAATTATCATAGTGGAAAAACCACTGTCCTGATTATAGATGAGGCCCACCTGATTACTGACACACAGATATATGAGGAGATACGACTTCTTCTGAATTATCAGTTTGACGGCAATTTCCTCATTACCGTAATACTTGTAGGACAGCCCGAATTAAGAAGGATAATCCGGGACATAACGTCGCTTGAACAAAGACTCACCATAAAGTTTCATTTAAGAAATTTTTCATATGAAGGGACAAAAGAGTATATTTTATTCCGGTTGCAACATGCAGGAGCCGGAGAGTCAATATTTACGATGGATGCAATAAGACTGATTCATGAATATGCAAGCGGAATACCGAGAAAGATTAATCAGATATGCGACATGTCTCTGCTTGTTACCTCTTATCAAAAAAAGCAGAATGTCGACGCAGAGGATGTAAGAAAGGTTATTGCCGATGAAGCAAGACACTGGGACGAACATGTCCAGGCCGCAGATTTGGGATGAAGCGTTTGAATTAATTGAACAATTCGATGTGAACGAGTCTGCACCCCGGGAACAGCTCGAAGTGAACGTATCTGAGCCCGAGGAACAGGAGATAGCATTCAGGGAAATAACAGAGGAAACTTCTCCCGATCCGCGGGCGGATAATCCGGACAAAATTCATGAGAGCGAGGTCTCCCTGAAAAGCACAGATATCTCGTATGAGCTTCATGAAAGTGAGGTCTCATTGAGAAAAGGGGAAACGAACAACTTGATAACGATCGATCTCGAAACAATGGATTTTGAAGACGGGAAGGGTAGAAAAAGTGCAAGAGAACTGTATTATGAAACACAAAACAACCTTGTCAAAAGTTTCCATCTCATTAAAAACGAAAAGGATTTTTCGATCGATACTGTATTTACCTATGCGGGTACTATGGCCTCTCATATCAAGGAGAAGGCCAATTCATGGATGCAGCTTTTATACAAGATAGAAAAGGATACAGCCCCTGATGTATTGATGCATATCGTAAAGCATTCACTGGATACCGCTATCATAGCGATTCGAATAGGCATCGGGCTGAAGATGCGGGATGAGACGTTGGAACTCCTGTCAATGCAGTCATGTTTACATGATGTCGGCATGCTCAAGCTGCCGCCTGAACTCATCCTGAAACAGAGCAAACTGCCCCGTAAAGAGATTGAATTAATAAGAAAACATCCTGAATATGGATATGAGATACTCCGTAACTATGAAGGGAAATTCAAGAATATTGCGGAGATTGCATATCAGGTGCACGAACGATATGATGGTTCCGGCTACCCCAGGGGGAAGAAAGGCAAAGATATCCCGGAAAACTCCCTTATAATCGGGATTGCCGACATGTTTGCGGCATTGCTCCATCCAAGACCGTACCGGCCGAGGCGCCTGCCGTTTGAGGCCATTAAAGAAATAATTACAGCGGCAAAAGAGCAGTTCCCGAAGCATATCATCAAGGCACTCGTCAATGAATTCTCGGCATTCCCTGAAGGCCTCTATGTCAAGCTGAATTCAAATGAGATCGGCAAGGTTATTACGGTCAACCGGCTCGCCCCGCTCAGTCCGGTCGTGGAGATCCTCTACAATGGCCAGGGGAAATTAAAGGAACCCAAGATAGTAGACCTGATGAAGGATCACTGCCTGTATATAGCATCAGGATTTTACGGAGAGGAAGACTGAAATGGAAGAGCAAAATATAACCGGCAGCGTATTCATGAAAAATCAAAATGTTGTATTCAGGCAGATTGGGGATGAATCCATCCTGATCCCTGTAACAGACGAGGTCGGTGACCTTTCCAATATTTATAATCTAAACGAAATTGGGACCAAAATCTGGGAATACATTGACGGAGAAAGAGATGTCATGGAACTCTGCAGACTCGTTACTGATGAATACGATGCCCCGATGGATGTCGTGATGAATGATATGGTTGAGTTTATCAATGACCTGGATAGTATCAATTTTCTCCGGGAGGCGCATGATACAAGATATTGAATATTCAGAGTTCAGTCTGACTGTACACGAGGCAGCGGTCCGGAACGACATCCCGCTTGACGGTATGATAGCGCTTACCTCGCACTGCAACCTCAGTTGCAGGCACTGTTATATAAGGGATAATTCTGCAAAAGATGAATTAACTACTCAGGAGGTATGCCGCATTATTGATGAGATTACGGATGCAGGCTGTCTTTATCTGCTTCTTACCGGCGGAGAGCCTCTGTTACGCCCGGACTTCAAAGAGATTTATGTGTATGCCCGGAAAAAGGGCCTGATTGTTACACTTTTCACAAACGGTACATTGATCGATGAAGAGACGGTACTGCTTCTAAAAAAATTTACGCCCTTTTCAATCGAAGTCACCCTCTACGGCGCGAGCCCGGAAACCTGCGAATCCTTTACCGGCACAAGGGGCACATACGAGTCATGCATGAACGGGATAAGGCTGCTTGTCGAACATGGAATTCCGCTAACATTAAAGACCATGGTAACAACCATAAACAAACATGAATTGCCGGAGATGAAAGAATTCGCAGAATCGCTCGGACTGGATTTCAGATACGGACTTCCGATTCTTCCGCATCTCAGTGGTTCTCAATCACCGTACGACGTAAGGCTCAGCCCTGATGAGCTCATCAAGTTGGACTTCCAGGACAAAAACCGCTTAGCAGAATGGTCAGCGCTGTACAAGAAATTTAATACGCCCGCAAGCACCGAACATCTCTTTAACTGCGCTGCAGGACAGAACTGCTTCAGCATAACTTCGCAGGGCAGACTGAGAATATGCGACATGGTGCCTGAGCCTGATTACTGCCTGAAAGAAAATCCTTTTATCGACGGCTATAAAATGTTCGGCCCGATCATGGCAAGGAAATTAAAAGAGACAAAAAACTGCGCTGGATGTAAACACATCACATTCTGCGACAGCTGCCCCGGAATCTCACTGCTTGAAGGGAACAAGGACGGAGAATGTCCTGTCGACTACCACTGTGAGATCGCCCATAAAAGAGTTAACCATTTAAGAGAGGTAACTGCTTATGCAAAAGAAAAAACCATACAAGAGGCCTGAAATCGCAAGGGTCGAAATGACACCTGAAGATGCAGTACTTACAGCATGCAAGACCAACTCAGCCGGACCCAACAGAAAAAAATGGTGCAACCCTGGAGTTCCGAGATGCCAGTCACGAAAACAAGGCAGTTAAATTCTGATTTGATGCGAAAAAAAACTATTACGATCGGCAATCTTCGGTACTCGGTTTCCTGCGGGAATGGTATGAGCATAGATAGTCTCGGGTCTTTTATAACAGATGCAGATTCCCGACAGCAGAGCTCAGACTGCACTATGAAACTCATCAATTATCAACCTCGAACTGATGACCGCTGGTCTCAATTTATGCATAACCGGTTATTTGAGGCAGACCTGACATGGGGGCTCTATAAGGGGAAAAAGGCAGACACAGAAAAAAGTTTTATTATGACCGTTCCATCACTGAAAGATAACAGCGGTTCAAGGGTATTTGCAGAATTTGACTGCGATTTCAAGAACGGAACGGTTTATACACGCAAAACAGAAGAGCATTATTTTTATTACCCGTTTCTGGAAGTCTTGACCATTAACCTCCTTGCAAGAGGCAAAGGTTCTCTGCTGCATGCCTGCTGTATTGATGACAATGGCTCAGGGTATCTCTTTTTAGGTCAGTCAGGGGCCGGCAAAAGCACCATGGCGAATCTCTGGAATAACGAGAAAGGCATCACGGTGTTGAGCGACGACAGGGTGCTTTTATCCATGACGGAAGAGGGTCTGACCGCGTACGGCACACCATGGCACGGCACGGAAAAATATGCGGTAAACGCACGCGTCCCCGTTGAAAAGATTTTTTTTATCAGTCATGCAGATGAAAACTCTGTTTTAACAGTAAATGGGATAACGGCCGTATCAGAACTTGTACGGAATGCGTTTCTCCCGTTCTGGGACAGGGACAGAATGGAATATTCCACTGAATTTCTGATTCAGGTATCACAGAATGCCAGGCTGTTCAGGTTAGGCGTTTATCCGGACAGAAAGATTATAGATCTTATAAGGAATATATGATTATGGATACTTATCATCCACGGAGGAGCAGAGGTGAAACAGAGTAAAGCTGATCCTGATGAATTACAGAGAGAAAGTCCCGAACCGGATTCAATGGTTGAGCGGAGGAATATCCTTAAATCAGGTCTTGCAACCACATTCGTCTTTGCCGGGGGCACGCTCCTGTCTGCAATTTCATGTCTGCGCAGGGTCTTCTCCGAATCGGATGATACGTCAGAGAGTTCATAGATATTGTGAGGAACATATGACGATTGATTACGCTCATCTTGCGGAAAGTGTTTTATACAATAACACGAATATAAAGGTCCCGGTGACCGGTGACAGCATGTCACCGGTTCTCAGGACAGGAGATACCATTTACGTTGAACCCGTTAAGGCCGAAAACTTATCTGTCGGTGACATTCTGGTCTACAGGTCTGCAGGGAACATGGTAGCACACAGACTTGTTCGTATTGTGCGCAAGAATGTGAGGCGCATGTTCCTGACAAAGGGTGACACCTTTTCACATATTGACAGCCCATTGCGTGAATCAGACCTTATCGGAAGAGTATATGCCGTTGAAAAATTCGGCATGAAATTTCATATAAAGAAAGGGATATTCTCGATAGTGAACAGGCTTTCGCACATGCTTTCTCCGATCGGCTCTTTTCTTTACGGGCTGAGGAGAAGGCGGAAAGGTTTTGATGCAGCAGATGACACCGGGACTCAATCAATCGAATCGTTATTTGTTACATCCCTGTTAAAAGATGAGTTCTCCGATGAAAAGCTGCATGGCGATATTGCAGTGCTGCTTAAGGAATGCGCTGATCTTTCAATAGTCTATAAGCTCGCTCGCGAAAACGGAGTATCACAAAAACTCTATGCAGTTATAAAAAGGATTCAGGCCGATACTCCCCTCGAATTTACAGCGGAAAGCGAAGTAAGCTTCCTGAATACATTGAGAAATGATTATCTTCATACTGCCGCGAAGAACACCCTTCTTTTTACTGAATTCAGGAGAGTGGCTGCTTCACTCAGGGATGAAAAAATAGATGTACTGGCAATGAAAGGGGCCGCGCTTGCCGATCTTGTTTATCAGGACATCGGGGCCAGAAGTATGTCTGATATAGATCTGCTCATAAAAAAGAATGCCCTTGCACGGACAGACGCTGTCTTCAGGAGTCTGGGCTATACTGCCGTTGACCCGTCTCCCTATGACACCATGGAAAATCCTGATAACTATCTGACTACTCGCGACTACAGAAGCACAAATCCGTCACACCCTTCTTTTCACCTGCACTGGCATATCGTAAACTCCTCTGTACCGGCACCATATTCTTCAGAAATTAACATAAATGATATATGGAAGGACGCAGTTCCTGTTGATATCTCAGGAATCAAGGTTCTGTCCATGTCACCCCACCACTTCCTGATACATCTGGCAGAGCATGCAATGAGGGTGACGCACTCGGTTTCAAGGCTTGTCTATCTTATGGACGTATCTGCCCTTATAAATAGATACAGGAATGCACTGGACTGGCACAAGGTTGTACGGGCAAGTAAACAGTATGGAGTGGATATTTTTGTGCGTAATGTACTGAAGCTGGCCCAATTGAACACAGGGGCGGACGTCCCTGAATGGGTAATGGACAGGTTAAAACAGGAAGAAAAAAGTCTCGGGGAGAGATTGTTTTTTACTCTCACGGCAAAAGGCCTTGGAATTTCAGGCTTAAGTTACATGGTCCACCTTGGAATGGTTAAAGGGGCGCTGAAGAGAATCTCATTTATCATGAGGACCCTGTTTCCGCCCGCATGGGTGATTGCCAAAAGACATCCGTATACCTCCGGAACAACCGCGGCCAAATGTTATTTTTACAGAGTTACGGAGGTATTATCCAGCATTTTCTCATTGCCGTTCCGCAGGCTGAAAAAGATATGTCTTGTCCTCATGCTATGCATTCCAGTTCTGCCTGTTTCATATGCCAGTGCATCAGGACCGCTCCCGAATATGGCTGAAGACAAAATAAATTCTAGCTATACAATGGAATCCGGCATCCCTGAATATCTCATTGCCCCTGATGACGTGCTGGAGATAAGGATATGGAGAGGCTTTGAGGAAAAAAAACATGAAGTCACGGTTAGACCGGACGGTTCGATAACTGTAGCGTATGTCACAATCAAGGCGGCTGACAAGACCGCCAGACAGGCGGAGGCTGAACTGAAGACGGCTCTGCTGGAATATATTAGAGAGCCGAGAGTTGAGATACTGGTCAAAGAATACAGGGGCAGGACCGTAACCATTCTGGGCGCAGTACAATCCCAGATACGCCAGCCAACAGGTCCCGGCATATATTCAATAAAAGGCAAAACAAACCTGTCAAAACTGATAATAATTGCCGGTGGTTTTGCCAAAGAGGCTGAACTAAGAAATGTTCGTATTACCAACCGTGAAGGAATAATAAAAAGGGTCAATCTCTTTGAAGTCATGTTTGCCGGCGAGGTAGCAAAAGACCTTGTTCTTGACGGCGGAGATGTCATTTACGTCCCGTATAAAACTGAAACGGAAGAGTATAGTATCTTTATCCTTGGCGAGGTCCGGAAACCCGGAATTTATAAACTCACCCCGGAGCTCACCGTGTTGCAAGCATTGGTAAAAGCAGGGGGTTACAAAAATGAAGCGCTGCTTGAAGAAATAAGGATCATCAGGGGCGGACTTGATAACCCTCAGCTTATTGTCGCAGATACAAAGGCCATCATTGAACGGGGGGATGTAACCAAGAATGTGTTCCTGCAGAATAAAGATATTATCTATATCCCGAAGACCAGGATCGGTGACTGGAACGCATTCCTTGCAAAGATACGTCCGACCCTCGAGTTCCTGACTCTGCCCTTTGTC
>Ga0209536_100009647_pt1 | contig 14340 bp, 12 predicted proteins | sample DeeMarSeWOR28_12_FD_187461 | JGI IMG/M metagenome (GOLD analysis project Ga0209536, IMG submission 187461) | Marine sediment microbial communities from White Oak River estuary, North Carolina - WOR-2-8_12 (SPAdes) (version 2) | ecosystem: Environmental > Aquatic > Marine > Intertidal zone >...
TATGCCCGCTGATGTCGGTGAGGCGAAGCGTCCGGCAAGCAATGTCTCCTTCCAGGCCAAAAAACTGCCCCAGGCCTCAGGCGGCAAAAGCACAAATATAAAGTACAACGTGACGAATAACCACGGAAAACTTGCGGCAGTGAAAGCAACGAGGTAATCCCAAACATACTGCCTCAGATTCGACTTCTCGATATCGAATTCATATCCGACACGGATCATAATGAACGACAGAGTAGCCATGGTTATGATTCGGACAATATCACCCACGGTGGCATAGGCCGAGCCTACAACGCCCGGCAACCACTGCGAGCCAATTAGTCCCAGCAGGAGTAGTATGGAGAATAGCAGCACCTTACGCATTACTGGTCAAAAGTCCTTTACTCCTATTTGTTGGCGGTTCAGTAATCGGTGTAATCGTTTGAACCCAGATCTAAAACTGCCAGAGCTGACCTGTATTTCTTGCTATCTTGTCCGTCAGTAACATGTTGTGAGTTCTTAATAATAACAGAAGAAACTATATTCAGCAGATTTTTTTAACGATAACCAGTTGAAACCTGCAATGACCTCTAAAATGGTGGCTTACTAATAATAGGGAGTGATGGAGAATCTCCTATAGTCCCATTTCCTGTTGATAGTTATCGGCAATCATCAGCTACACTATTCAATGTCCACACCGGGAGCGGACAGGAGTGAGCCCCTCAAACCTGTTTGTATTCACGCTCATTTCTGTGGTATATTGTGCGAAACAGAGAGGAGCAGACGCGATTCTTCAACAGGAAACAGCCGGCCGCTTTCAGTACCACAACAAATTTTTATTTCTTTATGTCGCGCTCCTTTTCATAACCACGTCATACTATCTTTTCCAATGGCCCATCATCGCCTATGACGCTGACCTGTGGTACCACCTCAATACGGGCAGATATATTCTCGATACAATGTCGATTCCTGATACCAGTTATTTTTCTTTTCTGTCTCCACCCAGAGAATGGATTAATTACTACTGGCTATTCCAGGTACTGGTCTACAAAATATTTTCACTTGCCGGTTATCAGGGCCTTATCATTTTCCGGACCTTTGTTTATCTTTTTCTCCTGGCAGTCATATTCATATACCTCCAGAAGAACGTAAAAGACAATCGCCTGTTTGCTTTTCTCGTCATTGTCTTCATCCTCTATTTTCTGTTCATGATCCCCCGCTACTTCGTTGTACGGCCCCATATCATCGCATATCTCTCAGTTGCCACCTTTCTTTATGTCCTTGAATTCAGGCCGGACAGGACTCTGTTGCTGCCGCTCGTTGCTCTCGTTTCATTCAATCTCTATGGAATAATGTATCCGATCATTATCCTGATATGTGTCGCATATCTCGTTGAGTCTTATGCAAGACGGATAAAGAGCAAAGCGCCTTTTGACAGCAAAGAGATGTTGTTCACCATCCCCCTTGTTATTTCCATGTGTGCGATCTTCGCGACCCCCCACGGGAGAGCGTTGCTGGCCGTACCGTTTACCGCGACATCGTTCTCTTCACAGTATGTAACGGAACTGGAGAAGCTGGGTATTGAAAAGCTCCTGTCCTTTAATATGGAATCATTCGCACCGACCCAGGTGAGCCTGTTTAACCTCCTGCTGCTCACAGCAGCCGTATCATGTATAACGGCCCTTGTGAAGAGAGACCTTCGGATCAGCCATCTGATTCTGTTTGCAGGCGGGCTCTTTCTGCTGGGCAAAGGGATACGTTTCATTTTTTATTTTTCTCTTCTTGCAATGCCCATGATAAAGGCACATCCCCCCATAACGTTCCTGAAAGAAAACAGAAAGCTGTACAGCCTGCCCGCTCTCTGCGTGGGGGCCCTGATGCTTATCATGCCGTACACATTTTTATCGAACACCTTTGCAAAGAGGCCTGCCTATCCTGTTTCATACAAAAAACTTCCCGTCGGCGTCGCAGCGTTTCTCAAACATGTCAAGACCGGTGGAACCATATTAAACGATCCCAATGTCGGCGGCTTCTACGAGTGGGAGCTGCATCCTGATTACAAAATTTTCATGGACATGCAGGTCGCGCTGCTCTTTCGGGATGAAGATTATTTTACCGCTGTCAGCAGCGTCAGAAATGAAGAGGTTTTCAGAAATGTCGTGTCCAGATATAATCCATCTTTTGTTACTGCACCGGTCAAGAACGCTTCATTCAGTCTTTTTGCATATACGTTTCCTGACTATGTTCCGGTTTTTTTTGATGACGTTGAAATACTGTACGTGAATAAATCGATCCTTCCAGACATTGCGGATAACTACGCGCTCAGGATAAATCCTTTCGTCCTTGCAAACCTGAAAATTGACTCATTAACGGACGCGGAAATCAACCTGCTTCTTGAGGAACTGTTGCGGATTAGAGAACTCTACGCTGATACGCAATTAACGAACAGCCTCATAGCAACAATCTATAATAAAAAGAGAGAGTACAAGAAATCTCTGCCATTTTCAGATAGAATCATAAAGGTATTCCCTGAATCACAGGACGGCTACAGACTCAAAGGAGACGCGCTCATGGGCATGAATCAGTTCGGCGACGCTGTCTCACACTATTCGTTGGCATTGAAGCGTTCGGGTGACACCCTGGAAAAACAGAGAGTGTACAAAAGAATCCTTCTCTGTTTTTACATCAACGGGCAATTTGACAAAGCGTATTCAATACTGAAGGAGTCAATCAATGTATTTGCCCCGGACAAGGACTACCATGACTATTACTATTTCGGCCTGACTGCAATGGAAGCAGGGAAACTGACAGAATCCCGCATGTTATTAAGATTTGCAGAGCTCACTGTGCCCGCCCACGATGTTCAATGGAAAAAGAAGATAGAGGAACAGCTCTCACGGTTCATCGTGGAGTAGGACCGGCACTTCTATGGGCACGATAACAGATCCAGCCCCTGTAAAATTATTTATCGGGATGCTCTCAAATGAGATTTCTCTGTTTGATGAGCTCATTGAAAGACTTGTGAACATCTACGGGGCGCCTGATCTTGAAAGCCCTGTCCTGCCCTGGGCGCATTCAGATTACTATGCAGATGAAATGGGCACTGAACTCAAGAGAAAATTTATTTTTTTTGCCCAATTGATCGATCCCGCCTCTATTGCCAGGATCAAATTAAAGACAAACGAGCTTGAACAGCGCTACCTGAACGAACGGGGAGGCCGGAGAATCAATCTTGATCCCGGTTATCTGGATTCCGCAAAACTCGTACTCGTGTCTACAAAAGATTTTTCGCACCGGATATATCTTGATCAGGGCATTTATGGAGAGGTTACACTGATCTATTCAAAAAATGATTACCAACCGTTACTATATACGTATCGTGACTACAGGTCTGAAGAATATCTCTCTGTATTCAGGAAGGCACGAGAACTCTACAAGAAAAAATACTAGACCCTGTCTCAAAATTAAAGAAACAGTAATTGTCATGCCCGCATGTCGCACGCGTGCATCCAGAAGCACTTAAAAAACTAGATTCCCGCCTGCGCGGGAATGACAACGGGTAGCTTATTCTCGATAAAATCTGATTTTGAGATAGGTTCTACAAACACGCTTCAGACATGAATAAGATGCATTAACGCTCATTGAGTAAATTGAACAGGCATTCATCAACCGCATCCAATACTTCCTTAAACATCCCCCCGTGGCTTTTGGCGCTGCCAAACAGCTCCTTTCGTAAGCACTGTATTTCAGGGTCATCGCACTGAATGTATGTTATGGGTCCCTTTTGCAGGGCATGCCTTTCCAGAATCAGCAGTTTTTTTGCCTTTCCAATGAATGAAGTTAGCGTCTCGTCTATTTTTTCCAAGGTTCTGTCTGCGTTCTGTGTACATTGTTCTGTGTTCTTGTCTGCTAAAATCCCTGATATTTCCCTCATCATAATATCCAATGTGTTATATTCCAGTCCCCTGACACCCCGACGCCACTGCAGCAGCATTGAATTCCGCCAGAACCAGAGGAAGTTTCTTTCACCGAGGGAAATAAGTTCGGAACACATATTTTGCAGGGGCACGTTGCAACGTGCCCCTGCAGGGGTAATTGAATTATCCCTGACTTCTGACCCCTGCCCCCTGACCCGTCCAGTTCCCGATGACAAATATTTCCAGAGATTAACCAGAACCTCTTGCCCGTTCTCATCACCAGGAGTATCAAAGTGCACCAGAGACAGAACTACCCTGCCCTGTCCGTATTGTCCTTCCACTACTGCAGGCTCACCTTTCAGTCTTGCGGGGTCCAGATTAATGCCGTAAATCTTCTCAAATTTTTCCCATCCGCCAGATGTCTCAACATCACCAACATTGAGATCGGAGCTGAAGGCATCATGCATCGCATCTCCATATGCGGCGAGAACTCTTATATCTGCATTTTCTTGAACGACAAATTGTGACGGCCACCAGGCGTGAAAGACGGATTCCTGACCCCTGACCCCTGACCCCTGTATAATTCCTTCCCATATCTGATGATCGTTAACATTTAATTTAACTCTGCCGCTGAAACTCGGGACCCTTTCTCCGGTGGATTTTCTTTGGACGTCCAGCAGCCCCATTCCACCCTTTCCCTGTGTTGCAAGACCGGCGCCGCCGCAGAAGCCAAGGTAGCTGCCTCCGGATTCAACAAACCTCCTGACTGCCCTTATGCCGCTGTCTCCCAGCGTTCTGCTCTTGTTTGATGCCCACCCCCCCGGAACAAAGAGCATCTTGTAGTGATCGAGCACTCCATTTCTAATATCTGCTGATCGAACCAGGTCAAAAGGCAGGGTGCTCTTTGTTAAGGCCTTATACGCCATAAGTCCCCAGAGAAAGGATTCATCCCATAAAAAAGCAACCGCTGATTTATTCGTATTTGATGGACCTGATTGCATTTTCAAAGTATTTGCTTTTGCGCGTTCGCTTAAATCGCAAATCCAAAGCACCAAATAACAAATAAATTCGAAATTCCAATCAAGAAAGTATGCAGGTTCCCATCATTGGTACTTATTTGCAATTTGTTATTTGGTGCTTGAAATTTTGTATTTGTTTGAATATCCCCTCGGCGTTACCATCCAGTCCTGCCATACAAATGTCTGGGAGTTGCCGATTATCACCGTACTCTGCATGTCGATTTCATTATCAGGCATATGCTCCAGATCAGTAATCGTGATGCTTTCGTTCTCTCTGGCTGCTGACCGTACGATACCGACAGGGGTCTCCCCCGGCCGTGCTTTCAGAATAATGTCCCGTGCCTTCCTTATGTGTTCCTGACGGCCCTTACTCTTTGGGTTATAGATGACGATCACAAAATCAGCCGATGCCGCTGCTTCAAGCCTCTTCTGGATTACCTCCCACGGCGTCAGCAGATCACTCAGGCTTATGGAGGCAAAATCATGCATCAACGGCGCACCAAGCCGTGCAGCGCTGGCGCTGAGCGCCGGGATGCCGGGGATGACTTCGATCTCAATGTCCAGACCGCTGACCGCTGACCGCTGACCGCTTATTATTTCAAACACCAGTCCTGCCATCGCATAGATGCCGGGGTCTCCGCTACAGATGATAGCAACACGCTTTCCTTCCCCTGCCAGCTCAACAGCCCTGGAACAGCGCTCAACTTCCTGACGCATGCCGGAAGACATCACTTCCTTGTCGCATATCAAATCCCTTACCAGATCAAGGTAGGTCTTATATCCAACAATGATTTCCGCATCCTGAATCGCCTTCTGAGCCGCTGGTGTCAGGTGCGCCGTACTTCCCGGGCCTATCCCTACAATATAAATTCTGCCTTTGCTATCGCTAATGTTACATTCCCCCGTTTCTGTTTTGGCACGATCAGGCTGTAATCGTCAGAGACTGTACGTGCCGCCAGGAGAGCCGCCGGTTCAGCAACTCCCGCTGCACCGGTGGCTGCCATCACCGTCTCCGATCGTGCCAGTTTATTGTTCGATGATGCAAGATTGAGCTCTTCCGCTGAAAAAAACGCTATGATCAATGCATTGTCCTGCGCATACTCAAGCAGCCCCGTTTCGTCCTTTTTCAGGTCAATTGATGCAATACTCTTTATGGAATGAGGAGACAATTTTTCATCCTGCATGATTTCAGCAACAACAGACGCTATCTCCTCTTTATGCGTTCCCCTGTTACATCCTATCCCGGCAATAAGGTTCCGTGGCCTCAAAAAAAACACATTTGACTGGAGCAGACGGCTCGAGATTATGACATCAGCCTGCTCTGCTGAATCCACAATTGTAAACTCAGCAGGAACCCTTTCCGGCATGAATGCGAGTTCCGAGAAGACCCTGAGCGTTTTGCCATTCACAATTTTCGCACTGATCTCTTTGAGCTTACCGGCATCCTCCGCAAACAGATTTTTTTCTTCTGCCCAGAGATCGAGGGAAAGCTTTCCCTGCACGTCAGATGCGGTGGTAATGACTGCGCGGGCTCCAATGTAATCTGCAATTTCCCGTGCAAGTGCATTTGCCCCGCCAATATGCCCGCTTAACAGGCTTATGGCAAATTCGCTGTTTTCATCAAGAACAACAACTGCCGGGTCTGTCCGCTTGTCATTTAAGAGGGCTGCAATTGTTCTTACAACAATCCCTGTTGCCATTATAAATATTAACCCTTTGGATTCCTTCCAAATCAGGGGTAACTCGGGAACTGCCCCTGCAGATGTAAATTTCATGATCCGCGCCCCCGGGTACAAGGCCTGGATCCGCTGCGCAAGCCTACGGCCGTTGTCTGTGACATAAAATACTGCGTAAGGGACATTTGCCTTCACGCCCTCTGACCCCTGACCCCTGTTTTACTTCCTGTATCCATGTTTAAAGCCCTTGTTATACAGTTTTGATTCTTTGTGCAGCTGGCTCTCTGATGCCCTGAGAGACTCTCCTATATAAATTAATGCTGTCTTTGTTATCCCTGCTTCCCTGACCTTTTCCACAATCTCTCCCAGAGTGCTTTTGATTATTCTTTCTCCGGGCCATGAAACCTTTTCCATGACAATGACCGGAGTATCTTCCGTATATCCCTCCAGCAGTTCTTGACGGACCTTCTCAATCATGCCGACGCTTAAAAAAATCACCATCGATGCATTGATTTTTGCAAGATCACTCAGTTTCTCTTTCTCAGGGACAGGGGTCCTGCCTTCTATCCGTGTAAAGATCACGGTCTGGGTGATTTCAGGTATGGTCAGCTCCTGTCCGAGTGCTGCCGCGCCTGCCATGGCAGAGGATACGCCCGGCACCACTTCATAGGGAATGTCCAGAATTCTGAGCCGCTCGATCTGCTCCGAAATTGCACTGTAAAAAGAGGTGTCGCCGGTATGGAGCCGTACAACCGTACCGCCCTTTTGATGGGAAGACCTGATAAGATCGATAATCTCATCCAGGGTCTTTCCCGAAGAATCATGGACCTCAGCCCGGGTGCCTGCAAAGACTTCAGGATTCACAAGGCTTCCTGCATAAATAATTACATCAGCTGATTCAAGGAGCCTTCTTCCTTTCACGGTTATCAGTTCAGGATCTCCGGGCCCTGCTCCAATAAAATAAACCCTGCCGCCGTTAATCACCCGCTAACCTCTCCTCTATGTACTCATTTAAAATCACCATAGCTGACTGTATCTCATCTGTCTGCGGCAATTTACGGATTAAAATATCTATATAGTTTTTATTGAGCAGCAGCCTGATTGATTCATCAAAATGCAAATCATACACCCATGATAACTTCATTAACTTAAAATCATTTTCGGTCTCTATTTGAGAATAGGATGCTATCTGTTTTCTTGCAAGGCATGAAAGCATTTCTCTTGAATATTCAGGAGTGTCCGGGACTCCAAATGCCGTCGCAGACGCCCTCTGCTCTGCAGGGCTGTCATAGTATTCAATAAACACCCGGAAAATATCGACCTTGTCCGCGTCACGGATCAGCTTCAGAAAAAATATTTCTTCCAGGCCCTGCCGTGATGGGATGGCATACGCATTGTGAAATTTTACGGTATTGAGAATCAGTGCACGTTCATGACCAGGAAGCGCCTGAAGGACCTTTTCCTGTATCAGTGTTTTCACTCCGAGCAGACCGTGATTTTTTGAATCAGCATCCCTGAACGTTTTATACTCAGCGTACTGCGGAAACCTGCCGACATCGTGGAAGAGGGCCGCTGTTTCAGCCAGTCTTATTCCGTTGTTATCAAGAGACAGCCCCTTTGCGATGGCGATCATATTCAAACAGACATTGTGCGAATGCTCGACCTTGAGGGCTATATTCTTCTGGTCTTCTTTGTTATCTGAATAAAAAGTCCTGGTAAACCGGGAAAACCATTGTTTCATAAAACGCAGATCTTTTTCTCTCATTTTCTGACAATCACCAGAGAAAAGTAATTGATCTCATCCTGCCGGACATCCCTGATATCGTGAATGACCTGTTCGTCCTCCATCGTGGCCCTCGATATAAAAACAGCCTTATCAACAATGTTCATCTCCGTAAGAAGGTGCATAATCTCACTCCATACTTTACTCACCTTCATGAGCACAACCGTATCAAAGACGGTCAGTGTATCCTTCAGGTCCTCCATGTAATTGGCTGGCAGGAGCGCGATCTTTTCATTTGCGAGCCCGAGCGACACCGATGCCCGTGCAGCAGCGGCATTGATTGACGATACCCCGGGGATGATTTCAATATGCAGGTCCGGAAGCGCTTCTTTCAGCCTGTCATAGAGATAGAAAAAAGTGCTGTATATCGTCGGATCACCCAGCGTTAAAAAAACCACATCATTTCCTTTTTCTAACTTGCTCAAGATAGCCTGTACCGTCTCATTCCACTTTTGATCCAGTTCGCCGTCATCAACCAGAGAGGAAGTTCGTATGTTAGTAAATCCCGAAGTTTTTGGTACTGTTGCGCTTCCGCGCTTCCGCGCTTCCGCACTCTTTGTTCCCTGCTGTTTCGTTTTCTTCATCGGGAAGTATGCTTCGATGACCTCCTTGCCATCGAGGTTTACGGCCTTTGCAGCGATCGAAAGCGCCAGGCTGCTTCCCCCTTCTTTTCCCGTGGGAACACAGATGACATCACTTTGCTGAATGACCTTTACGGCCCTGACCGTCATCAGCTCCGGGTCACCCGGGCCGACTCCTGCAACACGGAGCGTTCCGGTCATTTAACCCCTCTCTCCTTTTACGATAAATATCGGATTCAGGGCGCTCATATGTCTCTTCCGGTTAATCATTTTTGACCTCGATATGGATACTTCACTGATTTCAATTTCAAATTTATGGTTCTCCAGGGATTTCACCGCCTCATTCAGCGTGTCAATCGTTGCGGCGTTGATAACAATGATGCCTGAATTCATTCGTTCAGCAACAGCATTCATGATAGTGCCCATGTTTCCTCCGCTGCCACCGATAAAGACCCTGTCAGGAGCTGGTAAATCTTTCAGGGCATCAGGCGCATCGCCCCTTATTATCTCAACATTCTGTATGTTGAATTTTATCCTGTTTGCCTGTATATTTTCTGCCCGCTCACTGTTTTTCTCAATTGCAGTAACCTTAAGCTCAGGACAGATGCCTGCCGCTTCAATGGATACTGAACCTGACCCGGCGCCGATGTCCCAGAATACCCCCGTCCGCGGCAGCCTCAGTTTATGCAGCGTAACCGCCCTGACTTCATCCTTTGTTATCATGCCTTTTGAATGTTTGATCTCTTCTTCTCTAATTCCAAATGTTGTTGCTGACAGCTGAGCGCTGACAGCTGATTGCTCTTTATCGTCTCTGATCTGTGCTCTGAGCTCTTTGTTCTTTATTATAATGACCACATTGGGATGCTCAAATGAGCCTCGGGCAATTTCTTCTGCTGTTCCTTCCGTAATTCTTTCGTCATCATATCCGATTTTTTCACAGACATAAATAGTTAAAGCTGACGGCTGATCCCTGAAAGCTGAGCGCTTTAAAACTTCTGCCGCTATCACTGCAGGGTTATTCACCTTATCAGTCAGGATTCCGATTTTCTGATATTGGCCAAGCAGACCGGGAAGGTCTTTCAGCTCATATTCGAGCCTTCTCCTTTTCGCCGGGTCCGGCCCCCCGTGAAAGCTTATAAAATAGGCTCCGCTTGAAGTCTCCCGTATTTTTGAAAATGCAACCTGCAGGCTCGAAAGGTCCGGAAACACCTCTACATCATCTTTGCCGAACCGCTCTACAACAAGCCGTCCAATACCGAAAAACATCGGGTCGCCGGCAGCCAGGAGCGTTATCTTTTGGTCTTTATAATTGTCGGCGATATAATCCAGCGTTTCATAGACACTGCCATGCATAATGATTCTGTCCTTCACGATGTCATACTCATCATATTTCTTGAATACATCCAGGAGCCGGTTATTTACAAGCACTGCTTCTGACTGAAGAACGATATCCTTTGCCGGCTTCTCGAGCGGCCTGAACCCTATTCCTATAACATGAATCTTATTCACTGGCTACCACGATCTCCCCTTTATACGATACAAGATAAGACGCAACAGGAACGCCGCCGGTTATTGTTTCAGCATATTTTTTTGCAGATCTGCATATTTTGCGCAGGGGCAGTTCATGAATTCCCCCTGCAGAGGCATCGATTATATAATCAAATATCTCACGTGCGGTATTGAAATCTTTACCCTCCGGGATATTCATTCCAAGAGAACTCAGAAACTCCACGGCCTTCGTAATATCAATTGCCCCGAACCTCACATGAGTCTGCGGCGTGGCCATTGCGATTTTCAGCATCTTTGCCCATTGCGCACAGAGGTGTACTTTTTCAAACCCGTGCATCGCGGCCTCACGCAGTGAATACTCAAGGTAATCTCCCATCAGCACGTATGCTTCTTCAGGCAGGTTATATGCGTTCATATGGGATTTTTCTGATGAACGGCCTGCTGAAAGGACAATTTCTGCCAGTCCTGTTGCCTGTGCAACATCCATTGAGGAAGCTATCGTAGCGGTCCAGGCTTCAGTAGATACCGGCTTTACAATGCCTGTTGTCCCCAGTATTGAGATACCCCCAACGATGCCCAGTCTATGGTTCAAGGTCTTCTTTGCCAATTTCTCGCCCTGTGGAACAATTATCGTGATTTCAATTGCAGGGGCACGCTGCAACATGCCCCTGCCGCTGTCAACCGCCTCTCCCACCGCCTCTTCGATCATTTTCCTCGGAACCGGATTAATTGCCGGCTCTCCCACAGGAATAGAAAGCCCCGGCTTGGTGACCATGCCGACCCCTTCGCCGCCTTTAATGATTACCCGTAGGGGCACGTTGCAACGTGCCCCTACGCTTGCGTTCACACTCTCACGCTTTCCCGCTAACCTGGCTTCCGCCACAATCTCCGCTCCATGGGTCACATCCGGGTCATCGCCCGCATCTTTTATCACCGATGCCCATGCGGTTTTTCCCTGACCCCTGGCCCCTGATCCCCTGACCCTGAACTTCACCCTGCTTCGATCAGGAAATGGGATTTCAACCGCGTTAGTGCGTAAGCTCGGAAGCTCGCAAGTTCGCAAGTTATTACTATCATTCCCACTTCCACGCTTCTGCGCTTCCGCACTCAGCAGCAGCAGAGCTGCTGCTTTCGCTGCTGCTGCCGCACATGCACCGGTCGTATATCCTGAACGGAGTGCTTTCTTTCTCACCGGCCCCTGACCTCCGACCCCTGATCCCTGTCTTTTCTAGTATTGATACTCATAGACCATCTGGTCCATAGCATCATCACGCAGGAGATACCGGACCTTGTCTTCGGCAATCATTTTAAAGGCATGCTGAATGATCTCCTTGTAAAAATCACAGAACACCGCTTTTTTGTGCATGTTCCCGCGCGCATACATCTCTGCAGGGCACGGGGAGCCGCAAATGTGCCTGAAATCACAGGAATCGCATTCATCGATGTGCTCAACCATCCTCGACCTGATCGTTTTAAATGGCTTTGAGTTCATCGCTGTTTTGATGGATGTCTTAAAGATATTTCCGCCCGAAAACTCCTTGAATCCGATAAACTCGCCACAGGGCACCATCGCTCCGTCTGCAGTGACCGTGAGGAATGTGCGCCCTCCGCCGCAGGGAGAAATATCGCACATCATGCGCCGTGCTGTTGGAGAAATTATCGCAAGCAGCACATTGGCAAAGTTGCCGATCACGATCTGCTGTCCGGACTTCCTCGTAAGGTCAATTGCCGTGTCAACCGCCTTTATCAGGTTTTTTGCGAACGTCCTGTCATCGGGTTTGACCGAGTCTGAACGCTTCTGGGTAACGCGGACAGGATTCAGTAGCACCATCGGGACCTTTTTTGTGTGGAGAAATGCAACGTGCTCTGCAAGCCTGTTTACATTGTGCTTATTGACAGTGCAGATGACATTCAGTCCCTCATATCCCCTGAACCAGTCGAGAGCCTGAACGGCCTTGTGGTAATTTCCGCCGCCTTCCCTGGATCGGCGGGAGCGGTTGTTCATGGTGGCAGTGGGGGCATCAAGCGATATCCCGATTCCAACACGATACTTCTTTATAGAATCAACGTCCTCTTTTTCGAGCAGCAGTGCATTTGTCTGAATGCCGAACAGCATCTTTTTATGATATTTCTTAATCCCTTTAAACAGGATGTCCTTTACCATCAGGGGCTCTGCAGCATGAAATACGATGACAGGTTTTTTTCTGGTCTCCTTAAAGTGGTCTGCGATTTTCCCCAGTACTGTATCAAGCTGCTCTGCCGTCATCTGTGTTCCGTGCTGCCGTATCTTTGACGGGATGTAGCAGTACGGACAATTGGCATTGCACCGGTCCGTCGGGTCAATATACACACAATTCAATGGCTCATTGAACCTGAAGTTGTGCATTTCCGTGTCAAGGTGCTTCATCTCTTTTCTGTAGAGGTCAATCAGTTCCTGGGGGAGCATGAAACTCCCATTGCTCCGCGGCAGAACGCTCCAGAATATATTTTCAGGGTCGAGGGCAAGTTTCCAGTCAGTATCGACATTCGAAAACGACAGCCCCCTTTCAGCACGTTCTGGTGAATGCCCGTTCTTCTTTTTCTTGCTCATGATCACTCAATCTCCTTTTTCCTGTTCATTTTTTATACCGTTCAGTGGTCGTTCCCGTTAATAGAGAAATCCGCACAAAAAATTTTAGGGTGAGCCGGACAGAAAAAACTGCCCGGCCCTGAATACTCCATTGATTAAAGAGGCATTTTCCTCTTGGGGACATCACCATACATCACAAAATGTGTCAAACCATTTGCGGTTTTTGCACATTTCATGTGATAGGAGATTGGAGCCTTTGCGTTCTTCTTAACTGCTTTGTTAGCCTTCTTCACAACGTCACCCCCTTTTCAATGAAGTTTCGAGAGATTTTAGAATCTCCCGTCTGGCCTCACCAACGGTGAGGGGAATTCTCTCAAAATCAAGGTTATCGTCATGCTTCAGTTTGTAAATCAGCTCCGCAATGTGCGGAAGCCGCAGCTTTATATTTGCCATTTCCTCCGGTGCATTAAAGACTTCTTCAGGTGTTCCGCCCCTTTTAACGCGTCCTTTGCTCAGGATGAAGAGCCTGTCGAGAAAGACCGGTACAAGGTCCACACTGTGCGTTGCCATGATCACGGTCACCCCGTTCTCCCTGTTGAGCCGCTGAAGCAGCTTCATCATTTTATATTCGCCCATGGGGTCGAGACCGGCAGTTGGTTCATCCAGCAGAAGGACCTCGTGTCCCATGGCAAGGAGGCCGGCAATGCATGCCCGCTTTCTCTGTCCAAAACTCAGGTTGTGAACGGATTTGCGTTCAAGGCCGTCCAGCTCAACTTCATGCAGGGCGTTCAGCACCCGCTCTTCAACGTCACGTGACGCAAGTCCCATATTGGTCGGGCCGAAGGCAACATCCTCAAACAGGGTCGGAGCGAATAACTGGTCATCCGGGTTCTGAAACACAAGCCCTACTTTTTTATAAATCTCTCTCGGGGAGAGCGTCCTGATATCAACGCCGCACAGGGAGACACTGCCCTCAACGCCCTTGAGAAGCTTGTCCATCGCCCTCAGGAGCGTTGTCTTTCCTGATCCATTTGCACCCAGCAGCCCGATGAACTCACCCTTCGCGATATCAAGACTTATATCGGACAGTGCGCGTGTTCCATCAGGATATTTGTATGAAATGTTTCTAACACAGTACATCAGATCATCCACACAGCACCCCCGACAATCACGATACAGGCTGCCGCCATAAGCTCTCGTGCCCGGAACGGTTTTCTTTTCAGCAGCGGGATATCACCGGTATAACCCCGCTGGACCATGGCATCAGCTGTTTTCTGGCTCTGCTCAAAACCGCGCAAAACAAGCGACCC
>Ga0209536_100009648_pt1 | contig 14340 bp, 10 predicted proteins | sample DeeMarSeWOR28_12_FD_187461 | JGI IMG/M metagenome (GOLD analysis project Ga0209536, IMG submission 187461) | Marine sediment microbial communities from White Oak River estuary, North Carolina - WOR-2-8_12 (SPAdes) (version 2) | ecosystem: Environmental > Aquatic > Marine > Intertidal zone >...
TTCGTCCTTGAATCTGGCCCAGGCCGTAATGATCATCTGCTATGAGCTAAGGCGAGATAGATCATCAGAGAGCAAACCTTTTGTGCCGCGACTCGCCAACCGTCAGGAACTGGATGGGATGTATGCTCAATTGAAAGATGTGCTGGTCAAAATCAGTTACATCCAGCCGGACAATCCCGATTATTTTATGAACAACCTCCGCCAATTCGGCACGCGCATGAGATTACGGGCCAAGGAAGTCACTATTATTCGCGGCATCTGCAGGCAGATTAACTGGTACGGCAAGAAGTGCTTCCAGGATGGAATGAAACAGCGCGGAGATGACCCATGCGATTGATTCGCTTCGGCGCTGCAGGACAGGAAAAACCGGGTCTGTGGCAGGCCGGCAAAATTGTCGACCTGCGCGCCATCTTCCCGGAGATACCGGACATCGGCGAACGCTTCTTTACCGAGGGCTGGCTGCAGCGGATCGACAGGATTAAGGATCCGGGTCAGGCGCTGGATGTTCGCCTGGGGTGCCCGATAAGCCGGCCTTCGAAAATTATCTGCCTGGGTTTGAATTATTTCGACCACAGGGAAGAAAGCGGCTTTGAAAAGCCTCAACAACCGCTTTTGTTTTCCAAAACGCCCAACGCCCTTAACGGGCCGTTTGACCCCATTCTGCTGCCCCGCAGTTGCGATCAAATCGATTGGGAGGCTGAGCTCGCGGTTGTCATTGGAAAAGCGGGCAAGCGCATCGCAGCCTCAGAAGCCCTGGATTACGTTGCCGGATTCTCGGTAATGAATGATGTCTCCGGCCGGCAGGCCCAGTTTTCGGATGGGCAGTGGTTTCGCGGCAAGTCTTTTGATACGTTTGCCCCCATGGGGCCCGCACTGGTTACCGTTGATGAGATCGAAAATTTGCAGAACCTTACCGTAAAGGCGCGGGTGAACGGCGAGGTCATGCAGGATGGCAACAGCGCTGACATGCTATTTGACATTCCCACGATCATCGCCTTTATCAGCGAGGACATAACGCTGATGCCCGGCGATATCATATCTACCGGTACGCCATCGGGGGTTGGCATCTTCCGGGATCCACCGGTGCTGCTAAAAGCCGGAGATGTTGTCGAGTGCGAGGTTGAGGGTGTTGGTTGCATCCGCAACACAGTAAAGCGATCTTAAAGATGCTTTAATGAAAGTGCGCTAGAGTTTAGAGTGATCTAAAGTGACTAAAGTTAAGGAATTCTATCATTTGTTTATATTGAATGCTGGAGCGAAGCGACACCGAAACTTTAGGCACCTCCAACTTTAGTTCACTTTAGGCACCCATAATCGTTGGGGCGCTCTTTATCTTGTAATTTTGGACCGTCAAGTTTTAACTCCCAAAAGATTTTATTTGAACGGCTTTGCCGCGATCCATCTGCAGCACGTGGGTAATGCAATTTAAATTTTGATCTTCCTGATCGGGCACGTAAATTAAATGGGTCGGCGTGTGATAGCCGATATAGTCAAAAACATTGCGCAGCGTTGCTTTGTTTCTGATATCCAGCCCCTGCAAGGGTTCGTCCAGTATAAGAAACACCGGCGATTTAACCATTGCCCGGGCGAGCAGGATCAACTGGCGCTGCCCGTGCGAAAGACGCCCGAATTTCTGATCGGCCAGGTCATGGATCCCTAAAAACCTGGACCAGGCGCCGGCTATGGCCAGCTGTTCGGCGCTGCACTTCCGATACAGCCCGTTTGAGGCAAAAAAACCCGAACACACCACTTCAAAAGCATCGGTGTGCTGATGTTGCCGCAACTGCAGATCAGATGAAATATAGCCGATTTTTTCCTTGATATCCCATATGCTCTGACCCGCACCCCGTTTTTGACCGAACAGGTAGATGTCATTGGCATAGGCCTGCAGGTTGTCCCCGTTTATGAGCGCGAGCACGGTGGACTTGCCGGCTCCTGACGGCCCCCGGATCATCCAGTTTTCACCGTCTCTGACCTTCCAGTTGAAGCCGTCGAGGATCAATTTTGAGCCGTACTGAACGGTGACCTTCTTCATCTCGATTAAAACACGGCCACCGGCGCCTGGTTTATGGTCATCCATCTGAGATTTCTTTGCTGCGCTGCCGGGCGGCATGCTGAAAAGCACTTGCGGATCCAACGGAAGCAACGGATTGTCCGTTTCATAGGCCTGCTCGACAATTTTCGGTCTGAATACCGCCTCTTTTTTGCCTGCTTTATAAATTTGGCCCTGCTTTAACAATAAGACGTGCGTTACGCTCGGAAGAATTTCATCGAAACGATGGGTAATTAAGATCAACTGGACGTTTGTTTGAGCCAGCGTGTTAATGGTATCTGCCAGTGATTGGCGGGTCGGTTCGTCCAGTCCCGCAAAGGGTTCATCCAAAATCAATAGGCTCGGGCCTTTGAATAATGCCCTGGCGATTAAGACTCTGTTCATTTCGCCGGTGGTCAATGAAGTAACATCTCTTTCCAGTAACTGCTGGATGCTGATTTTTTCAGCAACTTCGCGCAGCATTTTGAGATGATGAATCTGCCGGGCGTCTCCAGCCGCCTGATGGGTAATCAGATCTTTGACCGATGTAAACTCCTGTCTTTTGCCACTGAGCTCCCGGAAGAAACCTTTGCGGTTTTCGCGTGTAAAAATTTCGCGATGAAGTTCGGGCGCGACATACCCCATCTGACCGGCAACAGCGGCCCAGCTGTGGTGATCGTTTTCGGAAAAGTGATATCTGATGCGGCCGCCGACGATGGGAACTTGACCCAATAGCGAACGGGCAAAAGTGGTTTTGCCGGATCCATTTGGACCCAGTACGGCCCAGTTCTCATTGGAACAGATTTGCCAGGACGTATTGTGAAGATAGGGTCGGTCACGTAAACGAACGGTTATGTTGTCAAGGCTTATAAGCGGAGCGGTTTGCATAGATTAATAGTGGCTGTCGGCATATTCTACCCAGCCACCGGTTTCCACCAGCGCGCGGGCAAATTCGGGCAGAGAAAATTGAATTTCTTCTGTTTGGTCGCTCGCTGAAATTTTGAATACCTGCTGTTTCAGATCCGTTGTTACGGTCGTTTCCTGGTGGGCGTAGCTTTGGAAAAGGCGATCGATGGTCGCTGCCGGCAGCTCAACAGCCAGCATGCCGCAGTTGAACATATTTTGTCTGAAGATGCGCGCAAAGCTCTCGGCAACAACCAGATGAATATTGTTTTCCTCCAGGGCCCAGGGCGCATGTTCACGGGACGAGCCGCAGCCGAAGTTCGCGCGCGTCATGATGACGCTTTTGCCGGCGATATCCGCCTGCCCCCGGAAACCATCCAGTTCAAGATCTTCAAAAAGATGCGGCCCCAGTGCCTCCCGGGTAATTTCAGTCAGGTACTTGGCTGCAATGATTTCGTCGGTGTTAATGTCCGCCCGATCCAGAAACAAAACCTTGCCACTGAAGTTTTTCACCGTATTCATGACCAGCTAAATGCCTCCGAGTAGAATTTGTATTTTTTAAGCACGAAAGCGCGAAAACGCGGAGACACGCAAGATTTTTTTCGTGCTTTTTAAATTTCGTGTTTTCGCGGGTGATTTTTTATTCACCGCCCCCAGTAAACAGGGTTGAGTTGACGATCCGGCCTGCGATTGCAGTGGCTGCGGCGGTTGCAGGGCTCATTAAATGGATCATGCCCCCTTTTCCCATGCGGCCGCTGAAATTGCGGTTGGTGGTTGCGGCGCACACTTCGCCATCTGCCAGGACGCCGGTGCTCATCCCCAAACAGGCACCGCATGTTGGATTTGTTACGCAAAAACCGGCGTCCATAAAGATGCCCATTATGCCTTCTTCCAGCGCCTGGCGAAAAACCTTGGGCGTGGCCGGTGAAACGATTGCGCGGACATTATGATCGATTTTCTGTCCCTTTAATACCCGAGCAGCAATTCTTAAATCTTCGATGCGGCCGTTGGTGCAGGAGCCGATATATATCTGATCGACCACCGTACCGCCCATCTCCTTGACCGTTCTGACGTTATCCGGCTTGAAACCATCGGTCACCAGGGGCTCCAGGCTGCTGACGTCGTGTTCAATGATTTCTTCGTAGGCGGCATCTTCATCCGGCCAGAATGCTTTGAAGGCTGTGAGCGCTGCCGATTGATCAGGGTAGTCGTTTTCAATAAACGGCCATAAATAGCTCACGGTGGTTTGATCCGGATAGCAGATACCGCAGGTCGCACCGGCCTCAACGGCCATGTTGCACAATGTCATGCGGCTATCCATGCTCATGCCGGTCACCACCGGCCCGCTGAATTCGATGACCTTGTTGGTGGCACCGTTTACCCCCAGGCGGCCGATGATGGAAAGAATAACATCTTTGGCGAAGACGCCGGCCGGCAGGCCACCGGTAATTTCGATTTTGATGGTTTTGGGATAATGGAAGGCGCAGATGCCTTTCAGGATACCGACTTCAAGGTCGGTCGTGCCCACACCGGCGGCAAAAGCGCCAAAGGCGCCGTGGGTGCAGGTATGCGAATCGCCCATAATGATGGTATACCCCGGCCGGACAAAGCCCTGCTCTGGAAACAGGGCGTGACAGATGCCGTTTCTGCCGATATCAAAAAAATCACGAATATGGTGTCGCCGCGCCCACTGCCGCAGAATTTTACCCTGAGTCGCCGTCTTTGAATCCTTGGCCGGTGAGACATGATCAATGACCGCTTTAATTTTATTCGGATCGAATACACGATCCTTGCCCCGTGCAACCAGGTCGGTGATGGCCATGGGGGTGGTAATCTCATGGCAGAAGACGGCATCCAATTTCAGTACATGAACATCGTCAGACGGATTGTCGATCCGATGCGTGTCGAATATTTTTTCAGCAACAGTTTTACCCATAATGTCTCCCAAGCAGCTGTTTGCGGCTCTTTATTGATTATACCAGCGATGCATTTAGTTCAAGTTGAATTTGAAGAGGATAGAATATAATTGTAGAGCGCGTGGTCTACACTGTCAAATATCAGGGGTCAGTTTTCAGAGCACAGATGTCAGAAGACAGAAGAGCAAAAATTTTCAACTCGTTGAAGTCATCGGTTCTGTCGTCAATCCGCAACCCGCAATCTAAAATCCGAAATACACTAATCCGAGTCGGATTTAAGCACCGCCAAAAAAGCCGATTGCGGGATCATCACTTTGCCCACCATTTTCATGCGTTTTTTGCCCTTTTTCTGCTTTTCGAGCAACTTGCGTTTGCGTGTAATGTCTCCGCCGTAGCATTTAGCGGTAACATCTTTTCTCAGGGCTGAGACCGTTTTGCGGGCAATAATATTTCCACCGATGGCTCCCTGAATGGCGATTTTAAACATCTGTCTGGGGATTTCCTGGCGCAGCTTTTCACAGGCGATTCGGGCCCTGCCAACGGCATTGTCCCTGTGAACCAGCTGAGATAAGGCATCGACCCGTTCGGCGTTAATCAGAATATCCAATTTGACGAGGTCTGTTTCGCGGTAATCGATTAAATCATAGTCAAAGGACCCGTATCCCTGGGTGATGGATTTGAGCCGGTCATAAAAATCATAAATAACCTCAGCCAGCGGCATTTCAAATATCATTTCCATGCGATCGCTGGTGAGATAGTGATAGGTTTTGTTGAGGCCACGCCGCTCAAGGCATAATTTCATCACCGCGCCCATATAGCGATCCGGTGTAATAATCGCTGCCCGGATAAAAGGCTCCCGGGTCTTGTCAATGCGGGTCGGATCCGGGTAATACGCGGGATTGTCGATGGTTAATTCCCTGCCATCATTCATGACGAGCTGATACTGGACAGAGGGTGCCGTCAGAATAAGCGAAAGATCGTATTCGCGTTCAAGTCTTTCCTGAACCACTTCAAGATGTAACAGGCCCAAAAATCCGCAGCGAAAACCAAATCCCAAAGCCGCCGAGCTGTCTTTCTCATAAACCAGAGAGGCATCGTTTAAGCTCAGCTTTTCCATCGCAACTGCCAGTTCCTCGTAGCCGTCCGATGCGGTGGGATATATCGAAGAAAAAACCACCGGCTTGGTCATTTTGAAGCCCGGCAAGGCGGCATCGCAGGGCTGATCTTCATGGGTGACCGTGTCGCCGCAGCGAGTGTCGCTGATTTTCTTGATACCGGCGATAACGTAGCCCACCTGACCGGCGGAAAGCGTTTTGAGTGGTACGCGTTTTAGTTGAAAAATGCCGACTTCCTCGACGCGGTAGGCAGCCTTGTTTGATTTGAAACTAATCCAATCTCCGGGCTTGATCTGTCCGTGCATAACGCGCAGATGTACGACGGTGCCGCGATAGGCATCATAATGTGAATCAAAAATAAGTGCCTGTAACGGCCTGTCGATACGCCCTCTGGGTGGTGGTAGTTTTGTGACGATGGCCTCAAGGACCTGATCGATTCCAAGTCCCTGTTTGGCCGAGACCTGAAGCGCGGCTTGCGGATCAAGCCCCAGATCCTCTTTAATTTGCTTCTTGACGCGATCGATATCAGCCGAAGGCAAATCGATTTTGTTGATAACCGGTAAAATTTCCAGATTATGTTCCAGTGCCAGGTACAGATTTGAAAGGGTCTGGGCTTCGACGCCCTGGCTGGCATCGATTAACAGCAACGCGCCTTCGCAGGCCGCCAGGGCGCGTGAGACTTCGTAACTAAAATCCACGTGACCGGGAGTGTCGATCAGATTTAAAAAATAGGATTGATTGTCAGCGGCAGTGTAGGGCAGGCAAATCGTCTGACTTTTGATGGTAATGCCGCGTTCACGTTCGATATCCATGGTATCGAGAATTTGATCCTTAAAATCCCGATCCGAAACAATGTTCGCCATCTGAATGAGTCGGTCGGACAAGGTGGATTTGCCGTGATCGATATGGGCAATAATACTGAAATTTCTGATATTTTGCATTTTATACGTCTGTATGGCTGTAAGGTCTCGGGCATCTTGGTTTCGATAGACGCTTGAAAGTGTTGAAGAATCTAAAAGTCAGTTGACACAAATTGCCTTTCTGGATATATTATTAGAATACACAAAATAAAAACGTTTACCTATCAGTTTTTCTCGAAACCTGTCAACCCCGGCTTTCCCGACGGATCTGGGAGATATCTCATTACGCTGATGAGCAAAACAAGTTCAAATATTCGTGTGTTAATCGTTGATGACGATTCCAGTGTCAGAAATACGATCCACGAGTACATCGCAAATGCCGGCTTTGATCCCACGGCAGCAGCCTCTGCTGAGGAAGCACTTGACTTGGTTGAAAAAAATGACTTTGACGTGGTGATAACCGATATCCGCTTGCCGGGAATGGGCGGGCTTGAACTGACAAAAGTGATCAAGCAAAAAAACGGAGCTGATGTCATAGTCGTAACCGGATACAGCGATGACTATTCTTATGAAGAAGCGATCAACATCGGCGCCAGTGACTTTGTTATTAAACCGGTGCGCCTTGAAGAGCTGTTGCTGAGAATGAGACGTGTGCTCAAAGAACGCCAGTTGAGTACCGAGCGCACCCGGATGATGGAAAAATTGCAAAAGCTGGCCACCACCGACGGGCTCACCAAACTGTACAACTCAAGATCTTTTTACTCCCAGTTAGAGTTGGAGGTGGACCGTTTTAATCGTTACAAACATCCGCTTTCTTTGCTGTTGCTGGATATCGATAATTTCAAAGAGTTTAACGATACCTATGGCCACCTGGAAGGCGATAAAGTGCTGGTGCGCTTCAGTCAGATTATCAAAGATTGCCTGAGAACGAATGACTCGGCCTATCGTTACGGCGGGGAAGAATTTACGGTGATCCTTCCGGAGACCAATGGTGATGAAGCCAAAACGGTTGCCCAGCGCATCCGATCCACCCTGGAAACCGAGGATTTTACGCCAACCCCCGACGAATTTGCAAAGATTACGATCAGTATCGGCGTAACCCAGTACTTTCCCAAAGAAGAATTATCCGCCTTTATTCGGCGAGCAGACCAGGCCATGTACTTTTCCAAACAAAATGGCCGCAATCGCGTTACGGTCCTGCTGGCCGAACCGCACGTCAAGTCCAAACTCAAAGCCTAGCACTGGAAAAGTGCCTAAAGTGCCTAAAATGAGCTAAAGTGCCTAAATCTATTGTATCGCTTCGCTCCGGCATTCCAATTTAAAATGATGGAACGCCTTAACTTTAGTCACTTTAGAATCACTTCCAACTTTAGATCACTTTTTTTGTGTAAAACTTCTATGATTCGATTGAGACTTTTAGATATAAATCCCCGCGCGCATGTGAGCCGGAACGCTGCCCCAGGCCTTTTAACCTTAGAATGGTTCCGTCGTGGATGCCGGCAGGCACCTTTACGTTGAATAACCTCTTTTTAAAGCCCAGCGGAATATTGATCAGTTTGCGGGTTCCGGTCCTGGCCTCATGAGGGGTAATCTTGAGCAGGCCGTAAAGGTGCTGATCCGCACCGGAAGCAGCCGGTCGAATAACCTGCAGGCGGGGTGTTTTCCTTTTGGCGGTATATTGACGCATCCGGTGCGACACACCCGTTACCGGCAGGATATCAAACAGCTTCAAGAAAATGATGCCGCATACAAAACCGCCAATATGAGCCCACCAGGCGATTCCGCCGCCAACGCCCTGGCTGCCGGCGGCATTGATGAATTGCAACACAAACCACAGGCCCAGGAAGATATAGGCCGGGATATTAATAAAATAGGGGATGAAAATAATGGGAATAAGGGTCAGGATTTTTGATCGGGGATGCAGGATGAAATAGGCGCCCATTATTCCGGCAATGGCGCCGCTGGCTCCGATGGTCGGCAAGTTCGAATGCAGGTTTAACACCAGATGCGCGAGCCCGGAAGCGATCCCGCACAACACATAAAATACGGCGTAGCGGACAGGACCGAGATGGTCTTCGACGTTATCGCCGAAAATATAAAGGGACCACATATTGCCGAGGATATGCCAGAAACTTCCATGCAAAAACATGAATGACAGAAACGAAAATGCCTGCTGGCCGATGGTGAAATAGTCGGCAACCTGGGGAAGTGAATAGCGCGCCGGCACCAGACCGTAGATATAAATGAAGTGGTTAATGTCAGAGCCCTGGGATAGCTGCAGAAAATACACCGCAACATTGATGGCAATTATCGTCGTATTGACAATCGGATAATTTCGGGTGGGTGTTGTATCGCGTAATGGTATCATGGTGCGGGTTGCGGGTTGGATTTTTTTCTCACACAGAGCGCTCAGAGGTCACAGAGAGAAAATATCTTTTAGTTAAAAAACTCTGAGATCTCTGCGGGCTCGAGCGAAGCGGGCGTGAGTTATTCCTCTCCCTCAGGTCTCTAACTCTTTGATCCTATCCAAATGCGATTGCAATTTTTGCTGCTTTGCCTGAAGGCCGGCGTGTTTAGCCTTGACCTCCTCAACGACATTCTGCGGTGCTTTGTCCAAAAAGTTTCTATTTGCCAGCTTTTTGGAAACCATCTTCAGCTCCTTGGCCAGCTTGTTTAATTCTTTGTCCAACCGCTGGGCTTCTAAATCAAAGTCGATGATGCCTTCCAGGGGCACAAACAGGGTCGCTGCACCCACCACAGCCGTGGCTGAAGATTTTGGCCTCGCAGCGCTCTGATTGACCTCCAATGCGTTCAGTTTGGCCAGATTGACAATCATATCCTGATGCGTTTTCATCAGATCATTAACCTTGACATCCTGGGATTGAACGATAGCCGCCAGGGTCTTGGACGGCGAGATGTTCATTTCGCCCCTGATATTTCGGATGGCCGAAATGAGCTTAATGAGCAGGTCCATATCCGCTTCAGCCTGATCCTCGGCCTTGACGGCAGCACTGTCCTTTTGATCAGCCGGAAACACGGCTTTCATAATCGAGCCCTGTGTTCCGGGCAGGTGATACCAGATTTCCTCGGTGATAAACGGCATAAACGGGTGCAACAAAATCAGGGTATCATGAACAATGCGCCACAAAACACTTAGGGTGGTCAAGCGTTTTTCAGGTCCCTCTTTTTCATACAGTGCCGGTTTGATGGCCTCCAGGTACCAATCACAAAATTCGTGCCAGACAAAATTATACACTGCTGCGGCCGCATCGTTGAAGCGATAGTTATCGATTGCCTCAGCCGTTTTTCGGGTCACGTGATAGAGGCGAGACAAAATCCAGCGATCCGGAAGCGACAGCGCGCCGGTATTCATTTCCGGATAGGGTTTATCGATATGCATCAGCGCAAATCGGGCCGCATTCCACAATTTGTTGACAAAATGGCGGTATCCCTCGATTCGTTTTTCGGACATCTTAACGTCACGGCCCTGGGCGGCAAAGGCCGCCAGCGTAAATCGGAATGCATCCGTTCCGTATTGCTCGATGACCGTCAGGGGGTCGATGACATTACCCGTGGATTTGCTCATTTTTTTGCCATGTTCATCGCGCACCAGGGCGTGAACGTAGACGTCACCAAAGGGCACATCTTTCATAAAGTGAATGCCCATCATCATCATGCGCGCCACCCAGAAGAAGAGAATGTCAAATGCCGTGACCAGCACCGATGTCGGATAAAATGTTTTTAAAAGAGGCGTTTTCTCCGGCCACCCCATGGTTGAAAACGGCCATAGTGCCGAACTGAACCAGGTATCGAGCACATCTGACTCCTGCACCAGCTGTGAACTGTCGCATTTCGGACAGGACCGGGGCGTTTCCATGGCAACCACCACCTCGCTGCAGTGCTCACAGGTCCAGGCCGGGATCTGATGCCCCCACCATATCTGGCGGGATATGCACCAGTCGCGGATATTTTCCATCCAGTCATAATAGGTTCGGGTCCATGTGTCCGGGATGATGCGGGTCTGGCCGGATTTGACCGCATCAATGGCTTTGCGGGCCAGGGGCTTTACTTTAACAAACCATTGCCTCGAAAGATTGGGTTCCACCATTGTGTGACAGCGATAACAGTGACCGACACTGTGCTTGTAGGGTTCGATTTTTTCGAGCAGCTTTTGTTCTTTCAACGCTTGGACAACGGCCTCGCGAGCTTCAAAACGATCCAGGCCTTTGAATCGACCGGCTTCGGCCGTCATTTTCCCGTCGTCTCCGATAACCTTGAGTGCAGGCAGATTGTGGCGCATACCGATCTCAAAGTCATTGGGATCGTGAGCCGGTGTGACTTTCAATCCACCGGTACCAAACGTCATGTCCACATAGCTGTCTTTGATGATCGGAATTTCTCGGTCCATCAACGGGAGGACAACCGATTCGGATTTAAGATCCCGGTAGCGGTCATCATCCGGATGCACAGCAACTGCCGTGTCTCCCAGCATGGTTTCGGGCCGCGTGGTGGCCACGACAATGGCGCCGCTATTAACGCTAAACGGATAGCGAATATGATACAGATGTCCGTCTCGCTCTTCATGTTCGACTTCAAGGTCTGCCAGCGCGGTGTAGCATCGATGACACCAGTTGATGATGTAATTGCCGCGATAAATGAGACCTTGATTGTAAAGATCAACAAACACTTTGCGCACGGCAAGCGATAGGCCTTCATCCATGGTGAAACGTTCGCGGTCCCAATCACAGGAGGCGCCGAGCCGCTTTAGCTGATTAATGATTTCGCCGCCGTATTTTTTGCGCCACTCCCATACGGCTGCAATGAATTTTTCCCGACCCAGCTGGTGACGATCTGTGTCTTCAGCGGCCAATTTTTTCTCAACCACGTTTTGAGTGGCGATACCGGCGTGATCGGTTCCCGGCATCCAGAGCACATTGTCGCCGCGCGTTCTTCGATAACGGCACAGAATGTCCTGCAGGGTGTTGTTGAGCGCATGGCCCATATGCAGGGCACCGGTGACATTCGGCGGTGGAATGACAATCGAATAACTTTTTCGGGCGCTTTTTTCGGCGGCAGCAAACAGGCCATTTTCCTCCCAGAATTGATACCATCGTTTCTCAACTTCATGCGGACTGTAGGCCTTTTCAAGCAAATTCGAACTCATCGATTTTAAATTCCTTCCGTTAATGGATACGGCACCTGAAAAACGAAAAGGGGATTGTTCAATAATCCCCTGCTATTAGCATAGTTAATTTTAAATGAGTAGTTTTTTTTGCAGCTCACTGACCTTCTAAGTGAAGGATATTACAAATCTTCATCGACATCGTCTTCCAGCAGAATCTTCTTCAGACGCTGGATTTCTTTTGAAACCGCTTTTTCGATGATCTCGGTGATCAGCCTTTCAATTTTACCTGAAAATTTTTGTTCAATAATCTGTTCAAGGGTTTCTTCCAACTGCCTCTGGCTGGCATCTATTGCCGCGATGCCACCCGCTGCGAGTGGCACGTCAGCGGGTTCATTTCCGTTCACATTAACATCTTCAGTTTCGATTTGATCTTCAATGTCTTCGAATGCCGTTTCGGGGAGTGTGACGGTCTCATCATTGGGCCCTGCAATCATCTCTTCTATCTCTGCGTTTTCATCCAGTTCGTCCTCTGCTTCGGTATCATCAAAAAAGATGTTATCCAGCTGGTCAATCCTTTTTGATATTTCACTTGAATCCATGCTGAAGTCAAATTCTTCTTCCATGGACGCCGGATCTGCAATGTCCAGCTCTTCTTTGGCATCGATGCCCAGGGCACCGGGTAAATCCTCTTCGAAATCTTCATCTATTTGAATTTCTTCATCCCATGAATCATTGATAAAATCTTTAAGTTCGGCATCTTCATCCTCAGATCCGGATTCTTCGAACTGGATAACGTCTTCTTCCATTTGTTCAAGTTCGGCTTCCTCGTCTTCCTCCACATCGATCAATTCAAGAAATTCATCTTCATCATCTTCTTCTGCATCCAGCCTTTTGCTGACTTCCGCCAGGGTTACCATCTCACCCGTGTTTTCAGATAAGATGTCGTCAAATTCTGTAATTTCGACGACATCATCATGGTCGTCCGCCTTCAGCACGGGCTCTTTTTCGATAGGCAAGATGTCAATTTCATCTGCATCCTCTTCATCGAACGCCAGATCTTCTGATAAGCGGATGACGTTTTCAGGATCACTGTCATCGTCTTCGAGGGCATCGAGATCTATTATTTTTTCGACTGCCGGCAGTTCAGACGCCCTGTCGGGCTCTTCGGGCTCTTCGAAAAGTTCAATTTCCGTTTCTGTTTTCTCTGGCTCAATCTTGACCTCGTCTTTGAGTTCGATGATCTCATCGTCATCTTCATCAAAACCGTGAGGCAGGGCCTCACTCAGATCGAGCTGCAGTTTTTTGCCGGGTTTTTCCTGTTGCGGAGGATGGTTCTCATTATCAGCCATGTTTGTCACCGTGCGGATAAGGGTTAATGGCAGCCTGAAATATTCCACCAAATCATTATTATGTTTAAAAAAAATTACCATATGGTATAGTGGAAGTCAAGCAATTTGATCCAGGGCTGTCGCCGGTAACCCTTTAATATCCAATGGTTTCGTCATCAAGGAAGTATCACGATGCGCTATTTTTACATCGAACCGGACGCTTTGCGCAAAGCGCCCGTCGCCTTAAAAGGCTCGCAACTTCGCCATATCAAAAACGTACTGCGCTTAAAACCGGGCAGCAGGATCTGTCTGGTTGACGGTGAAGGGTTTGAGTACGTGGCGGTCATCCGCCGGTTTTTAACCGATCGGGTGGAATTGGAGATTACCGCTAAGAAACCGGGAAAAAAGGAATCTCCCGTGCATATCAGTGTGGCCCAGGCCCTTTTAAAAGAAAAAAAGATGGATCGTCTGTTACGGCATCTTTGTGAACTGGGCATGGCCCGCTGGATTCCGTTTACATGTGAGCGCTCGATTCCCGTCCCAGGGAAAAAACGGTTGTCCACCCGATTTGAGCGATGCAACAAAATCCTTCAAGAATCCGTGAAACAATGCCATAGAACGATGCTGCCGCAAATTTTTGAAACAAAGACCTTTGAAGAGCTTCTGGCGTTTGGCTGTAATTATGAACTTAAAATTGTCTTTTTTGAAAATGAAAACACTTCCTTAAAAGCGCTGATGCCAGTCATTGGGCAACCCCCTCCGAAAAACATCCTTTTGATCCTGGGTCCCGAAGGGGGGTTTGCGGACGGGGAGATTGACAGGGCGCGGGGCGCCGGGTATATGATTGCCGGTCTCGGGCCGCGGATCCTGCGCGCTGAAACCGCGAGCATTGCCGCCTGCGCCCTGGTGCAATATCTATTTGGTGATATGGGCTAAAAATATCTTGACAAAGAAGGGTGCATTTAATAGAGCTTTCATTCTAATTTCAGCATAAAAATCAATGGGATTCCGTGAGCCGAGGTAGCTCAGTCGGTAGAGCAGGGGACTGAAAATCCCCGTGT
>Ga0209536_100009649_pt1 | contig 14340 bp, 14 predicted proteins | sample DeeMarSeWOR28_12_FD_187461 | JGI IMG/M metagenome (GOLD analysis project Ga0209536, IMG submission 187461) | Marine sediment microbial communities from White Oak River estuary, North Carolina - WOR-2-8_12 (SPAdes) (version 2) | ecosystem: Environmental > Aquatic > Marine > Intertidal zone >...
TTTCTCGAGCAGGCGGTGGCGCTGAATCCCGGCGACCAGGCTGTCCTGCTGCAGCTGGCACGAGCCTATGCCGAGGGACTGCGCTCAACCGGTGCACAGGTGCTCTACGTCGGGATGGTGCCGACCCCGGCCCTCTATTTCGCGGTGAAACACCTTGGGGCGGACGCGGGGGCCCAGATCACAGGGTCACACAACCCGCCGGAGTATAACGGGTTCAAGATGCTGACGGCGCGGGGACCCTTCTACGGTTCGTCGATCCAGACGCTCAAGCGACGCATCGAAACTGACGACTACCGCGAGGGCGAGGGCGTGATCGAAGATCGCCCTGTACTGGATGCGTATATCGATGACGTGGCGGGCCGTTTCCAGCTCGAGCGGCCGGTTCGCGTCGTAATCGACTGCGGCAACGGGGCTGCCAGTCTGGCGATCCTCCCGATGCTCGAGCGGATCGGGGCTAGCGTCGACGCCCTCTACTGCGACTCTGACGGGAGTTTTCCCAACCATCACCCGGACCCGACGGTGGACGAGAACCTCGTCGACTTGATTGAACGCGTGAAGTCGAGCGATGCCGAGTTGGGGATCGCCTTCGACGGTGACGCCGACCGGATCGGCGCCGTCGACGAGAACGGCAAGATCGTCAGGGGAGACTACTTGCTGCTGGTCTATGCGCTGGCAGCGCTGCAGCGCAGACCTGGGGAACAGGTGATTTTCGACGTGAAATGTTCGCAGGTACTGGAAGACGAGATTGCCAAGGCCGGCGGCCGACCGATTATGTGGAAGACCGGTCACTCGCTGATCAAGGAAAAGATGAAGGAAACCGGCGCACGTTTGGCCGGTGAGATGAGCGGCCACATGTTCTTTGGAGATGACTATCACGGCTACGATGACGCGCTGTATTCGGCTTGTCGACTCGTCGATATCGTGGCGCGGTCCGACGGTCCTCTGTCGAAAAGACTGGAGGGCATCCCGCTGTTGGCCTCGACGCCTGAGATACGTGTCGACTGCTCTGACGACACCAAGTTCGAGATCGTCGCCCGGGCCGTCGATCATTTCAAACAGCGCTACGATGTCATAGACGTGGACGGCGCCCGGGTCCGAATGGATGGCGGCTGGGCACTGATCCGGGCAAGCAACACACAACCGATTCTAGTGCTACGATTCGAGGCCAATAGCGAGAAGCGACTGGCTGAGATTCGTGGCGAGGTGTTCGGCTGGTTGGAAGAGCAGGGGCTGGCTCTGTAGGCCCGACGCGTTCGGGGATAGAGATGAAACTGAAGCGTAGCGCTGTGGTCGTGGCTCTGGGTGGCAACGCGCTGGCACCCGCGGCTCAGGACGTCACAATCTTCGATCAGTTCCGCCACACGCGCGAGAGCTTGGGGAGCGTGATCGAGCTTGCCCGGCGGGGATGGCGGATCGCCATCGTCCACGGCAACGGGCCTCAAGTCGGGGACGAACTGCTGAGAAACGAGTTGTCCGCCGATGTGCTGCCTGAGCAACCCCTCGGCGTGCTCGTCGCCTCCACGGCGGGTTGGATCGGTTACATGATTCAGCAGTCCCTCGAGAATGGGCTGCGCCAGGCTGGAATCGAACGACGCGTCGTGACCCAGATCACGCAGATCATCGTCGACCCCAATTCTGCGGAGATGCAGGAGACAACAAAACCCATCGGCCGAGCCCTGAACGAGGATCAGGCTCGACGCCTGCGTGAAGCGGGTTGGGTCGTGAGAGAAGGGTCAAAAGGAGTTCTCCGGCGGTTTGTGCCCAGCCCTAGGCCCCTCGAGATCGTTGAGAGGGAGGCGGTTCGCCGTGTGGTCGAACGGGGCGGCATTGTGATCGCCGCGGGCGGCGGTGGGGTACCCGTGTACCGACATCCTACGCTAGGCCTCGAAGGCGTCGACGCCGTGATAGACAAGGATCTGGCGGCGGCCTTGCTGGGCTGCGAGATCGGGGCGACCCGTTTGCTATTGCTCACGGATATCGACGGAGTCTATCGGGATTTCGGCACAGAGCATGCACGACTGATGAAACGCCTGTCGCTGCAAGAAGCCGAGCAGTTGTTGGATACGGACCAATTGGGCCGAGGTAGCATGCGGCCGAAAGTGGAGGCGGCTGTCGCTTTCCTCAAAGGAGGCGGCAGACGCGTCATAATCGCACAACTCGATCAAGGGCTTGCCGCGCTGGAAGGTAAGGCGGGCACCGCGATCACCAACGGGTGACGAAATGAACATTCACGAGTATCAGGCCAAGGAGATTTTCCGCAAGCACGGGATCGAAGTTCCTCCAGGGAGGGTCGCGACGACACCCGAGGAGGCCGAGGCTTTCGCGGCGGAATTCGGTGGAACGGTAGTGGTCAAAGCGCAGGTTCATGCTGGCGGGCGGGGAAAGGCCGGCGGTGTCAAACTCGCGGCCACTCCCGCTGAAGCCCGCTCGGCGGCCGAGAAGATCCTGGGCATGGACATCAAAGGGCTGACAGTCGAGAAGGTCCTGGTGACTCCGGCCGAAGACATCGAGCATGAAGCCTACGTTGGGGCGATCGTGGACCGGTCGACGGGCGCTGTGGTGCTAATGGTCTCGCCGGAAGGCGGAATAGACATTGAGGAGGTAGCGGCCAAGACACCCGAGCTGATCTTCAAGGAAAGCGTCGATCCACGTTACGGGTTGCTTGAGCACCAGGCACAACGCTTGGGATTCAAGCTCTATGCCGGAGACGCTCCTCGCGCGCGACAAGCTGCGGTGATCATCCAGAAGCTCTACACGTCGATGGTCGATTCGGGGGCGTCTCTGATCGAGATTAACCCGTTGATTACGACGGCTTCCGGCGAGGTCAAAGCCATCGATGCGAAGATGAACATCGACGACAATGAACTGTTTCGCCGCAAGGAGATAGCCGAACTTCGCGATGTGCAGAGCGAGGCCAAGGAGGAAGTGGCGGCCAGAGAGAAAGATCTGACTTACATAAAGTTGGATGGCAACGTGGGCTGCTGCGTGAACGGGGCGGGGCTCGCCATGGCGACGATGGATTTGGTGAAGTTCTACGGTGGGGAGCCGGCCAACTTTCTCGATATCGGCGGCTCGTCGAGCCCCGAGAAGGTCGTGACGGCTCTCGAGATCATAACCTCTGATCCGGCCGTGAAGTCCATCCTGTTCAATATCTTCGGCGGCATCACGCGCTGCGATGATGTGGCGAATGGCATTGTCGAAGCCACGAGTCAGTTCAAGTTGAAAGTCCCTATCACTATACGATTGACCGGGACGAACGAGGAAGAAGGTGTGAAGATTCTCGAAGGCGCAGGGTTTAGCGCCATGACCGACATGGACGAGGCCGTGCAGAAAGCGGTCGACCTTGCGACGAACTAGGATACGATAGGTACGGGGACTAAATCGATGTCGATATTCGCCGATAGCAGTACACGAATAGTGGTCCAGGGGATCACCGGACGCGACGGGTCGTTTCACACTCGTCAAATGATGGAGTACGGTTCGAAGGTCGTCGCGGGGGTCACGCCCGGGAAGGGCGGCCAGAGCTTCGAAGGAGTGCCGGTCTTCGACTCGGTCGAAGAAGCGGTTCGTGAAGAGGGCGCGACAGCCAGCGTCATATACGTCCCGGCAGCTTTCGCCGCTGCCGCAGTCTGCGAGGCCGCCGACTCGGGCGTGAAGCTGATCGTCGCGATTTCCGAGGGGATTCCCGTTCTCGATATGCTGCGTGCCGTCCGATACGTGGACGACCACGGCGCGCGCCTCATCGGGCCGAACTGCCCCGGCCTGATTTCTCCCGGGCAATCCAAACTGGGAATCATCCCGGGACAGATTGTCGAGGCCGGGCCCATAGGAGTAGTGAGCCGCTCAGGGACGCTCACTTATGAAGTGGTCTGGAAGCTCACCAGCGCCGGATTGGGACAATCGAGCTGTATCGGTATCGGTGGCGACCCAGTCATCGGGACCAATTTCATCGACTGCCTCTCGGCTTTTGAGGAAGATCCACAGACTGAGGCCATCGTCCTCATCGGAGAGATCGGCGGTACCGATGAGCAGAACGCCGCTCGCTTCATAAAAGAAAACCTGTCCAAGCCCGTTGTCGGCTTTGTGGCTGGCCAGACGGCGCCCCCCGGTCGTAGAATGGGCCATGCGGGGGCTATTATCTCCGGATCCTCGGGTACGGCAGAGGAGAAGATCTCGACCTTCCTCGAGAACGGCGTTGCGGTCGCCGAGCGCCCCGCCGATGTACCGGGGCTGATAACCAAGGCACTGCATGGATAGACCCGTACTCATATCGAGCTTGCTGCAGCCCGATCGCGTCATCATCGGGCTGAAGGCCAAGAGCTACAGAGAAGCCGTCGGCCGCGCACTCGATCGGCTCGACGCTGCCGGAATGATAGGAGATCGAGCGGCCATCGATCAGCTCGTGGAAGACGAGATCGCCCGCGGGGACATGCCCACGCTGGGACCTCGGACGCTACTGGCCCACTACAGAAGCGATGAAGCCAAGGAATTGGGTGTCGCCATCGCGACATCCTCATCCCCTTATCAGTTCGCTCCGAGTGCCGCTCCCGAAGCGGTCTTCCTCGTTCTGATCATCGTCCCGCGAACCGCAGCCAGATACTATTTGAAGACCCTCGCCGGCCTCAGCCGCTTGCTGGGGAACGCCGCGGTGGCCGACGCCCTCGCTGCCGCCGGATCGAGCGAGGAATTTGTAGCCACTTTGAACGAGCACGATGTGACCATCAGGCCCGAGCTATTGGTCTCTGACCTGATGAGCCGCGAGTTCCAGACGGTCTCACCTGAGACTCTTCTGTCCGAGACCCTTCACTTGATGGTGAAGCACCGCCGTCGGGGGATGCCCGTGGTCAGCGACAATGGGGAGGTTCTCGGAATCGTCACGGAGGAAGAGCTTCTTCAGCACTTTCTCCCCCAGGTGCTGAACCCTGCGACCGAAGGCGCTCGGCCGCAGGTACAGGACGTCGAAGTCAGAGACGCCATGCAGCGAAGCGTCATGTGCCTTTCGGAGGACGAGTTGATCACCGACGTGCTCGGCACGATGCTGAGCGAAGGAGTGGCTCAGTTCCCGGTGGTGCGAGAGGGGATCCTGGTTGGCTTTCTCTCACGCACCGATTTGATTCATAAATTACTTGAACAATTGGTGTAGAAGGTCTTATGAGTCTTACACTTGCAATCATCAAACCAGACGCCGTCGAAGCGCGCAACGTCGGCCACATTCTAGCCATACTCGAGCGCGAGAACTTCCGGATCCGGGCCGCGCGCTTCCTGCAACTCGACCCGATTCAGGCGGGCGAATTCTACGCCGTGCATCGGGAGCGGCCGTTCTACGAGGCACTGAAGGCATTCATGACATCGGGTCCGGTACTGACTCTGGCCCTCGAGCGCGAGGACGCGGTTGGACATCTCCGCAAGGTGATCGGCTCGACTGACCCGGCTGAAGCAGAACCAGGCACGGTGCGGGCGCTATATGCCGAGAACAAAGAGCGAAACGCAATCCACGCCTCGGACTCCGACGAAAACGCCTCAAAGGAACTGTCTTTCTTCTTCTCCACACGGGAGTTGATTGGGAGCAGGTGAGTAATTGAGTAATTGAGACTGCGAGTTGGCAGTCGGTCGGAGGGAGACCACTCCGAACTCAACTGCTCTAATGCTCTATTGGTCAATTACTTACAAGTCCCACCGCATGCCCAAAGCCAGCAGTATTGTCTCTGGCTGGCGCGTTGACAGGACACAGTGGCGCCAATAGCTTTGTGCGCCGTGCTTGTCATAGATTTACGGCGTCTCGAGCAGGCGCCAGCGGAGGTCAGGGGCGAGATCTCTGGCGAGGACCCCGTGTGGTCTGGCGCCGGTCTCGAGCTGGCCGGACCGGTCGTCGTGCGAGCGACGGCTGACGGGTCTTCGACCCGTGGGGTGTGGGTGCGGGGTTCGCTGTCGGGTCGCATCCGGAGTCAGTGCCGTCGATGTCTCGAGCCGTTGGAGCTCGAGGTTGCGGAGGATTTCGACCTCTACTTCGACCCCAAGGCCGCTGTGACCGATGAGGACATGACGCTCCACACCCTCGATCCGAGGGCTGAGGAGTTGGACCTGCGCGCTCCTGTGGGTGAGCGTTTCGTCCTCGTGGCTCCGGATTTCCCGGTTTGCAGGGAAGAGTGTCTGGGGCTTTGCCCGCAGTGCGGAGTCAACTGGAACGAGATGGAGTGTAACTGCTCGGCGGCGGAAGTGGATTCGCGCTGGGGCCCGCTGAATGAGCTCAAAGAGCGATAACTGGACGGACGGGGTTAGATACGAGAGATGGCTGTACCGAAGAGAAGAACATCGAAGGCGCGAAAAAAGAAGCGCCGCACGCACTTCAAGGCGGATGCATCGGCCACGCAGGCCTGCCCACGATGTGGCGATCCGAAGCTACCCCACCGGATTTGCCCGACGTGCGGTTACTATAAAGACGCGGAAGTCATTCAAGTAGAAACTGAGTTCTAGCTTTTGCAGTAGCTAGGCGAGTGCTGAGGGTCCCTTTCGAGTCTCTGCTCGGCAGGGCCTTCGCGTAACGGCCACCTGTCATGCCGATGGGTGGCTGATCGAGTGTGCCAATCAGGCCATTTCGATTTCCGCAGCGTGGCGGCCAAATCGGGGGAGATATGGTCAAGCACCTGAAGTGTGAGCTGTCCAGGCTCCAGGGAACGAGGGCTTAGTCTTGGAGTGTCCGACGATTCGACTGGCCTCGACCGGCATGTTTGTACCCTCCCGGGTGCTCACCAACGCCGACCTCGAGCGTATGGTCGACACGTCTGACGAGTGGATCGTCGAGCGCACAGGCATCCGCGAACGCCGGATCGCGCAGGACGACGTCGGCGTGGTCATGATGGGCGATCGCGCGGCCCAGGAAGCGCTGGCCGAAGCTGGAATGGATCCGTCGGATATCGACGCCATCATCGTGTCGACCGCCACGCCCGATCGGCTGCTTCCCGCCACTGCGTGCGATATTCAGGCTCGTTTGGGCGCGAACAACTCCGTCGCATTCGACGTGTGGGGCGCGTGCAGTGGTTGGCTCTACGCGCTGAACGTCGCGCGCGGTTTCATTGCGTCGGGACAAGCCAGAAACGCCCTGTGCATCGCGACGGAAAAGATGAGCGCGATTACGGATTGGACCGACAGGGCTACCTGCGTGCTCTTCGGGGACGCCGCCGGCGCCGCAGTCGTGGTCCCGTCGGACAGCAAGGATCGCGGAATCATAGCCAGCTACCAGAAATCGGACGGCACGCTGGGTGAACTCCTTCATCGCGCCCCCACGAACGGCGTCAAGTACCCCATCGAAGTCGTCGAAATGGGTGCACGCGACGGCTACATCCAGATGGCGGGTCGCGAGGTGTTCAAGTCGGCCGTCCGGTCGATGTGCGAAGCTGCCGACTCGGTGCTACGGCAGGCAGGTGTAACGAAAGATGATGTTGATCTCCTCGTCCCGCACCAGGCAAACATCCGAATCATCGAAGCGACGGCCAAGTACGCCGGGATTCCCATGGACCGAGTGTGGGTGAGCGTCGATCGCTATGGCAACACGTCATCGGCAACGATTCCGGTGGCGTTCCATGAGGCCAGGAAAGAAGGCAGAATCAAAGACGGTTCGCTGGTGCTGACCGTGGCCTTCGGCGCGGGTCTGACCTGGGCCGCTTCACTGATACGCTGGTAGGCGACGAGCGACGTGGACTCCATCGCAGCAGTCTTTCCCGGTCAAGGCAGCCAGTACGTCGGTATGGGCAAGGACCTCGCCGAGGCGTTCCCCAGCGCACGGGAAGCGTTCGAACGAGCCGACGAGGTGTTGGGGTTCTCGCTGTCGAGGTTGTGTTGGGAAGGCCCTGAGGAGGAACTCACCCGCACTCAGAACGCGCAGCCGGCGATCTTGGTGCACAGTCTCGCGGCTTGGTCCACCCTTCAGGACGAGATCGCGCCGCGGGTGAAGTACACGGCCGGTCACTCGTTGGGTGAGTTCTCGGCCTACACGGCGGCGGGGTCCTTGGAGTTCGAAGAGGCGGTTCGGTTGGTGCGTCGGCGCGGCGAACTGATGGCCGGCGCCAGTGCCGGTACAATGTCGGCGGTGGTGGGACTGGACCCGAGCGTGGTCGAGAGGATCTGTGCTGACGTGAGCAGCGAGGGTGGAATAGTCGTCGCGGCAAACTACAATTCGCCTCAGCAGTTGGTCATATCGGGCGAGGTGGAAGCCGTCGAGAGTGCGGGAGCCCGGGCGAAAGAGGCGGGCGCCAAGATGGTGCGGCCCTTGGCGGTCAGCGGTGCATTCCACTCGCCGTTGATGGCCGATGCAGAGAGCGGACTGCGGGCTGAGCTCGACAGCCTCGAATTCGTTGACCCGGAATTCCCGATTGTGTCCAATGTGACGGCCGAACCGGTAGCCGACGCGGACACCGCGCGCCGGACTCTCGTGAGCCAGTTGACCTCGCCGGTCCGTTGGACCCAGGACATTCAGCGAATCGCAGACGAGGGTGTCGTCAACTTTGTGGAAATCGGTCCCGGCAAGGTCCTGACGGGCCTTCTCCGACGCATAGATCGTGGCCTCGGCGGAATGGAGATAGGAAAGCCGGAAGACGTGGAACGATTCAGAGAGGGGCCTTCATGACAGATGAGCTTCAGGGAACGGTGGCCGTAGTCACGGGCGGCTTTCGCGGCATCGGCATGGCCACGGCCAAGCAACTGACTGACGCTGGGGCGCAGGTAGCGGTGCTCGACCTGGACGAGTCGGGCAGGGAAGCTGCCGAAGCGGAGTTGCCCGGCGGTCGCGCGTTTCTCACCGACGTGTGCGATGTCGAGCAAGCGGTGAAGACGTTGGAGACCATCGAGGCGGAGATGGGCCCCATCGGTGTATTGGTGAACAACGCCGGCGTGACCCGCGACAACCTGCTCATCAGGATGAAGGATGAGGAATGGGACCTGGTGTTGGACGTCAACCTGAGAGGTACGTTCAACATGACGCGGGCCGTGAGCCGAACCATGCTGAAACAGCGATCGGGCGCGATCATCAACCTGGCCAGCGTCGTGGGTGTGATGGGCAATGCCGGACAGGCCAACTACGCCTCCGCCAAAGCCGGAATCATCGGGTTCACCAAGGCCGTGGCCAAGGAATTGGCTCCCCGCGGCGTCCGAGTCAACGCCGTAGCGCCTGGGTTCATCGACACCCAGATGACGGCGAATCTTCCCGAAAAGGCCCGGGAGATGCTGATGGCCCAAATACCCATGGGTAAGCTGGGTGGGCCCGAAGATGTGGCCTCCGTAATACGGTTCCTGGCCGGACCCGCCTCGGGCTATGTGACCGGGCAGGTAATTGTTGTGGACGGGGGCATGGTCATGTAGTTTCGTGGGGTTTCACAGCCATAGTCCAATATGCAGGGTGTCGTTTTCAGGGAGAAAAGGTAAAGGAGACAGCAATGGCAGACATCGAGTCCCGAGTTCGGGATATCATCGTGAGCGAGCTGGGCGTCGAGCCCTCCAAGGTGACGGTTGAAGCTTCATTCGTAGAAGATCTGGGCGCGGACTCGCTGGACACGGTCGAGCTGGTCATGGCGTTCGAGGAAGAGTTCGGAATCGAGATTCCTGATGAAGACGCCGAGAAGATGGAGAAGGTCGGCGACGCAATCAGCTATCTCCAGGAGAAGGAAGGGGCCTGAGGCCTCCCATGTCGTCTGAAAAGAGAAGAGTAGTCATCACGGGCGCCGGGTTGATCACGGCGGTCGGTAAGAGCGTTTCCTCCAACTGGGAGAACCTGCTGTCGGGTGCGAGCGGTGGAGCGACGATTGCCTCCTTCGACCCGTCGGACCTTCCGGTGAGATTTGCCGCCGAAGTGAAGGATTTCAATCCGACGGATGTGCTCGATCGTAAGGAGGCGAAGCGCACGGATCGCTTCACTCAACTCGCTTTGGCCGGGACGGTCGAGGCGATGGAGAACGCCGGATTCGGGGACAAGGCACCTGACGTTTCGCCCGAGCTGTTCGGCGTCGTCACGGGCAGTGGTATCGGCGGGATCGGGACCCTGGAGCAGCAGCACCGTACTTATTTGGAGCGAGGTCCTGATCGGGTATCGCCGTTCTTTGTACCCATGTTCATCGCAGATATGGCACCGGGCTTGATCTCGATGAAGTATGGGGCCAAGGGTCCCAACTACAGCACCCAGTCTGCGTGTGCTTCCAGCGCACATGCGATCGGGAACGCGTTCAAGTTGATTCAGCTCGGAATGGCCGACGTGATCATTTCGGGAGGTGCCGAGTCGTCGGTAACGCCACTCACGATGGCGGGCTTCGCGGCGATGAAGGCGCTCTCGTTCCGAAACGACAGCCCCGAGACGGCAAGCAGACCCTTCGACGCTGGACGCGACGGATTCGTGCTCGGCGAGGGCTGCGGAATGGTCGTTTTGGAGGAGATGGAGTTCGCTGTATCGCGCGGGGCACCGATCATTGGCGAGGTCGTCGGGTACGGTATGACGGCCGATGCCCACCACATGACCGCCCCGGCACCGGAAGGTGAAGGGGCTCAGCGTGCCATGCGTTTGGCTTTGCAGGACGCAGGAGCGGAGCCCACGGACGTCGACTACATCAACGCGCACGGCACCTCGACGCCGCTGAACGACCTGAGCGAGACCCAGGCCATCAAGAAGGTCTTCGGCCAGCATGCCTACGACATGATTATCAGCTCGACCAAGTCGATGACCGGGCATACGCTGGGCGCGGCGGGCGGTGTCGAAGGTGTGATCTGCGCGCTGGCCTTGAAGGAAGGCAAGGTCCCCCCGACCATTAACTTCAGCGAGGCCGATCCCGAGTGCGACCTGAGCTATTCGTTTAACGAATCGACCGAGAGGCCCTTAGAGATGGCGCTGTCGAATTCCTTCGGTTTCGGAGGGCACAACGTCTCCCTCGCCATCAAGCGCTGGGACGGTTGATCGGTCTCGACCAGCAAGCTCGAGCAGTAGACAGCAGAGCCAAGGAACAACGAATTTCGAGGTCCGTAATTCGAGATTCGTTGTTCTGCTTTAGAAGGTCGCCGTTCCCGCGTGGGTCCTTGGGAACCCAACATCTGGGTGACGTGTTAACTCGTGAGCGCCTATGCCCGAGCTGTTAGAGAAGAATCTCGAGCTGTCGGTCCGTCCGACGGATCCTGCCCTGGAGCCCATCGCGGAAAAGGTCGAGGCGGGGGAACGCCTCGCTTTCGAGGACGGCGTGGCTTTGTTCAGGTCGCCCGATTTGCTGGCCATTGGGGCAATGGCCGATTTGGCCAATCGCCGCGTGAACGGTCACCGTGTGCTCTTCGCCGCCAACCAGCATATCAATCCCACCAACGTTTGCATTCTGAACAAGGTGTGCATCTTCTGCTCGTTTGCGGTCAAGCCAATGGACGAACGGGCCTATACGATGTCGTTAGAGGAAGTGTTCGCCGAGGCAGAGGCAGCCGGCGAGACTGGGATTCGCGAGTTCCACGTCGTCGGCGGTTTGCATCCAAAGCTGAAGTTGCAGTACTACCTGGATATGTTCGCTGGATTGAAGGAGAGACACCCCGGTGTCCACATCAAAGCGCTCACTTCCGTCGAAATCGGTCACCTGGCACGGATGGAAGGAATCGAAACGCTCGACGTGCTGAAGGCGATGAAGAAGTCGGGCGTCGACACCCTCCCCGGTGGCGGAGCCGAGGTGTTCAGTCCGGCGGTGCGCGCCACGATCGCCGACCGGAAGATGGCGGCGGAAGAATGGGTGCGCGTCCACCGCGAGGCTCACAGCATCGGAATCCCCAGCAACTGCACGCTGCTGTACGGACACGTGGAGACGATCGAGGATCGGGTGGGGCACCTGGATGTGCTGCGAGAGCTGCAGGACCAGAGCGGTGGGTTCCTGACGTACATCCCGTTGGCCTACCACCCCGAGAACAACGAGCTCGGCAGGCAGATGGGCTGGAACGGCCGCCGCACCACCGGGTTCGACGATCTAAAGAACCTGGCTGTGGGGCGCTTGTACCTCGACAACTTGGACCACATCAAGACCCACTGGATCATGGTGACGCCGAAGGTCTCGCAGCTGGCGCTCAACTTCGGTGCCGATGACATGGAAGGGACCGTGGTCCTGGAAAAGATCACCCACGACGCGGGCGCGCAGACGCCCATTGGCCTGCCGTTGGATGAGATCGTTCGGCTGATCAAGGACGCGGGCAGGCGGCCTGTGGAGCGCGACTCGCTCTACAACGAGCTCCGCGAGTTCTGATGGGTGTTCTGGAGGTCGGGCAGGCCCTGGGGTTTCCCCGCGCTGAGGTCAAAGGGTATCTCGAAGCCTACTTGGGAATGCCGCTCTTGGAGCTGGGTGCAGAAGCGGACCGGCAGCGTGCTCGACGCCATCCCGAAGGCAACGTCAGCTACATCGTAGACCGAAACATCAACTACACCAACGTCTGCGTCACCGACTGCACGTTCTGCGCTTTCTACCGTCGGCCCAAACATCATGAGAGTTACACGCTCACCTACGAGCAAATTGGTGAGAAGATCGATGAAGCCAAGGAGCTGGGGGCCGTACAGATCCTAATGCAGGGCGGACACAACCCCTATCTGCCTCTCGATTGGTACGTCGGCCTACTTCGTCACATCAAAGAGAACCACCCGATCCATGTCCACGCTTTCTCGGCGTCGGAGATCGAGATCATCGCCAAAGTCTCGAAACTCTCCGTCGAAGACACGCTGAGAGAGTTGAAGGATGCCGGGCTCGATTCGATGCCGGGTGCCGGAGCAGAGATACTCGTCGACTCGGTTCGAGGCCGCATCGCCAAAAAGAAGACGGACACAGCCGCGTGGATCGCGATCCACGAGGCCGCTCACCGTCTCGGGATGCGTACCACGGCCACCATGATGTACGGCACCGGCGAGTCGATGGAGGACCGTCTCGAGCACGTGCTGCAGCTTAAGGCGCTGCAGCAACGCACAGGCGGGTTCACGGCCTTCATCCCCTGGTCGATGCAGGCACAGGGGACCGAAATGGAAGGCACGCCGCCGGCCACCGGCGTGGAGTACCTGCGGATGGTGGCCATGGCCCGAATCGTACTCGACAACGTCGACAACTTGCAGGTCTCCTACGTGACTCAGGGTCCCAAGATGGCCCAGGTCGCGCTGCGCTTCGGTTGCAACGATTTCGGCTCGCTGATGATCGAAGAGAATGTGGTGTCGGCCACGGGCACCGACTTCATCATGCCGGAGCCGGAGATGCGCCGGATCATCGAGGACGCCGGTTTCACCCCCAAGCAACGCTACCAGGACTACATCCTGGTCGAGGATGAGCCGGAGCGGGCGAGAAGTTACGGGGTGGCCTTAGTTTAGTGACAGCCGAGAACATGTGGTCACGGGCCACGCCAGAGTGAATCATCTGGCAACGGACTGACTGTCCGTTTCATCCCGAAACGCTTAAAACAGCGCTCGTTGCTCAGTTTCGGGTCGGCTCGCATCTTGTAGAAGCCTCACCATCAGCCCACGCAGCTCCTCGCCCTGGAGGAGTCATGTCGGACCTCCTTGACCGCCTGCAGTCGGCCCTGTCGGACCGATATACCGTTGAGCGTGAACTGGGACGTGGCGGAATGGCCGTCGTCTACCTCGCCGATGATCTGCGTCACGAGCGGAAGGTCGCGATCAAGATCCTGCGTCCGGAGCTCACCTCTGCGGTCGCTGCTGAGCGCTTCCTCAGAGAGATCACGATCACGGCTGGGCTCGTTTGCTGGCAGGGTTTGAAAGCGGCGATCGTGCGTCGGGGAGGGCAGGCCACGCCCACATTCGGCCTCCTGGTTCTCGCCGCGGCGGCCGGCCTCGGATTCGGCGCGCTGAACGAGGTTGTGGAATTCGTCGCCACTCTTCTCGTTCCCGAGACCAACGTGGGTGGCTACCGCAATACGGGGTGGGATCTGGTGGCAAACCTGGTGGGCGCGACAGTCGCTGCGACAGCCATTTGGATGGGCGCCGTTCGGCGTGAGAGGGTCAAACGGGCTGTGCGATCTATCGGTTAAGATGGTGACGGCTACATATTAACCAATAAGACGGGCTTGCCAGGATCATTTGCTGGTCGCTTCCGGTGAGACTAAGTTGATGCAGCACTGACTCTATCGCCAAAGAGAGGGAGGTCCGGCGATGCCAAGATCTACGTTACTGTCTCTGACGGCGCTTCTGTGCCTGATTGTCGCCAATCCTGCGAACGCTCAGCGGGGGGGTGACAAGGTCATCGGCTTACAGGGTGGCGCGACCACGTCAGACCTGTATGGCGGAGGGATAAACACGAACTCGCGCTGGGGCGGCACGGCAGGGATCGTCATGGGGTTTCGCGCTTCGAG
>Ga0209536_100009650_pt1 | contig 14337 bp, 12 predicted proteins | sample DeeMarSeWOR28_12_FD_187461 | JGI IMG/M metagenome (GOLD analysis project Ga0209536, IMG submission 187461) | Marine sediment microbial communities from White Oak River estuary, North Carolina - WOR-2-8_12 (SPAdes) (version 2) | ecosystem: Environmental > Aquatic > Marine > Intertidal zone >...
CTCATCGCCTTTATTGTCCAAGCCATAACCGGCCTCATGCTGCTGCTTTACTATATCCCCCACCCTGATCATGCCTTTAATAGCGTCCAGACCATAACAAATGAGATTCCATACGGCTGGCTGTTCAGGTTGATCCACAATGTGGGGGGCAATATAATTGTCGGTGTTATCATCATTCATCTTGTCCATGTTTTCTTAAGGGTCAGCTATAAAAAACCCAGGGAAATAACCTGGGTGTCCGGTGTTCTTCTGTTCTTACTGGTTTTACTCTCCTGCATTACCGGTCAGCTTCTGCCCTGGCATCAGACCGGGTTCTGGCAGACGACGGTTACTTCAACCATCCCCGCCTTCCTGCCCGTCATCGGTGAAGGAATCTCATCCTATATGCGGGGAGGAGAGTTTGTTACGGGCATTACACTCTCCAGGTTCTTTTCCTTCCATGTCGTCATCCTGCCCGTTTTTATCGTCGCTCTTATCTTGCTGCATGTTGTACTCATCAGACGCCAGGGTCTTTCAACCTCGCCTTCCGTTGAGCCGGATGCGGATACGGTCCCTGTTGATGAGTTCAAAAGGGAAGGACACCCGGAAGGTCAGCCATGTTTTCCGCACTTTTCGCTGAAGCGCTTATTTATGGTGCTGGTCTATTTTTCCGTTCTCTTCTTTATCCTGACCTTTTTTCCAAATCTCTTCCTGCCACCCGAGGCAAACATCCCGGCGGACCCGCTAACAACGCCGCAGGATATACGGCCGGCATGGTATTTCCTCGCACCCTACCAGCTCATAAAAACTATTCCAAATGATGTCCTGGGTATCAGCCTAATCGTTATCTTTTCTGCATTCCTGCTGTTCTGGCCCTTTCTGGATGCCAAGGATGCAGGAAGAAACATCCGCAGGCGGCCTTTGCTCTTAAGCCTTGCTTTATTTATTTTGGCGCTGTGGACCATTCTTACGATCTGGGGGATGTATTCATGATACGATACTTAATAATTCCAGCAATCGTTTTAATCGGTATTGTCTCAACAGGACTTTCCCTGGCAAGCTTCAGAGAAACCTTTGAAAAGGAATTCATGCTTTCCCCATGGTCTATTGCAAGGGGTGAGATCAGCGCCTGTATCCAGTGCCACACCTCTGACAGCATGGATTCTGAAATGCAGCAACTGGTCGAGGATTGGCGTGAAAGCTGGCATTCCCAAAACAATATCTCCTGTCATGACTGTCATGGTGGTGCCCCTGAAGATGCGAGCATGTCCATGTCGCATCAAAGAGGTTTTAAAGGTGCCCCCAAGGAGTCTGACATTCCGGAATTCTGCGGCACATGCCACATTGCCATCATGAACAACTATCTGAAAAGCGGTCACGGGAAAACCTTCCTCGAAACCGGGACAGGCCCGAGCTGTGTTACATGCCACGGTTCTCACAATATCCAGCGGGCAAGCATGGATATAATCAACGAGCAACTTTGCTCCAAGTGCCATACTTATGAACGGGCCAAGGAAATGAAACAGGCCTTGTTTCTGGTGGAAAGCAAGCTGAACAGTATTGATAAGGATCTGAAGCATCTCAGGTTGCTTGGCATTGAAACAGATATGCAGGAAAAGGCTTTTTTCAGAACCCATGCCGAATTCCGCGCGCTGTTTCACTCCATTGATGTTGATGCTATCAGGATAAAATCCAGCGATTATACAGAAAAACTTGAAGTTATCGAAAGTGAGATAAACGATTCTTTCAAAATGCTCGCATTCAGAAGGAATTTCTCAGCGTATCTGCTTCTTCTTTTTGTTGGTTTGAGTATCGTGGTTTTCCTGCTCTTAAAATCCTATGAAAAGAAATAAAGTGATTGGGCTTTACAGAAAACCCACATTTAGAGTAAAAATGAGCCAAACCATTATACATTTTTAGTTTGATATTATTTTTTTCATTTACTCTTCATGAGACATTTCTTTTGTCTTCAGCACGGAGAACAAGCCTATGAGTTTCACCTCTCGCTTCCTCATCCTGCTCGCAGCAATAATATGTATTCATTTTCATTCTGTTTCCAGTTTTGCCGAGACTGAAGACATACCGGAATTCTTTGTTCCTCCCCCCCCATTTACCGAAGGAATCTTTCCCTGTTCGGACTGTCATGCAGACATGGATGTGAACCCGGAAAGAAGAGAACTGGAAGATGAACACGTTGAAATTTCAGCAATGTTCAATCATGCCAGCGGGCAACGATGGTGCCTTGACTGCCATAACCCGGATAACAGAGATGTACTCCGACTGGCAAACGGCGACCTTGTCTCCTTTGAAGAATCTTACAACCTCTGCGGTCAGTGTCATGGCACAATATTCCGGGACTGGAAGGCCGGGATTCACGGCAAACGAACCGGTGAATGGAACGGCAAGAAAGAATACAGGTTGTGTGTGCACTGTCATAATCCCCACAACCCAAGATTCAAACCCATAAAACCCATGCCTCCCCCCAATAACCCCCTGGAAATTAAATACCGAAAACTAACGGATGAAGAAATTCCCCGGAACCCGCTGGGAAATATTCAATAATTACTGAACAATATGGCTGCCAACACGTGAAACCACCTAATACCGGAAACAGCTATGAGTAAAAACAAATACAGCACCAGTAAGAATAAACCCCTGACACGCAGAAATTTTCTCAAGGGAACTGCAGCAGGGGCAGCAACACTGGCAATCCCTGTCGGCACATCGGATGCCGCGGTCTGGCAATCTTTTTTCCAGAAACATTTTCAAGAGATGAGCAAAGAAGAACTTGCCCAGGTTATCAAACGCCTGGGAAAAAATTATGCTGATAAATACAAGACCTCTTTTAATATTAAAACAACTGATGCTCTGCCTGATACACTGTTCGGCTACGGGCTTGACCTGTCGCGCTGTATCGGCTGCAGGAGATGTGTATATGCCTGTGTGCGGGAAAACAACCAGTCACGGGACCCCCAGATCCACTATATTACGGTCCTGGAATTTGAAAAAGGGCATAAGTGGGTAAGCGACCTGGAAGAAGCTGACAAGTATTACTATCCTGAAGAAGTACCGGAAGATGGCCATTTTTACATGCCGGTCCAGTGCCAGCAGTGTGAAGACCCTCCCTGCGTCAAGGTTTGTCCCACAAAAGCAACCTGGAAAGAACCGGACGGCATCGTGGTAATAGATTACAACTGGTGTATTGGCTGCCGCTACTGCATGGCTGCCTGTCCTTACGGCGCCAGACGCTTCAACTGGGGAGAACCGCAGATAGCCAAAGAAGAACTAAACCCTGAAACCCATTATCTTGGAAACAGGCCGCGCTACAAGGGTGTCGTGGAAAAATGTACCTTCTGCATCCAGAGAGTCCGCGGCAATCCTGGCAGATACCCGGCCTGTGTCGAGGTCTGCCCGGTAGGCGCCAGGAAGTTCGGCAACCTCCTTGACCCCAAGAGCGAAATCCGTTATCTCATTGAATACAAGAGGGTTTTCCGTCTGAAGGAGGACCTGAATACCTCACCAAAATTCTATTACTTTTTCGCTACCTGATAAATGAATAGCAGAGGGATATTGCTTAATGAATCCAATTAAAGATTTCTTTATCGTTCTCAAACAGGTAACCGTGGGTAGTAAATTATATTATGCCTGGCTTGCCTTTCTCGGGCTTCTCATTTTCATCGGTGCGGTTTCCTACGGAACACAGCTCCAGAAAGGGCTCATTGTCACCGCCATGCGTGACCAGGTTTCCTGGGGTTTTTATATCTCAAACTTCACTTTCCTGGTAGGCCTGGCAGCCGCCGCCGTCCTCCTGGTTGTTCCGGCCTATATTTACAATTTCAAACCCATCAAGGAGATTGTCCTTTTCGGTGAATTGCTTGCTGTTTCAGCAATTACCATGTGCATCCTGTTTGTCGTTATTGACATGGGAAGAATTGACCGTTTATGGCATGTCATCCCGTTTGTCGGCAAGATGAACTTCCCTTCTTCCCTTCTCGCCTGGGACATTGTCGTGTTAAACGGCTATCTGGCCATAAACCTCTTTATTTCATTCTACGCACTCTACAAAATGGCACACAGCAAAGAGTACAGCCTGCAGATCATCAAGCCGCTCATCATCCTTTCCATTCCCTGGGCTGTCAGCATCCATACCGTTACTGCATTTCTGTTCAACGGTCTGTCTGCCAGACCTTTCTGGAATGCCTCCATCCTGGCGCCACGATTTCTGGCCTCTGCCTTCTGCTCCGGTCCGGCAGTTATGATGATCATCTTCCAGATTGTGAGGAAAGTCTCTAAGATTGAAATTGACAATAAAGCCATATTCAAAATTGCAGAACTGGTCGCCTATGCCATGGGCATCAACCTTTTTCTATTGGCGGCAGAATTCTTCAAGGAGTTCTATTCCGGCTCCATTCATCTTGCTCCGATGAAGTATCTCTATTTCGGCCTGCACGGCCATAACGCCCTTGTCCCCTGGATGTGGACTGCAATGCTTTTCAACATCACCGCGTTCTTTCTTTTCTTAAGACCCAAGACGAGAGAGAACTTTTTTACCCTCAATATTGCCTGTGTCCTGATCATTATCGGTGTCTACATTGAGAAAGGCATGGGGCTTTCCATTCCCGGCTTTGTGCCCGGCACCCTGGGTGAAATATATGAATACGCGCCTACATTTGTTGAAAAAGCGGTCACCGTGGGGGTCTGGGCTACAGGTGCATTGATTTATACCCTGCTGATGAAATTTGCCATCCCGGTTTATACGGGAGAACTCCGTTTTTATTCCAAAGAAACAAGGTAGCAACAAAAGTAGCTCTTTCCTGCTGCCAAAAAAGGGTGGCGCTGTATTGGCACTACCCCTTTTCATTTGTATATTTTGGCCTTCATGTTGCTCTGGAAAATCATATTCAAGAAAAACTCTTTCTTCTCTCCATAATTTATGCTTGTCCACACTTTCAGTTGTTATAGCCGGATTCATGACTAGAATAATAATAATTCACTTTTTCACAGAGGACCTCGTATGGGTATTGATTTAAAGGTAGGTGATAAAACCTTTCTGAGTAAAGCATTCTCAGAAGAGGAAGTTTTCCAATTTGCCAATTTATCAGCAGATAAAAACCCGCTCCACCTGGACAAAGACTTTGGCACGGCATCGATATTTGGCCAGCGTATTGTGCATGGAATGCTGGTTGCCAGCTTGTTCTCAGGACTTATCGGCATGGAACTTCCCGGTCCGGGAAGCATTTATCTTGGGCAAAGCCTTACCTTTAAAGCTCCCGTTGCTATTCATGAACAGGTCACTGCCTCTGTTGAAGTAATAAATATCCGGGAAGACAAGCCCATTGTTACATTACGAACAGTTTGTATTAATTCTAAGGGTGTGGTCGTCATCGAGGGCGAAGCAGTTGTAAAAGCTGCGAGGTTTACTCAACATGACAGAGAAGGTATATGACCAGGAAGTTTAATTTTATCGAGAAAGAAGAACTCCCGGGAAGTTAAAATGATATCTGGATACTTGAAAATTCCATGAACCATTCCTGGGTTCACACCTATTACCGCCATTTAAAGTAAATATCTGTTGTATTCCTGACACATTGTGGCACTTGATCCTCACCTGCCCTGATCCTTATTATTTATATTAAGAGATTGCTATCTTAAACCTCAAAAAGGAGGAGACTCCAATGCATGAGGTTCTTAAAAAGCTGCTTCGCATAAGCGTTGTTTTCCCCCTCTTTTTTTCCGGGTGTGCCTTATCAAACACATCGCTTTGGACCACCCCGGTTAATCCCTGTCAAAAAATCATTACGGAAGAAAGCAGAATCTCTTTCCCGGCATACAGTTTATCTATAAGCGCCCCCCCCGGAGATTGGGTGATGCAGCAAGACCCAGGCCAGGATGAACTGGTGCTGTGGGTGAACAGAGAAGACGGGGCTATCATAGAAATCATGGCTTCAAGATCCTCCCGAAATCTTTCCTACCGAAATATTGCTTTGGAGTTTACATATGAAACCTGTGATGAAATTTTAAAGAAAATACCCACAGCAAGTTGTGAGATCATTAAAGAAAATGAGGTACAGTATAATAAAAGAACTTTCTATAAGGTTCATATAACCTATCAGGCTTCAAAATCTGACAGGGGAATTAAGTCCATATTGTTCCTCCACAGGACAGAGGACGTTGTCTATCATTTTATATTTATGGGAGAAAGTCATAATCTTCCCACAGAGGAGATGATGCGCAGCATTATTTTTCTTGAGGATTCTCATCAAAAAGAGACTTCAACAAATGAAACGTTTCAAATATCTTTGATAGATGCTTGTTATTATGGAGATACAGAAATAGTGAGAAAATTATTAGCAGCGGATGCCAATGTAAATGTGAGAAATGAAGAGGGGGTAACCGCTCTTTCATATGCATCAGACAGAGGCCACCTTGATATAGTGGAAATACTTCTTGCCAATAATGCTGATGTGAATGTCAAAAGCAATGTTGGGAGCACCCCGCTTATAAATGCTGCCCATATGGGGCACCTTCAAATTGTGTCGCTTCTTATTGCCAATGGGGCGGATGTAAATTGCCAGTCCAATGAAGGCACAACACCTTTGATGAGTGCAGCTGCGAACGGCTATAAGGAGATTGTGGAAATACTGCTGAAGAGTGGCGCTGATGTGAATGCGTGCGAAATGTGTGGATTAACAGCAATTTGGAATGCTGTCACTGGAGACCATGTTGATATTGTCAAAACATTAATAGATCATGGTGCCGATATAAACACAAAAGCTGAAGATGGTACTACTGTCCTGATGAATGGAGCATTTACCGGGAACGTTGACATCGTTAAAGTATTGCTCGCAGCCGGTGCACAAGTTAATGCGAAATCTCACAATGGCACTACAGCATTAATGATTGCAAAAAAAAGAGGACATACTGAAATTATCAGACTGCTTAAACAGGCTGGAGCTGTGGAAGATAGTCCCAAAGGTCCAACTTTTATTTTCAGGGCTACTTTTAAGGAATGAACTGACAAACAGAAAGCTACTGTCAAATTCTTTTATATGCGTTGCATATGTTTAAAAATATAGAGATCGGCATGTTACTATTGCCACCGCAATGGCAACACTGAAATAGGCCCTAATAAGTTTCTATTGTGACGATATTTGTAAGCCGCTCTAACCGAAGGGGTTTTTTATTTATTGAGATTGCCTCTGGAGATATTAGATGATAAAAACGCTCAGAGAGTCAACATTGTGGCAAAAATCCCCATTTTTGACTAAATATAATATAGGAGACAAACATCATGTATAAAGTCAAAGCATATTCCGCTGCCAGTGCAACATCACCATTGTCCCTTGATACAATCCCGCGTCGGGATACCACCGAACGTGATGTGCAGATCGAAATTCTTTATTGCGGCATCTGCCATTCAGACCTCCACACGGTGCGCAGCGAATGGAGCAGCATCATGCCCACGACCTATCCCTGCGTGCCGGGCCATGAGATTGTTGGTAGGGTCATCGAGGTTGGCTCGGCCGTAACCAATTTCAGGCCAGGAGACATTGTCGGTATCGGCTGTATGGTCGATTCAGACCAGGCCTGCCCCCATTGCGAGGCTGACCTGGAACAGTTCTGCCCCAACTCGACCTTCACATACAACTCGCTGGACAAGCATCTTGGCGGCGTCACTTACGGTGGTTACTCAGAAAACATTGTCGTCGATGAAAAATTTGTTCTTCGCATTCCTGCGAATCTAGAACTTGCCGGGGTGGCTCCATTACTATGTGCCGGGATTACTACCTATTCGCCGATCCGCCGCTGGGGCGATCTCCAAGGGAAGAAGGTCGGCATTGTAGGCTTGGGCGGACTAGGACACATGGGGGTAAAATTTGCCCGTGCCTTCGGCGCCCACGTGGTGGTCTTCACCTCCTCCCCAGGCAAAAAGGAGGATGCTTTGCGCCTCGGCGCCCATGAGGTCATTATCTCCACCAACCCGGAGGAAATGCAAAAGCACGTCGGCAGTTTCGACTTCATTCTCGACACTATATCAGCCGAACACGACATTAATGCCTACCTCAACATGCTTGGTCTCGAAGGAAACATCACCTTGGTTGGTGCGCCGGAAAAACCCCTTGCCGTTTCAGCTTTCGCCCTGATCTTTGGGCGCAAAAGTGTTTCAGGATCTCTCATCGGTGGTATCAAAGAGACCCAGGAAATGCTTGATTTCTGCGGCGAACACAACATTATTGCCGATGTGGAAGTCATTCCGATCCAGAAGGTCAACGAAGCTTATGAGCGACTCGTCAAATCTGATGTTAAATACCGTTTCTCGATCGACATTGCTTCTCTAAAATCTGAGTAAAAAGGTTGCTCTGTTCTCTGGCAGCGTCAAAATCTTCCAAGAGGGCCAAAAGTCAACATTGTGGTAAACAATCCGGACTGCCATTCAACTACACTTCCTAACACATTGTGGCACTTGATTGTTTCTAACTCAAATTATTATATTTAATATTAATTAGCAAAAAACATTACGTCTCAATTAGGACCTTTGGATTTTTCATGGTTTTTGAAAAATCAATTAGTGCAAACTGCAGGTTACTATACACCTGCATCGATCAACCAGGTCGTTAAATGAGAAAAATTGGCAAATATCTTCTCGAACAAAAGAGTTGTGATGAACATTCTTTGAAGAGCGCTATTGAGCTGCAATTAAAACTCAGAGAAAAGGGGATTTTCAAACCGATTGGATCAATTCTCACTGAATCAATGGGTATTGCCAAACAAGATGTGAATCAAGCTCTTTCCCAAATGTATTATGACATTGTGTCAACATCAACCTTATTCAAAGAACTTTCCATAGAATCAATAAAACAAATAATCTCATTAGCCAGTCATGAAATATTGCCTGAAGATACTCCCATTCTTAATGAAGGTGATCACTCTAGCTCTTTTTTTCTGATTATTTCAGGAAAAATAAAGATGTTTACCACTTCGCCTGAGGGTGAGGAAAAAATTTTAGCTGAATTAGGGTCTGCAGACGGGTTTGGCGAAATTGCTCTTTTAACTGGAGCATCGTATAAAAATTCCATAAAAACAATTACACCCACAAGTCTCCTCGTTCTATCCAAAGAAGATTTTGAACAACTTTGTTTATTGTACCCTGAAGTTTCTATGGCCTTCATTAAAGGTTTCGCTAACCGTTTAGCACAAAAGGACAGTGAGATATTCCAGGCCAGTGAACAAGTACTTGCATACCAGCAATTCATAAGCCAGGAAAAAGAACTTCCTTTACCTGAACTGATAGGCCAGACTCGAACGATCAATAACCTCCGGAAGAAAATTTATGCGACTGCTGTGAATGATTTGCCCGTCCTAATTGAGGGTGAAACAGGTACGGAAAAGCTTGTTGTTGCCGGAACAATTCACAAAAACAGTAAGCTCTCATCAGCCCCATTTCTTTCGATGGATGCTAAAGATATAACCATTGAGGGATACGGAGCCATTCCCGGTAATGATTCAGGGACCTTACAACTGGAAGTGGCACAGAGCAGCATTCTATTCGGACATGAAAAAGACGCATTTGCTATATCCCAGACAAGGGGCCTCGGCTTGTTGCAAATATGCAGAACTGGAACAGTTGTTATAGAAAATGTGGATAAGCTTACCAAGGGCATGCAGCAAAAACTTCATGATTTTCTACTTCATAAAACATTTCAAACTGTAGGTGGACAAGTGCCGATTGCCTCCTCAGCCAGAATAATCGCAACTTCTTCAAAGGATCTTGACGAGCTTGTCAAGGAAGGTCTTTTCAGGCAAGATCTTCTGGATCTGCTGCAAAGCAATAAAATGATCGTCCCTCCTCTTAGGAAACGCAAAAGCGATTTACGCCTCCTGGTGGATTTCCTCATCATCATGGAATGTTTCAAGACGCCTGACAGGAAACTAATCAAAGGTATTTCGCCTGAAGCATATCAGAGTATCATGGAATATGACTGGCCCGGTAACATGGATGAACTGCAGGTCGTTATCCGAAGGGCTATTAACCTGGCCCAGGGCGAGTACCTCATGCCGGAAGATATTTTCATTGGGATCGCACCGCCAGAAGGTAAATATACGATCAACCTTCTACAATTCGGCAAGATTAAAGCGTTTTTTAAAAGTCGATTTTATCCCGTTGGTTTACAGATAATAACCGCAACTATATTCAGTCTTATTTTTTTGATGGCTTTTATGGGAAATCAATCACCAGATAGCAATGTCTCTCTTATTCTCGTTTGGGGTATGTGGGAACCACTGTTATTCATCAGCTGGTTTGTAGGGGCTCGCATATGGTGTTCAGTATGCCCTATGGGTGCCCTGAATGACCTATTTAACAGAATCGGTGTAAAGAAGTTTAAAGTTCCCTCTTTTATCTCAGAATATGGAGTTTATTTGAGCGCGTTTGGGCTGGGTCTAATTATCTGGGCTGAAGTGGCTACAGATATGCCTGGTTCGCCAACCGCTACCGGATATTTATTACTTTCGATAGCATTTTTTGCAATTTTGTCCGGCATTTTCTTTGAGCGTAGGCTCTGGTGCCGATATCTTTGCCCACTTGGCAAACTTGGAGCAGTATATTCTGGTTGCTCCATTGTAGAATGGCGATCAAACAATAGTATCTGCAACAGCACCTGCAAGGATAACGCCTGTTACAAGGGCGATGATCAGACTCGAGGTTGTCCCTTATACCAAGGCCCCTTTTCATTGCATTCCAACCAAAACTGTATCCTTTGTGGGCATTGTGTAAAACTTTGTCCTAACGATTCACCAGTGTTAAATCTCCGAATACCTGGGCATGAGCTATGGGCTTCATTAACACCGGAAAAAATCACAACAATATTTGTGCCGGTAATTTTAGGAACCCAGATATTTCGTGGCATTGAACACATATCTTTTTTTCAGCAAGTTGAGGGAAGCTTCTTACCCATGTGGTTGATCTATGCAGTTTTACTGCTTGCTACCACGGCCGCTTCTTTCATCTATACGCGAATATCTAGTATCGTAATTTTTGGTCACATGAAAGCTAATATCAGCATCAAGCGTAACTTATTCATACATGCCATAATTCCCCTGATCTTTACATTTGAAATTGTTTACCAGCTTAAACCTCTTTTGACCCGCTTCGGTCATTTTTTCCCCACTTTGGGAAGACAGTTTGGCTTTAATTTGGATTCTTGGGATTTTGCTTATCAGGCTAATTCGATCAAGCCCTGGCAAATTCTTTTCATTCTGTTTGGCATGTTAGCTTCTGTGCTATTTTTAAAAGTCCTGACCAAAAACTATCAAAATGAAAAGGAAGGGTCTTCTGGTAATAGGTTTAGAAATCTTCCAATAATATTATTAGGTTGTATTTATGTTGGGTTGTTTGTTTTTATATGATTCTTAAAAAAGCATATGCAGAACGATATATCAAACCTCGTTAATCAGTCTTAAGATGTCAGGAGGCAGACATGACATGAAGTCTCTAGTCCTAGAGGTGCTTTCTATGTTGTGGAGATTAGCTGGGGACATCTTGAACGGTAAAAAAATCCGAGAAAGTCAACATTTGGGCAAGAAGTCTTGACTCGGATATGCAAAATTAATCACACCTTCTTCCCACCCAACTAAAAGTTGATTTATGCCAACAATCACCTCCTGCCGAAACTTGTACTTTTTGTATAATTCTAATCCCAGAATCAACTCTTTAGTACCTATAGTAATATGAAAATCAATGTCATGGACATCTGCTGCAGATTCATTTTAAGTACTTAATGATATTCATTAGCATCTGGCGTTGAACGATACATACATTTGAAATATCTCTTCAGGGGAGGAAACTCCGATGCGAGGGTTTTTTCTAAAAATGCCACTGTGAGCCTCCAGGGACTATTGCTTCCCATGGAGGTTTTTGCGTCCCAAAGGCAGGATTTCCAATGTTTCGAAAAAACAGACCCTTGCTAAAGGAGAAGAGCCATGAATAGCAGGAACATATTTATCATTAGTGTATTGATTCTGGGGTTAGGCTTTTTCATTAATACAGCAATCGCAGCTGAAGAAATGCCAGTTGACCCCAATGTAAAGGTTCTCCTGGGAAATGACGATGTCCGTGTGGCTGAAGCTGTACGCCCCCCTGGAACAATAGTTCCGATGCACACTCATCCTGCGTATGTCGCATACTTTTTTGATGCCTGGAAAGGAAAAATTACCAATGCTAAAGGTGAGGTGAAAGAAAAGGAGTTTGCTCCTGAAGATGTACTTTACAGCCCAGGAGTGACACATGCTTTAGAGGTTGTCGGGACAACCGACCAGCACGTTTTAGTAATAGAGTGGAAAAAAAAGTGAGGGAAGTTTTCTAATATTATAATTGAGTAAGCAGAGTTTCAACCCTTTTTTGTGTTTTACAAATCAATATCGCTCCCATCGCTCCTGACACATAAATCTTTATTAAAGGGTTGCCATATCCACTGGCAACCTTTACTTGTTTTTAAGGGGTAGTTAAGATTGTGGCAAGGCATATGAGAAATTGATATTGTACAGAACGTTAACATGTCCCTGTGCAATCTTAGTTGGGTTAAAAAACAAGAAGGAGTTGTGGCCATCACATCCTCTAAACTAACTTTGGGAGAATACTTCAATGAGTGATGAAGTTATAGTACGAATGACCGTTAAGTTTATAGACGGCAGCAAAGAAAACTATGAGTTTCCACGCCAGAAAATTGATGAATCCATTATTACCAAAAAGATTCAAGAAGCCTTAGAATCTAAATATTTGATCATTGATCTTAAAAGCAAGGTTCAGGTCATCCCAATTCATAATATTCTGTCAATTGAAGTAACACCTCCACCACTGCAATTACCTTCAAATACTATTAAGGAAGCAAGTTTAGTATAATCTCAGCAAACCTGGGTGTATGGGCGGCTCATATAAGTTAACATGTCCGGTGGTAATGTTAACCCGGCATGGGGTTGCATAAAGTCAACATTGTGGCAAGCAATATGGATTTGAGTATCAAATAGAAAATATTTCTAACCGCTACCTCCAAAATCATGCGTCCTTCAAATTTCAGAATAATATTAGCAGGCATTGCAGGTGGATTAGCCATGAATGTCACAATGCTATTGACATTTAGGCTTTTAGGGTTTGGGTGGAATGGTGAAGGAATCCTAATTAAATCAACTTCACAGAGTCAAAAGCTTATAGCGGTTTGGACAAAAATTGAACCTTTGCCGCTGGTTGTTGATGCACCGGCTCCGATTATTATTGGTATTGTTATATTTGGAATAATTCACGCTTATATATTTCGTTGGGTTTCTTCTGCTTGGCCAGCTGGCATATTAAATAAGGGCTTAAGGTTTGCGGGGCTAGTTTTTGTAATGACATTTTTATTTTGGGAATTTTTCACACCCTTCAACCTGTTTGGAGAGCCTCTCCACCTGGTTGGTATTGAACTTATATTCTGGGCTTGTATTGCATTGGCAGATGGCTTGGTAATTTCCACCGTTATAGGGCAAACAGCATAGTCAACATAACCTAAACACACCTTCACTCGACTTCTACCGAAAAATAGTTCCTATTGTGGCAAGATATTTAAGACTCAGCGGTCAGGCTTTGGAGTGAAAAAATAGTCACCTTCACTTTAATAAAACACTTATAAGAAAAGAATTATGGAAACTGTTTCTTTCCTCGATATTGAAGATGATCCTCCAGATCTGATTATATCATTTGCTGTTTGGCAACCCGAATTAGATGATATCAGAAGTATAATCCTCAAATATATGAATATGATTACTTTCCTGCAAAGGAGGAAATGGATATGGAGATAACATCAAAGGGTCTTTTGTTTTTATTTAGTTTCTTTATTCTGTTCCTGCTCCCATTTTCTGCAGCTCTTGCTGATGATGACGACTACCATGAAGAGAAAAAATGGTACAAGAAAATTTTCGACCACGACGAAGACGATGACGATGAGAAGCATGGTAATGAATATCTCTCCCCAGTGAATAATGAAACATTCAAACAAGAGTGTGGGGCATGCCACTTCGCTTACCAAGCTGGTTTGCTTCCTTCTGGATCATGGGAGAACATTCTTAACAACTTTCCTTCTCATTTCGGAGACGACGTTTCATTAGACCAAAAATCAAAACAAATTATTGGTGAATACCTACGAACAAATGCCGCTGAAAATTCATCTGCAAAAAGGGCCAGAAAAATCGTTAGAAGCCTCAACGGCCAGACACCTTTGCGTATTACAGAAACGCCTTATATCCAAGAAAAACATCATGATCTGGATGCAAGTATTTTCAGCAGACAATCCATTGGTTCCTTTTCTAACTGTATTGCCTGTCATACTA
>Ga0209536_100009651_pt1 | contig 14337 bp, 8 predicted proteins | sample DeeMarSeWOR28_12_FD_187461 | JGI IMG/M metagenome (GOLD analysis project Ga0209536, IMG submission 187461) | Marine sediment microbial communities from White Oak River estuary, North Carolina - WOR-2-8_12 (SPAdes) (version 2) | ecosystem: Environmental > Aquatic > Marine > Intertidal zone >...
TCGAATCCTCGATTCAGAGCTTTGAGACGTCGATTTGGAGCTTCAAGACATCGATTCGAAGCTTCAAAATCATGCCAAAATGGCCGGAAGCGTCCGCCATTAGAGGTCCGCAACGGCCTAGCGGAACAGTCCCCAACACACCACAAACCTCACAAAGAGGATAGCACCATGCCGTTCAATATGTTTCCCACAGCGGGGTGATTTCCCATGTGGCGTAACCGTACATCGGAACTAACCCACAAAATCGACCCAAAACCCCGCCCTGACATACGGATACCGAACTTGATCACGAACCAAATTCCGTTACCCTACCCTCACTCATCAATCGCCACCAGGGTTGGATGGGTCTCGCCGAGACGCAACAACATCTGCTGCCTCGGGGCACACCGCAGGACTCGCTCGCGCGAGCGGGATTCGAGCGGGTCTATCGCTTGAGGCCGGGCTACGTAGCCACGATCTACCTGATTCTGGCGGCTGTGTTCCTGGTTGTCGTATTCTGAATTATTCTACGGCTACCCGCAAACCCCCATTTCGCTTGAACACGAACCAAACGAAAGAATGCAAACCATGAAGCGGGATTTACCACCGCTCTCCGCGATGGCGCTCGGCCTCGTGGCTGTCAAACTCGCCGCACACATCGCCGCCAACATCTGGACGCCGTACGAATTCCACCGCGACGCCTTCCTCTACATGGCGATGGGCACACACCTCCGGATCCTGCACATGGACTTCCCGCCGCTGATGGCCTTGCTCTCTGAGGCCGTGCGCGGGGTTGCCGGACCATCGCTGTTTGCGTTGCGCCTGGTACCGGGCCTAGCGGGAACGGCCGTGCTGTTGCTCGCGATCCTGCTGGCGCGAGAACTGGGAGGGGGGCAGCGGTCCCAGACCATCACTGCGCTGGCCGTGCTCATCAACCCGTTGTTTCTCCGGAGCGCCAATCTCTTCCAGCCGATCGCACTGGATCAGCTCTGGTGGCTGCTCGGTTGCTACGCTCTCGCGCGGTTGGAGAACACGGGCGCGCCGAGGTGGTGGCTCCTGCTGGGCATCGCGGGGGGCGTTGGGCTGTTTACCAAGTTCTCGATCGTGTTCTTCGGTCTCGCCGTGCTGATCGGACTATTGCTCACCCCGCACCGGCGAGCATTCCTGGGCCCATGGCCATGGGTCGCGATCGGTCTTGCACTGCTGCTTGGCAGCCCGAGTGTAATCGGACAGATGACGCTCGGGTTCCCGGTGCTCGAACAGATGGCGGTTCTCCAGGAATCGCAACTCGCGCGCGTCGGGTTGGGCGAGTTCGTCTTCGACCAATTCCTGTGGCAACCGGTGGGGTTTCTGCTGGCCGTCGGTGGCGCCGCAGCCCTGATGCTGCACCAGGACCTCCGCCGCTACCGCCTGCTCGGTTGGATCGCGGTCGCGGCGTTCATGATCTTCGTGTTGATGCAGGGTAAATCGTACTACTACGGACCCGTTCATCCTCTACTGTTTGCTGCCGGCGCCGTGGCACTCGAACGGTTGCCCCGCCCGCGACTCCAGGCTGTGGCTGTTCCGGTGGTGGCTGCGGCGATCGTGCTGTGGGCATTCGCTGCCGTTCCCTTTGGGCTGCCCGTTGTACCACCCGAGCCCATGGCGAGATTCGCCGGGGCGCTCGGCATCACCACCGCCGTGCGGACCAACCGGGGGGAGTATCTTCCCCTGCCCCAGGATTACGCCGATATGCTGGGGTGGCGCGAGCAAGCGGAGGCCGTGGCCCGGGTGTACCGAGCGCTCCCGCCCGCGGAGCAGGCGACCGCGGTGGTCTTCGGCCGCAACTACGGTCAGGCGGGAGCGCTGGACTTCTACGGCCGCGAACTCGGCCTACCACCGGTAGTGAGCCTTGCGGGGAGCTTCTACAACTTCGGCCCCGGCGAGCGCGCCGGTGCGGTCATCATCTTTCTCGGTGTGGAGATCGAGCAAATCGATACGCGGTTCTGCGGATCCCTCGAGCTGGCCGACCGCGTGGTCAATCCCTGGGGCGTACCGGAGGAACGGGACGTGCCTATCCTCATCTGTCGCGACCCGAGTATGACGCTGCAACAGTTTTGGGAGCGCGAAGGGCGAGCCCACTGGGGGTGAGTGAGGCAACGGTGTGACTCACGAGTCAACCGTCACTCGTCAATCTACTCTGTCCTCAGCGCTGCCACGGGATCAATCCTCGTAGCCCTGCGAGCCGGCACGTACGAGGCAACGAGCCCTACGATCGACAGCAGCACGGCCACAACGACAAGCGTCGTCGGGTCGTTGGTGGACACCCCGTACAGCAGGCTGCTCATGAACCTGGAGAGTGCCAGGACGGCGGCCACACCCGCCACCACCCCCAGCACGGTCAGGAGAGCTCCACGACCTACGACGAGCTGGAGAATGTGGCCCTTGTCGGCTCCGAAGGTCATCCGAATGCCGATCTCCGCGGTGCGCTGCCGCACCGCATAGGAAATGACACCGTACAAGCCCACCGTTGCCAGAACCAGAGCCACGCCCGCGAAGACGCTCATGAGAAACAACGTGAACCGCGTGGGCGCGAGTTGATCGTCCACCAATCCCGCGAGCGTTGCCACGTTGTAGATGCTGAGCGTTGGGTCGAGGGCGATGACTTCTCGGCGAACGGCGCTGGTCAGCGCTGCCAGGTCACCAGACGCGCGTATCACGAGGTTTGGGACGACGGGTTGTGGGAAGTAGATGGTGCCATAGCCCTCACGATCGAGACGCCGGTACCGTATGTACTCTGCGACGCCCACTACCTCGACACGCTCACGCGATCGCATGGCGATGAAGCTCTTCCCGATGGGATCCTCGTTCGGCCAGGTTTCGCGCGCCAGTTTCTCATCGACTATCACGGGTGAAGTGTGTTGTTCGTACTCCCACGTATCTCCCTCTGAAAACGTCCGACCCGCAAGGAGGCGCGTTCCCATCGCCTGGAAGTAGTCGCCACTGATGGTTCGGTAGGCTGCGCGGGCTGCGGGCCACTGTGATTCGCTGTCTTCGTCCCAGGCATAAGGACCGTTCCAGATCTTGCCGGAAAGAGGCACCTGGCTCACGCCTCCTACTTGCTCCACGCCCGGCAGTCCACGCAGGCGGTCCGTCAATGTCTCGATGAAAGCCTGCCATGCCCCGGATTGTCGATACCTCTCGCCGTAAACGTTGACGGTAAAGGTGAGCACTCCCTGCGGGTCAAAGCCGGGTCGAACTCGCTGCAGTCCAGTAAACGTCCGGATCATGAGCCCGCCACCCACTAGCAGGGCCATGGAGACCGCAACCTCAACCACCACCAGCGCCTCCAGTAGCCTGCTGCCTTTGGTCCCCATCGAGCCACGTGCTTGGTCCTTCAGTCCCTCGATGACGTTGATTCGGCTCGCTCCGATCGCGGGCAGAAGTCCGACGAGCACCGCCGCGAGCAACGAGGCGCCGACCGAGAAGGCCAGGACTGTACCACTCAGGGAGACTCCCTCGAGCCTTGGCACATTGGCAGGCTTGAGGCTGAGCAGTACCTGGATCGCAACCCACGACAGTGCCACCCCCCCGAGGCCGCCGCCCAAGGCCAAAACGAGGCTCTCGGAAAGCGCCTGGGATGCCAGACGGCGGCGGCCACAGCCCATGGCGGCGCGGGTTGAGAGTTCATTCAACTTGCCACGGCCCCGGACCAGCAACAGGTTCGCTACGTTGGCGCAGGCGAGAAGGAGGAGAAAGGCCACTGCTCCGGTCAGCACCAGAAGTGCCGGTTGGACTCCTTTGACGACGTCGTGGTGAACCGGAAGCACTTGGACTTGGATGTTCTCGTTACGGTAGGCGACCTCCTCCTCCTGCAACCGGCCGGAGATCGCGTCCATCTGCGCCTGGGCCTGCTCGACAGTCACCCCCGGCTTCAACCGCCCGTATACGACGAGAGATCGGCCCCGTCGCTCCATGTCCCGGAAGTCGAAGAAGAAGGGCAACCATAAGTCGGCCGGTGCTTCCCCTGCACGTTCGCTGTATGGGAGTATCGCGAAATCCCTGGGCATGACGCCCACCACTCTACCCGACATGCCGTTGATCTCAATGTTGCGGCCGATGATGTCCGGGTCACCTCCTGAGGCCCGTAGCCACAGTCCGTGGCTCAGCATCACCCCGGGAGGAGTGGGGGGAACGCTGTCGTTTTCCGACTCGGCCCCGGGAATGGTGGCGTCCTCCGGCAGGAATGTCCTCCCCAGCACAGGTTCGAACCCGAGGACGGTGAATAGGTTGTTCGTGACCTGTACCGCTCTGATGTGCACCGGGTCTTCCCCGCCGGTCAGGGTGGCATCGAACGGGATTGCCGTCCGTGCTCCAATGTCCTCAAACAGCGTGGCTTGCTCTTGGTAGTCCACGACATCGCGAAAGGCAACGAGAAGTCTGCCCGCCGTATTGGAGCGATTCATGATGTGTACCACCCGATCCGGGTCCTCATACGGCAGCGGTCGCAGCAGCACGGCGTGCACGACGCTGAAGATGGCAACGCTGGCTCCAATGCCGAGCGCGATTGTGGCCGTCGCCATCGCCGTGAACACGGGACGTCTGCGGAGAGATCGGAGCGCAAAGCGCAGATCGTGGATCAGGTTCTCCATGAACCACCTCTGGATGTATCCGGCGGCCCAAGTCTCGTCGTCAGTGGGCGTCGTACTGCGGCGTCTACTGTGGCGGCGGGGCCGAAGGGGCCACCCGCGTACTTCGGTTGTCCGGCAACTTCTAAATCGACAGCATCACTCGAGCGTCACTCGGTGATCGCCGATTGCCGCCGCAATGGAGAGCGACTGCGGCTGGATGGCGACACAATAGCTTGCAGCGAGGAACACGTGTCCGCAAGAAAGGCCGTGTGAGGGTGTAGCATTGAAATAGAAATGTCCGGTTTGGTTGAAATAGAAATGTCCTCTTTCGGAGCTTGTTCGTTCCAGGTGGATCGGACGACTCTGAGGCCTGGACTGCTCCAATCCCGCGCGACATACTTGGGATGTGTGAAAACAAATCCCTACCGTGTATTAAGTATTCCTGGTTGGACGTTCGGGCTTCCTTTCTGTGCAAACCAAATATCTGAGGTCAATCGAGATGCCGTCTCCTTACAGTTCGCGAATGTGCATTGTAGCTGTCCTCTGCGCTGCACTTTCGCCTCTCACGTCGCTGGTCAGTCCAGCCCAGGCGCAAACCGATTTCAGCTCTGCTGTTGCCAATCTCACATTTCGTGAGATCGGCCCTGCCGTCACGGGCGGCCGCATTGCCGACGTGGCGGTCGTGGAGTCGAAACCACAGATCTTCTACGTCGGCACGGCCAGTGGAGGACTGTGGAAGACGGAAAACCACGGTGGGAGCTGGGTGCCGCTGTTTGACGAGCAGGCGACGGCGTCCATCGGCGACGTGACTCTCGCTCCGTCAAATCCCAACGTCGTTTGGGTGGGTACCGGCGAGCCCCAGAACCGCCAGAGTTCACCGTGGGGTGCGGGTGTCTTCAAGTCCACTGATGCCGGGCGGACTTGGCGCTTCGTCGGCTTGGAGGACACCCACCACATTGCGCGCATCGTCGTGCATCCTCGCAACCCCGATGTGGTCTTCGTTGCTGCTGTCGGGCACCTCTGGGGTCCCAACGAGGAACGCGGTGTGTTTCGCACTCCTGACGGTGGCAGCACCTGGGAGAAGGTTCTCTATGTAGACCAACACACCGGAGCCATCGACCTGGCAATGGATCCCGGAGATCCGAACACGCTGTTCGCGGCCATGTACCAACGCCAGCGCACCGGCTTCGGCTTCAACGGAGGTGGTCCCGGAAGCGGCATCTACAGAACCACGGACGGTGGCTCGACCTGGCACGAGTTGACCAACGGTCTGCCTGAGGGTGACAAGGGGCGGATAGGGCTCGACGTCTATCGGCGGGATGGCAATCTGGTGTACGCTGTCGTCGAGGCCGATTCACGTGATCCCACGAGGGGTTTCGGTTTTGGTGGCTCCGGCCCCCAGGCTCCACCCAAGGGCGGAACTTTTCGCTCGACAGATCGCGGCGCAACCTGGGAGCGGATGAGCACGACGAATCCGCGCCCGATGTACTACAGCCAGATCCGCATCGATCCGAATAATCCCGAACGCATATATGTCCTGGGCACGCAACTCTCGATCTCCGACGACGGTGGCAGAACGTTCCGGGATGACGGTGCGGAGGCCATCCACGTCGACCATCACGCAATGTGGATCGATCCCGACGATTCCGATCACCTGATCATCGGGAATGACGGTGGTATCGCGGGTTCGTTCGACGGCGCGAAGACCTGGCGTGAGTACGACAACCTCGCTATTGGCCAATTCTATCAGATCGGCGTAGACATGCGTGACCCGTACTACGTTTGCGGCGGCCTGCAGGACAACAGCTCGTGGTGCGGGCCGCAGCGCACACTCACGACGTACGGGATCAGGAACAACGATTGGTATGACGTATCCGGTGGGGACGGATTCTTCAATGTCATCGATCCGACAGACCACACCATCGTGTATTCCGAATCACAGGGCGGCAACATGTCGCGTGTCGACATCAAGACCGGTGAGGGCATGCGGATCAGGCCGGTGGCCAGACCGTTGCCCGGCCAGGAGACTGCTGAGGAGGATCGCGAGTTTCGGTTCAACTGGAGTACTCCTATCGTGATCTCGTCGCACGATCCGGCCACGATCTACACCGGTGCAAACGTGCTCCTGAGATCACCGGACCGCGGGGTCACGTGGCAGGAGATCAGTCCCGATCTCACCAAGCAGATCGATCGCACCGAACTCGAGATCATGGGTGTACTCGGGTCGGAGCCGATGATGTCGCCCAACGACGGCATATCGAACTACGGAAACATCACAACCATCGGCGAGTCGCCGCTCAACGCGAGCCTCCTGTACGTCGGCACGGATGACGGCAATCTGCAACAGACGCGAGACGGTGGCGCGACTTGGACGGACCTCACATCTAAGCTCGGGCGGTTGCCCGAGCGTACATACGTGAGTCGTGTGGTTCCGTCGCGGCACGAGGAGGGCCGAGTCTACGCGACTTTCGACGGACATCGCAACGACGACTATGCGCCGTACGTCTATGTGAGCGAGGACCATGGACAACGCTGGGAGCCGATCGCCGCCGGTCTGCCCGACGGCTGGTCGGTGAACGTGATCGTCGAGCACTACCGCAACCCAAATCTGCTCTTCGTCGGCAACGAGATTGGCGTCTACTTCTCTGTAGACCGCGGCCAGAACTGGGTGCGCCTCAAGAACAACTTCCCGACGGTACCGGTGGACGACATTGTGATCCACCCGCGTGACAACGACTTGGTCGTCGGTACACACGGGCGCTCCGCCTGGATCCTGGCCGACATCACTCCCCTGGAGCAGCTCGCGGAAGTACACCAGATGGAGTCCGCGTTTGTGTTCCCTGTGAGGGACGTGACGAATTTCTCCATCCAGGGTGGTTGGCCGTTTGGCGGTGTGGAATACGCCGCTGCAAACCCACCAGCGGGCGCTTTGATCCGCTACTACCTGAGAGATGAAGCTGCTGCCGACACCGCCGCAGCAGGGAGTGAATCCGACCGGGGCCAGAGACGCGGACGTCCTGGACGCGGACCGAGCAACGACGACGAACCCACGGTGAAGCTCACAATCGTCGACGGATCCGGCGAGACGGTGCGGGAACTCGAGGGACCGGGACAGGCTGGTATCAATGAGGTGGTGTGGGATCTCCGGATGGGCACTCAGGAAGATGCGCCGCAAGAGCAAACGGGTGGCCGTGGCGCGCCACGGGCACCCAAGGTGCTCCCGGGTACGTACACAGCTCGGTTGGAAATGGCTGGTGAGACGGGTACGGCCGATATCCGCGTCCTAGCGGATCCACGAATAGAGATCTCCCGCGCTGACCTGCAAGCGCGCCAGGATGTACTGCTGGGCTTGTTTGAATTGAACAAGGCCATTCGTGAAGCCAACGCAGCGTTGGGTAGGGTGAGCGAACAGGTATCCGAAGTCCAGGAACTGCTGCGCGGCAAGGAGGATGTTCCGGACGCGCTCGTTGAGGTGGCCGAAGCCCTGAAGACGGATCTCGATAGTCTGCGACAGGATCTCAGCGAAGTCAGTAGTGATGCCAGGGTCTCAGGCGCAATCGAAAGCTCTACCACTCGCCCAACGGCCGATCAGTTGTGGCAGGCGGAGCGGGCGTGGCAAGTGGCGCCGGCCCTTATCGAGCGGTTGAACGCGATAATCACGGACCGCCTGCCAGCGCTGTACGGCCAGCTCGACCAGCACGGCGTCCGGCCGGATCCGGGCGAGGCAATAGTGATTCCGAGCAGGCCGGGAGGACGTTGATCCGCGGCTGTTGAATACGTGAAGGATTGGTCACGCTGGCTGATGCGGCAGCGCGGTTGATAGCCTAGTGCCGAGTTGGCTTACGCCTTAGAGACGCTCGGTCGCCGGGCACCTCGGACCGCCGCAGGATGGCGTTCCCACGATTTGAGCGACTCACGCGGCCGGGGCGCCCGCGACCTTGGCGTCTCGACGGCGTAAGCCAACTCGGCACTAGCAACTACGCGAGGGAAGCGCGCCTCGTAATCGGCTTCGGCGGTCCCGCCGCAGCCCTGCAGGAATTTCAACCGCTCGGCGTTAGAACGGTAACGGTCTGCGGGGAAGCAGCCGTTAGCGTGGCGCGGTGTGCTACCCTTGCAGATTCCGCCGAGCCGAGGTGACCTTATGGGCATGGCCGCTCCAGTTTATTACACAGCAGAGATGGTGCGGGCGCTCCCCGACGATGGCAACCGCTACGAGGCAGTCCACGGGGAGCTGCTCGTGACGCCGGCGCCGAGGCTGTGGCATCAGGACATCATCTTGCGGCTTGCCAGAGTGCTCGCCGAGTATATCGATCGGAATCCGGTTGGGCGCGTTCTCACGTCCCCCGCCGACATTTCATGGGGTTCCGACACGCTGGTCCAGCCGGACGTATTCGTGGCGGATCTCGCCGAGGTACGCACGCTGGACTGGAGCAAGGTGAAGCGACTGCTCATTGCCATTGAGGTACTCAGTCCCACGACAGCTCGCTACGATCGTTTCACCAAGCGGCGGTTGTATCAGGAGGTCGGAGTGCCGGTCTACTGGATGGTGGACCCTGACGCGAAGCTGGTCGAGGTGTGGACACCGGACGACGCGTTGCCCGCCACCCGTTCCGACTGGGTGACCTGGCATCCCGCGGGCGCAACAGAGCCACTCACGATTCAGCTGGGGGAGCTGTTCCAGGCGATCTAGCACCGGGTCCGGCTGTCCCTGGCGGCTGAATGGAGGCCGCCCGGAACCCCCTCAACCTTGTCGTGCCGGTGACAACCGATCCGGCTCGCACTAGGGCCCGCTACTCGGTGGCGGCCTCAGGCTGGCGTTCCCACGATCTAAGCGACCCACGCGGCCGGGGTGCCCGTGACCTTGGCGTCTCGACGGCGTAAGCCAACTCGGCACTGATGACCCGGGGCCCCACGCTTTGCACTGAGAGGTAGGCCGAGGCCACGTTGCTTTGGGACGTGGTCGACGTGACGGTGGGAGGGTGCGACTCGCCAGCGCCGGTAGGCTCAGATCCTACGGTGCGAGGATGCGGTCGCCGCGCCGGTTGGGCGGCCCGTCCGACTCCGCAGCAGCGACCGACCGTCACTCGGCCCGCAATACGTCTACCGGATCGATCCGGGCGATGCGTCGTGCGGGGACATAGGTGGCGGCTAGGCAGATCGAGGAAAGCAAGGCCGCCACCACGATGTAGGTGGTCGGGTCCCACGTGCGGACACCGAACAGAAACCCTGACACCAGGCGAGTCGCCAACAGCGCAGCGACCAGGCCGGCTCCGGTTCCTGCCAATCCTGTGATCAGGTTGCCTCGCAGCATGGTGCCAACCAGTTCCGTCTCCCGCGCACCCAATGCGACTCGAATGCCCATTTCCCTATTGCGCTGCGCCACCGCGCGGGCGGTGACACCGAAGACACCGACCGCCGCAAGAACAGCCGCGAGCAGGGCAAACGCCCCCATTAGTTGGGTCCGGTAGCGCTCGTCGCTGGCGGAGCGAGACATGAGCGATCGCATGGTACCGGCGCGGCCGATCGCCAGGTCCCCGTCCACGGACCATACAGCCTGGCGCAGGAGAGGAATCACCAAGCGAGGATCGCCGTAGGTGCGTGCGGCGAAGCTGACATTGCCTCTGGTGAACTGGGCGAACGGTACGTAGAACGTCAGCTCGACTTCGCGGTTCAGCGCTTCCCGCTGCACATCAGCCACGACTCCCACCACAGTGACAGTCGTCCACGGGTAACGGATGCGCCCACCGATGGGCGACTCGTTAGGCCACATGCGGCGCGCCAGTGATTCGCTGACTACAGCCACAGGGGGTGCATCGCGTCCGTCCGCCTCCGTGAGGGTCCTACCCGAGACGAGCGGGATGCCCAGCGTCTCGAAGTATCCCGGTGTGACATGGAACAGCTTCGCGCTCAGCTGCAACAGGTCCGCGTCGGCGTCCGCATCCCGCAAACCCCAACTAGCCGTTGTTCCGGGGAACGGGAGACCGTTGGCGGCCGTCACGGTCCGGATGCCGGCGACGGCTTCCAGCTGGGCTAACACATCGGTCACGAACCGCGCCTGCGCGTCTTGGGTGGGGTAGCGAGTTTCAGGCAGCGAAACGTCGACCGTGGCAAGATTCTCGGGATCGAAACCCGGATCGACAGCGAGCAGGTGAGCCAGGCTGCGGCTGAGCAGGCCACCGGTCACCAGCAGCACAGTTGTGAGTGCGATCTCGAGAGCCACCACGCTGCGCTGAAACCGGCGACCACCCCCTGTGCTCCCCCGCCCGCCGGCGCGCAACGCGGCGCCAATGGATTCACGGGCGGCGAGAACCGCCGGCGCCGTGCCGAACATGAGTCCCGCGAGCATACCAATCGCGGCAGCAAACGCCAGCGCTCGGAAGTTGATTCCGACAGCGGCGATGCCGGGAATCGGTGGCGCCAACATGAGGAGGAACTGTGTGGCGGCCACTGCGACCAGCACACCCAGCAAGCCGCCAAGCAGTCCCAGGATGACACTCTCTGTCAACAGCTGACGCACGATCTTGCCACGGCTAGCTCCCAGCGCACCGCGGGTAACGAGTTCCTGCCTGCGCCCGTGCAGCTCTCCCAATGACAGCGTGGCGATGTTGCCGCATGCTATGAGCAGCAGCACTCCGGTTGCAGCCAGCAGCAGGATGAGCGGCGACCCGAGGCCACGAGTCTCGTCCTCTTCTCGTGGCACTAGCCGCACGACCATCTCCTCGGCCGCACAACTCGAGAACGGGCAGGACGCATCCTGCGACAGGATTGCCCTGGTCTCGCTGAGTGCCTGGTCGAAGGTGACTCCGGGCGCCAACCTGCCGACCGCTTGGTACATGCTGGACCCGCAGCCAACGCAGTCCCACTCGTTACCGTACGGCAGCCACAGCTCCTTGCTGCTCGTTTCGCGCGTCCCCAGACTCGAAGCCGTAAGCCAGCGCAGCCGGAAACCGGCGGGGAGGACCCCTACGACCGTCCGTTCGACGCCGTCCAGGACCAAGGTCCGTCCCAGCACAGCGGGATCGCTCCCGAACCGCTGGGTCCACATCTCGTGGCTCAGCACCACAACCTGCGCTGCCTGGCCGTGTAGTCCGCCTTCTTCGTCGGGGAGAAACCAGCGGCCCAGTGTGGGATTCACGCCGAGCACTGGGAGCAGGGATGCGGTGGCCGTGCCGACCGATACCCTCGCAGGCCGGCCGAATCCCGTGAGCGTTCCTTCGCCCCACGGGCTCGCGTTGTACATCGCCACGGCCTGAAACAGCGTGCTGTGCTGCCTCCACGCGCGATACTGGTCGTCGGTGAGGTTCACGTAGTTCCAGCTGTCCCGCAGGCCCTCGACATCCCGCCGCGCCAGCCGGCCCAGCCAGACGGTCGCAATGCGGTTGGGTGCTACATACGGGAGCTTGGTGAGGAGCACTGCATCGACGACACTGAACATCGCCGTCGCGGCGCCGATCCCCAGCCCGAGCGTGACGACGGCCACCACCGCGAACATCCGGCGTCGGCGGAGCGCGCGGAGTGCGAACCATATGTCCCGCAGGGCGCCGGCCAGAGTCTCCCAGCTGGCTGAGGCCCCTGGCACAGGGCGCTCGGTTGCCCGGCCAAGCCTTGGGCCCCGTCGCAGCCGCGTGGCAAGGGAAAGGAGTGCCGCGCGAAGCACCTCTCGACGGCGCCAGCGGTTCGCCGCCGCTCTGCTGCCCTCCGCCACCTTGCGGTTGTGGGCTTCTTCCAGCTCGCTCCACAACACGCGTGCATCAACTTCTCCCAGGGTCCAACGCAACAGCCTGCCCAGCAGCCAGTTCATTGGGTTCCTTCCAGTTCCGCGGTGAAGCCGTCCCACAGGCTCACCAAGGCCCGGCGCATCTCCCGGAGCCGCTCCATGCCAGCCGCAGTGAGATCGAAGTAACGCCGGACTCGGCCCGGCTCCTCGAGCTGATCGTCGATGCGCGATTGCAGCAGGCCCTTGGCCTCCAACCGGCGCATGGCGATGAAGACCGCGGATTGGGCGACCTCGCGTCCGGTTCGCGCCTCGATCTCCTGGACTACCGAGACCGAATAGGCCTCTCCCTTGAGGCGTAGCGTGGCAATCAAAGCCTGGTGCTCAAGGTCGCCAAGCGCAGTTCTGGTCACTGGTGTCCTCCCCTGGTCGGAAACTTCACTATAGTTGCTAGTCTACTAGACGCTGGCAGCACCGAAAAGGTTTCAGCCGCCCTGGCAAATCTCAGCGCGGCGCCCTGAAGCTGAGATCGAACCGAACTGCGGTAGACGGACGCAAGCCCTTGGAGAAGTTGAACCGGATGAGGCCATTGAGCAGCGACATGCCTGCGCCTGCGCCGACCAGCGGATCGGAAGAGAATGTGTCCCCCACGTCCACAAACACCACTGGTGCCCACAAGTGCGACCGGGCGACGGCCATATCCAGTTGGGCGGACCAGTACTCCCGAGCCAGCCTCGCCCCGTAGTCGTGTCCGCGCACCGTGAACGGCCCTCCCAGCCGAAAGGCCAGCTGTGACAGGTTATCACCGCGCACCGCCCCCGCGCGCAGCGTCACGACTCCGGTTCTCCGCAACACGCCAAACGGTAGCGCCAGGGAGCCCCACACTCGACCGGCCCGTACCGAATCGCCTGTGAGCAACTCCACCCCTGGATGCAGCGACACCGGTCCAACTGCGATCGGCCTGGTTACGCTCGCGCGGAGGAAAGTGCCCTCGGTGACGGGCGGGTTCGGTCTCATGCCGTTGGCACCGAACAGGCTCGGGAATGTGCCACTTACTTCCGTCGGCATCGAGCGCTGGCTTTCCACCCGTGCGGAGAACTGGATGTCGCGCAGCGCGCCCGCATTCCATTGGTATGACAGCCCTCCCCCAAGAGCGAGGTAGTAATCGGCGTCGTCGTGTCCGGTGAAGGCGGCGTTCAGGGAGTTGCCTATTCCCAGCCCGCTGCTCCACGGCTCGGCTTCGTGGACGGCGCGGTACGCCGAGAGATCCAGGCGACCTCCGGGACCGTCCCGGCGCCACATGACCGACGCCGTGGGCCGCAGATCGCTGATTCCAAACCTCGCGGTCGCGTGGAATGTCGTGAATTCAGGGCCTGGCCGTAGCTGATACCCCAGGCCGAGCGACGGACCTTGTACCCGATTGAACCTGACGATGTCGGAGAACCGTTCCCAGGCCAGACCATACTGGCTTCTCCCCACCCAATCGGCGGGGAGCTGTTCCGAGATCTTCGCGAGCGATACCAGCGATTCGCGGAAATGCCGTTCCTCATACTGGTCGAGAGCAACCTTGAAATCCGTGTCCCACGCGTAGGTCCACAGCGTATCTGCGGGCGGTACCTCCATCTCCCATCGTCCGTCCCCCCACGCACCTACCTTGAAGTAGCCATTTTGAATTCGCTCCTCGTCTGTCCCCGCATCCTCACTGGCACGGCCCGCGGCGAGCCGCAGCCGCTTGTTGCTGCTCTCCCCGGCACGGCCCTCTGCGTCCTCATCGGTCGGTGGTGCAATTGCCGTATCGAGCGGCACCGCAAAGGTGAAGTCCGGTGCAGTGTTTACCTCGTAGTCTCTGAAGTTGGAGACGAATCGCACTGGCATTGTGGAGCCCGCGAACCACGGGATGCGGACGTTCAGTGCCAAGAGCTGCCGGTAGGGAAGCCAATAGCGGTTCTCGATCAATGCATACTCGATGTCCGCCTCGACACTCAGGAAACGTCGCGCCCACTTGTTGTCGTTGCGCGCCTCCGCACTGTCTTG
>Ga0209536_100009652_pt1 | contig 14337 bp, 14 predicted proteins | sample DeeMarSeWOR28_12_FD_187461 | JGI IMG/M metagenome (GOLD analysis project Ga0209536, IMG submission 187461) | Marine sediment microbial communities from White Oak River estuary, North Carolina - WOR-2-8_12 (SPAdes) (version 2) | ecosystem: Environmental > Aquatic > Marine > Intertidal zone >...
CGAGTGTTGAGCAGTCGGCGTCATCGACTGGGGCGGGCCGAGCTCGCGATCGTCTGCGTACGCGGGAGGTTCGCTGATGGCCGGAATCAAATCAATTGTCCTGGTGGGCCTGCTCGTGATCGCGGGTGTGCTGTACTCATCCATGTATGTCGTTGACGAGCGCGAAGTCGCTTTGATGTTCCAACTTGGTGAGGTCAAGCGTGCCGACGTTGAACCGGGCATTTATTTCAAACTGCCGTTCGTCAACAATGTGCGCAAGTTTGATGGTCGCATCCTGACGCTGGATGCACCGCCGGCGAACTATCTGACGGCCGAGAAGAAGAACGTCAACGTTGATTTCTTCGTCAAATGGCGCATCTCCGATGTAAAGAATTACTATCGGGCGATGTTGGGTAGTGAGACCACTGCGCGTGAGCGTGTTTACGTCATCCTCAACGACGGATTGCGCAGTGAGTTCAGTAATCGAACCATTCAAGACGTTATTTCGGGCGAGCGCCGTCAGATAATGAGTAGCATTACCAAGCGCGCCAATGAGCAGGTGGGCGGTTTTGGTATTGAAATCGTCGATGTTCGCATCAAGCGCATCGATTTTACGGCTCAGATCAGCGATGCGGTCTATCAGCGCATGGTCGCCGAGCGTGCCCGAGTGGCGAAGGACCTGCGTGCGCGCGGCGCTGAGGCGGCGGAGAAGATTCGAGCCGACGCCGACCGACAGAAAACTGTACTGTTGGCCGAGGCTTACCGAGAAGCGCAGCAGACCCGCGGTGAGGGCGACGCTAAGGCGTCGGAGATCTATGCCAATGCCTTTAGCCGCAATGCGGAGTTTTTCAGCTTCTATCGCAGCTTGAACGCTTATCGGAACACCGTGGGTAAGCAGGGCGATGTGCTTGTCATCGAACCCAACTCGGATTTCTTCCGTTATTTCAACGATTCCAGACCGGGCAAGAAGTAGCCCGGTCTAGGCCTGTCGGTCGCACCCATGTGGCAGGAGATTGTGGTGGCGCTTGGCCTGGTGATGGTTATCGAAGGTTTGATGCCTTCGCTTAGTCCACGAAATTTTCGCCAAGCCCTGCTCATGGGTGCGCAACTGCAAGATGCGACCCTGCGCAAGCTCGGATTGGCCAGCATGATCGCCGGTGCGGTGCTGATCTACGTTGTCCGATGACGGGTCGCGGTCGCGATACCGGACGCCTTTCCACGGCGCTGCGGTGTAACATTTCGGGCCAATTTTGTGTATCCTGCCCGGGCTCGGAACCCGCACCGGGCAACTTGTGTCGTCTCTAGCAAGGCCCGTTCGCATGTCTGAGCAAGATCGCTGGCTTCTACCCGAGGGGATTGAGGAGGTACTGCCGCCGCTGGCTGGGTCGCTGGAGGCGCTGCGCCGGCGTTTGCTCGACATGTTCTCCACCTGGGGCTACGAGCTCGTTATTCCCCCCTTCATCGAGTACGTCGACTCGCTGCTGACGGGTACCGGCAACGACCTGGACCTGCAGACCTTCAAACTTGTCGACCAGCTTTCGGGCAAGCTGATGGGCATTCGAGCCGACATGACCCCTCAGGTCGCGAGGGTCGATGCTCACCATTTACGCCGCGACGTGCCAACACGGCTTTGCTACATCGGCACTGTGCTGCATACGCGGCCCGGTGGTTTCGGTGGCACGCGCAGCCCGCTGCAGGTCGGTGCCGAGCTCTATGGTCACCACGGCGTGCAAAGTGATGCCGAGATCCTCTTGTTGATGGTCGAGACCCTGGCGGCGAGCGGCATTGCCAATGCCCACGTCGATCTCGGCCATGTCGGCATTTATCACGCCCTGGCGCAGCAAGCTCAGCTCAGCGCCAGTCAGGAGCAGGCGCTGTTCGAAGCCTTGCAGCGCAAGGCTACCCCAGAGCTTGCCGCCTGCGTGGAGCAATGGCGCTTGCCGATGGCATCGCGTGAGATGCTGCTGGCGCTGGTGGAGTTAAACGGTGGCGATGAAGTGCTCGAGGAAGCGCGCTTGCGACTGGCAGGCGGTGGCGCTGCGGTGCTCGATGCTATCGACTACTTGGCCGCCTTGGCCGATGCCGCGCGGGCGTGGTTGCCAGGGGCAACCTTTCATTACGATTTGGCCGAGTTGCGCGGCTACCACTATCACACGGGCGTCGTCTTTGCGGCGTTTGTGCCCGGTCACGGTCAGGCCATTGCGCAAGGCGGCCGCTACGATGACATTGGCAAGGTGTTCGGACGGGCCAGGCCGGCGACGGGTTTTAGCACCGATCTCAAAACCCTCGTGGCGTTGAGTGCGCCGCCGGTCGCGCAACCGCGTGGCATTTTCGTGCCCGCTGACGCGCACAACAATGCGCTGGCCAAGGTCCGTGAGCTGCGTCAGCAAGGTGAACGAGTGATATATGGCTTGCCCAACACCAGCGAGGATCCGAAGGCGCTGGGCTGTGATCGGCTGCTCAGCTGGAACGGTGAGCGGTGGGTAGTGGTCGAGGTTTGAGCGGTGCGCGGCACTGCTCCGTCAGCACTTCAACGTAGACAACGAGAACTAGGGTCATGGGGAAGAACGTCGTAGTCATTGGCACCCAGTGGGGCGATGAAGGCAAGGGGAAGATTGTCGATCTGCTAACCGATCGCGCCAGTGCCGTGGTTCGTTTCCAAGGCGGACACAACGCGGGTCACACCTTGGTCATCGAAGGAAAGAAGACGGTGCTGCACCTGATTCCCTCGGGTATCTTGCGTGACGACGTGGAGTGTTTGATTGGCAACGGCGTGGTGCTGGCCCCGGGCGCGCTGCTCGATGAACTGAAAATGCTGCAGGACAACGGCGTACCCGCCCGCGAACGGTTGCGGATCAGTGACGCGTGCCCGCTGATTCTTCCCTATCATGTTGCCTTGGACCACGCCCGGGAACGGGCGCGCGGCAAGGCGGCGATCGGTACCACTGGCCGAGGAATTGGCCCGGCCTATGAGGACAAGGTCTCCCGCCGCGGGCTGCGCGTGGGCGATCTGCTGCACCGGGAGCGTTTCGCGGCCAAACTCGGTGAAGTGATGGATTACCACAACTTCGCTTTGCAGCACTACTACAAGTCGGAGCCTGTGGACTTTCAGCAGGTGCTGGACGAGGCGTTGGCCATGGCCGACGAGTTGCAGCCGCTGGTGGCTGACGTCACGGAGCTGTTGTTCCAGTACCAAAGAGCTGGCAAGAGCATCATGTTTGAAGGGGCCCAGGGCACGCTGCTCGATATCGATCATGGCACCTATCCCTTTGTGACGTCATCGAACACCACGGCAGGCGGGGCAGCGACGGGCACCGGGGTTGGACCGCGGTCATTGGACTACGTGCTTGGGATCACCAAGGCTTACACCACGCGAGTAGGCTCAGGACCGTTTCCGACCGAGTTATTCGACGAAATGGGCGAGCATCTCGCGCGACGCGGCCACGAATTCGGTTCTACGACGGGACGACCGCGGCGCTGTGGCTGGTTCGACGCCGTAGCGTTACGTCGAGCCGCACAGATCAACAGCCTGACCGGTTTGTGTATCACCAAGCTCGATGTGATGGACGGCTTGGACACGATTCGGCTGTGCGTCGGCTATCGGCGTGGCGACGAAGTTACGGATACCGTGCCTGCGGGCGCCGAGGCCCTCGACGCTTGTGAACCCGTCTACGAAGACGTATCGGGCTGGAAAGAATCCACCCTTGGGATTCGCACCTATGACCAGCTGCCCGACAATGCCAAAGCCTATCTCAAACGCATTGAGGAGGTTTGTGGCGTGCCAATAGCGATTATCTCCACCGGTCCAGAGCGCTCCGAGACCATTGTGCTGGAGCACCCCTTTGACGAGTAGAGTGGCGCGCCGGTGGCGCTCGTGTGCCCCAAAGCCGGAGCCCCAGCGCCGCATCTTCTGAGCCCGTCACCCTCACGCGTCGATTGGCTGGCGTTGTGTACGACGCAAGCGGCCAATCTTTGCCGCCAGCCCTGGTTTATGCACCATGTTCCGCCACCGCCGCGCTCTCAGCACATCAGGCGTCGGTTTTACGGCGCTGCCAGGTCGTTGAGATCCAAGTTATTGATTCTAAGGTGGTTGGCGATCTGGTCAAGATTTCGCCAGTTTAACTTTACGGTAATAATTCCGCCCCTAGGGGCCAGTTGGACGCAGGTCATCAACAGACATATCCACAGCTTCTGTGGATAACAATATTTGCCGTGGCGCCAGGGTGGCGACACGCATCAGGCAGTGGTCGTGCCGAGTGCTCAAAGTCCGGGGCGGGATGCCGATAGCCTTGGACAATCGATATTTACACGGACGGCGTTGAATGATGCCCTCGGGCAAGGACCAGCTTGGTACCCTTAGCTATCCCGAATCCGCTGAGCAGGCCGCCGAGTATCTGCGCCTGGCCTTGGCTTTGATCGGCAGGGTGGGGCTGGCACCGAATCCAGTCAATTTCACTCTCTGCTACGAATACGTTGCGGGGCGGCGTGCCGATCTGCACGGCGCGCTAGAGCGGGCGCTCGCCTCCGAGGCCAGCCTGAGCCCGGAGGTCGCGGTTGAGCTCTATCGGCAGTACATCTGGGATGAGGATCGCCGTGTCGTCGATGCCATGCGCAACGAGCTGCGCCGCCTGATTGCAGAAACCATGACCGGCGTGGGTGAGGCCCATACTCGCGCCAGTCAGTCGGTCCAGGTTCTCGAGCACACCACGGATCAACTCGCCTGCGACCCGCCCCCCGATCAGCTCTCGGGTATCGTCGCCGAGGTTGTCGCGGAGACTAAGCTCATGGCTCGCAATGGCCTCGAGCTCAAACAAATGCTCGATGACACGCGCAATGAGGTCGATGCGCTGCGCCGCGATCTGGAACGCACGCGCCTGGAGGCGACCTCAGACGCACTGACGGGATTGCTCAATCGGCGCGCATTCGAACAAGCGCTCAACGAGGCCAAGAGCGGCGCCGACGAACATACGACTACGTTTTGTTTGCTTTATGTCGATATCGACAATTTCAAACAAATCAACGATACCTATGGTCACTTGATTGGTGACAAGGTTATCCGGTCGGTGGCGGCCCTGTTATCGGCCAATGTCAAGGGCAAGGACGCGGTCGCACGCATCGGTGGCGAAGAGTTCGCCGTGTTACTTCGCGAGACCGAGGCTGAGAACGCCGTACGCGTGGGGGAAATTCTGCGCCGCACGGTGGAGTCTACCCGGCTCAAGCGAGCGGATACGGGAGAACTGATCGGCCAGATCACGGTTTCAGTCGGCGTAACTGACTACCGCCGCAGTGAAACGGTGGACGAGGTGATGCAACGGGCCGACAATGCGCTCTATCAATCGAAGGAAGGGGGCCGTAACCGCGTCAGTGCGGTGTGAATCCCGGCGCCGCGCGAAACAGCGGCTGCCAAGATAAGGCTGCCGCTCAACATCGGTAGACGTTTTCCGTTTCGTACTTAGAATGGTGCCGAGGAGAGGACTTGAACCTCCACGGGGTTACCCCCACTAACACCTGAAGCTAGCGCGTCTACCAATTCCGCCACCTCGGCGCACAAACGACCCAGCACAGGGGGGCCGTTTGGAAGCCGCGAACTTTACCGATTGTCCCGATTATTGTCAATTGCACGCCTGGGCCGCTCCTGGCAAACCCGGACGGTGACCGGCCGTGCTACAGTTTGGACAAATTCATCTCTATGTCTATTGTTTGAGAGTCAAAAACGTGTCGAAACGCACCAAGAGCAAGGACCCCTTCGCTGAGCGCGAAGCGCAGCGCTACGCCAACCCCGTAGCAAGTCGCGAGTACATTATGCAGTTGCTCGAACAAAGCGGCGTGCCGCTCACGCGCGAGCAAATCTCCAAGGCGCTGCATTTACGCGGCGATGACCAACTTGAAGCTCTGCGGCGCCGGCTGCGGGCGATGGAGCGTGATGGTCAGCTTATCTACAACCGACGCGGCGGCTACGGTCTTGCCCACAAGATGGATTTGGTGCGCGGGCGAGTCGTCGGCCACCCCGACGGATTCGGTTTCCTGATCCCCGAGGATGGGGGGGAGGATTTGTTTCTGCCGACGCACGAAATGCGGGCAGTCTTCCATGGCGATCGAATTGTTGCCCGTGTGGCGGGGATGGACAGGCGCGGCCGACGCGAGGGGGCCGTGGTCGAGGTGCTGCAAAGGGGCAACGAGCAGGTTGTGGGTCGACTATTTGTCGAGGCGGGGATCGGATTCGTCGTACCCGATAACAAACGCATCAATCAAGACATCGTGGTTCCTGCTGACCAGCAGTACGGCGCCAAACACGGACAGATCGTGTCCGTGCAACTCATCGAGCAACCGGCCAAGCATCGTCAAGCCATTGGTCGCGTGGTGGAGATCCTGGGTGACCATATGGCGCCCGGGATGGAAATCGACATCGCTGTGCGAGCATTCGGTCTGCCACAGCAGTGGTCTGCGCTGGTGGAGGCGGAGATCGAGGGGTTGACTCCGGTCGTACCAGAGCAAGCTAAGCAGGGCCGCGAAGATCTGCGGGAGCTACCGCTGGTAACGATCGACGGCGAGGATGCCCGCGATTTCGATGATGCGGTGTTCTGTGAGCCTCACGGCAAGGGCTGGCGTCTCATTGTCGCTATCGCCGATGTTTCCAGCTACGTCTCGCCGGGTACCGCCCTGGATGCCGAAGCGCGCGAGCGTGGCAATTCGGTGTATTTCCCGGACAACGTTATTGCGATGTTGCCTGAGGTGCTCTCCAACGGACTGTGTTCGCTCAATCCAGAAGTCGACCGCCTGTGCATGGCTTGCGAGCTGCTCATAAAGCCCAGCGGTCGTGTGGCCGAGTATCGGTTCTTCCAGGGAGTCATGCGTTCCCATGCGCGGCTGACCTATACGAAAGTGGCCGCGATGTTGCAGGATGGTGACGAAGCGCTGCGTCAGCAGTACGCAGCGCTGGTGCCACATCTGGAACAACTCTATGCGCTGTTCAGCGTTCTGCACGCTGAACGGAACAAGCGCGGCGCGATTGATTTCGATACGACTGAAACGCGCGTCGTGTTCGGGGAGAACCGCAAGATCGAACGCATCGTGCCGGTGGTTCGCAACGATGCGCATCGCCTGATTGAAGAATGCATGCTGGCCGCCAATGTTGCTGCGGCGGATTTTCTGCTCAAGCGGCGCATGCCCGGTTTGTTTCGCGTACATGAAGGCCCGGCGGCACAGAAGCTGACTGATCTGCGCGCCTTTTTGGGCGAGCTAGGCCTGCAGCTCAGCGGCGGCGATGAGCCCGAGGCCAAGCACTATGCCAAATTGCTGGACAGTGTCCGCGGGCGGCCCGACGCGCATCTGATTCAGACGGTCATGCTGCGCAGCCTCGCGCAGGCGATGTACAGCCCAAAGAATCTGGGCCACTTCGGGCTGGCCTACGATGCCTATGCTCACTTCACTTCTCCCATTCGCCGCTATCCCGATCTGGTCGTGCATCGCGCGATACGCCATGCCATCGCCGGTGGTAAGGGACGGGAGTTCATGTACAGCGAGGAGCAATTGCACAATCTCGGGGAACATTGCTCCATGACTGAGCGCCGCGCCGATGAGGCGACACGCGATGCCATGGACTGGCTCAAATGCGAGTACATGCTTGATAAGGTGGGGGAAGAGTTCGATGGCATCGTCACTTCGGTGACCAGCTTCGGCTTGTTCATCGAGCTCAATGATATCTACGTCGAGGGCCTCGTACACGTCACCGCTTTGAGCAACGACTACTACCATCACGACCCGGTACATCACCGGCTGGTAGGCGAGCGCACAGGCCGAGTCTATCGCCTGGCCGATGGGGTGCGGGTCAAGGTGGCCCGTGTGGACCTCGACGAGCGCAAGATTGACTTCGCACTTGTCGATGCGACGCCGTCGCTCGGCGCTGGTACGACTCGGCGCAAGCGGGGAGAACGGGATGCAGCAAAGGGGCGGCGCAAGGGTGGGCCAAGGGGCAAGCGCAAGGCGCGGGCGGCCAAGTCCTAGGCGACGATGAAGCCAGCGCGGCTTGTCTATGGCGTGCACGCGGTGGAGGCGTTGCTGCAACGTCATCCGGAGCACGTCCTGGAGCTTTTTCATGACGCCAAGCGTTCCGATACGCGCTTGCGTGAGGTGTTGGAACAGGCGACCGCCGCCGGTGTTGCGCTGCAGGCCGTAGATCGCGCCAGATTGGATGACTTGGTCGGCAAGGCTAATCACCAGGGGCTGGTGGCCCGTGTGCGCGAGTCTGCCGCCGCTGGCGAGACTGAGCTCTACGCACTGCTCGATGCACTGGACGAGGCACCGATGGTGCTCGTTCTCGACGGCGTGCAAGATCCACATAACCTGGGTGCCTGTTTGCGTACGGCCGACGCCGTCGGTGTGCATGCCGTAGTGACCCCCAAAGATCGAGCGTGTGGCGTGACTCCGGTGGTACGCAAAGTTGCCAGCGGGGCCGCCGAATCAGTACCGGTCTTCCAAGTGACCAATCTGGCGCGCGTGCTGCGCGAGCTCAAGGAGAGAGGTTTATGGCTTGTGGGGATGGCGGGTGAAGGGGCGGCGGATCTGTTCGAGGTCGACCTGACCGGGCCCCTGGCACTGGTGCTGGGGGCCGAAGAGAAGGGGCTGCGGCGCCTGACTCGCGAAACCTGTGATGTGCTGGCGCGCTTGTCGATGCATGGAGCAGTATCCAGCCTCAATGTCTCGGTTGCCGCCGGTGTGTGTCTCTACGAAGCACGACGCCAGCGCACGAGCAGGGTGGCATTGCAAACGCCGGCCTAGGCCACTACAATTGGCGCCCTTCGTCCCACCTAGGGCGTTGATTTACTGAATAAACACTGACTCCTTGCCTCACCGCCACGGCGCGGGAGGCTGGCAACCCAAGGGGAGCACAATGAGACACTATGAGATCGTGTTTCTGGTCCATCCGGATCAGAGCGAGCAAGTCCCTGCCATGATCGAGCGGTATCGCTCGAGCATCGAAGGCGCCGACGGCAAGATTCATCGCCTCGAAGACTGGGGGCGGCGCCAGTTGGCTTACCAAATCAATAAGGTCCACAAGGCTCACTACGTATTGATGAACATCGAGTGCGGCCAAGAGACGCTCGATGAGATCGAGAATGCCTTCCGCTTCAACGACGCGGTCATTCGCCATCTCACTATCCGTCGCGATGAAGCCGTCACCGAGCCCTCGCCTCTGGCCAAGTCCAAAGAGGAGAGGGAGGAGCGCAGCGAGCGCCGGCCTCCAGCCAGCAGCGAGTCCGAATCACAGGAGAGCGCTGATGAGGACGAGGCGGAATCGGACGACGCGGAAGGTTGAGCAGCCGCTGCGCGCGTCGCAGCCAATCACCTTGAGAGATCTTTGGGCGCTGGAGTCACCGACTATGACATCCGCACCCGCTACTGTATGAGGATTAGACCATGGCACGTTTTTTTCGCCGCCGTAAGTTCTGCCGCTTTACCGCTGAAGGCGTCAAAGAGATCGACTACAAGGATCTCGCGACACTGAAAAACTACGTAACTGAGAGCGGCAAGATCGTACCCAGTCGTATCACGGGTACCAAAGCACGCTATCAGCGCCAGTTGGCGACGGCAATCAAGCGGGCGCGGTTCCTGGCGTTGTTGCCCTATACCGATGCACATCGCTAAGCGTGTGACCGGCTGAGCGTAGGCATCGGTCGTGCGGTTCTTCGCAGCGTATGTGTTGCGGGGTTATTGGCAAGCGGCACTGACCACGGCGGCCTGCGCGTTGCTGTCATTGTTGTTGCCGCCATTTGGCTATTTGAGCAGTGCCGCGCTGGCCCTGGTGACGCTCGCCAAAGGTCCCAAGGCGGGACTGGTGACGTGCGGGATTGCGGCGCTGTTCGTCGCCGCAATGGCACTGCTGGCGTTTGGCACGCCAGTGCTCGCTTTTGGCCTGCTACTGATCGTCTGGTTGCCGGCCTGGCTGCTCAGCTTCTCGCTGGGTCAGTGGAACGCATTGGGATTGAGCGTACTGCTAAGTATTGCGGTGGGTTTCGTCCTGGTGACGGGCGCCTACGTGGTGGTGGATGCTCCGGCGCAGCTGTGGCAGGACTACTACCTCGACGATCTGTTGCCGGCAATGAAGCAAGCCGGATTGGCAGTAGAGGTTAGCGCCGAACTAGAGCAACGACTGTACTCGGTCGCCCGCTTGATGACCGGTGCTCTGACGGCCGTGATGCTGTTCGGTTTGCTGCTGTCGGTGCTGCTGGCCCGTTACTGGCAGGCCGTGCTCCAACAGCCGGGCGCGTTTGGTGCGGAATTTCGCTCGCTACGTCTGGGTATGAGTGCTGCCGCATTGGCTGGACTGTTGTTGCTGGCGTCGCTCATCGGCGACGGGACTGTGGCGGAGCTGAGCGCGAATCTGCTTTTGGTCAGCGCCGTGGGATTCGTGCTGCAGGGCTTGGCTTTGATACATGCCGCGGCCTATGCATTTAGCGCGCAGGTTGGCTGGCTGGTGGGCTTTTACGTATTGCTGATTTTGCTGCCGCAGGTTGGTCTCATGGTGGCATTGTTTGGCTGGCTGGATAACTTGGTTCAATTTCGTCGCCGCTTGCCGCAACGTTGAACGTTCAAGGCGGCGGTCGGTAAACAAGAGTTTGTTTGTATCTGAGGTGCGCGCAATGGAAGTCATTTTGCTTGAAAGAATTCGCAACCTGGGTGAGCTTGGCGAAACCGTCAAGGTGAGGCCAGGTTATGGTCGCAACTATCTGATTCCCGCTGGGAAGGCGGTTGCGGCGACAAAGGACAACGTAGCCAAGTTCGAGGCGCGACGCGCGGAACTGGAGCAGGCCGCGGCGGAAACCTTGGCCCAAGCACAGGCTCGCGCCGAGCAGATCGCGGCGATCGGACGTGTGGTCATAACGTGTCGCGCGGGTGATGAAGGCAAGCTGTTCGGCTCGGTTACCGCCGGCGATATTGCCCGGGTCGTGAGTGAAGCCGGTGCCGCGGTCGAAAAGCGTGAAGTAGCCTTGCCTACTGGGCCGATTCGTCAAGTCGGCGAGTTTGAATTGGAGCTCCAACTCCATTCAGATGTCACTGCACCCATAACCGTTGTTGTAGAACCGGAGTAGTCATTCACATGCGGCGCGGTGTGCTGCGGCGCACCGCGCTGTAGGCTTTTTTGCCACTTTTCCATTTGGCGTTCAGGTGGTACCGTATCGCCTCATTGGTTGCTTGGTTGGCAACCGCACGTCAATGACTTGTTTCCTCTCGAGGTCGCGTTATTAATGCCGGAGCTTGTTGCCTCAAGCCAGTCTGTTGACCACGCGACAGAAGCGCTTAAGGTTCCTCCGCATTCAATCGAAGCCGAACAGGCAGTACTCGGTGGTCTAATGATCGACAACGGTACCTGGGATCAGGTGGCCGACGTGTTGATCGATGAGGACTTCTACAGGCGCGATCATCGCCTCATCTTCGCAGCAATTGCCAAGTTAGCCGATATCGGTACACCGTTTGACGTTGTCACCTTGTCCGAGACGTTGGATCAGCTCGGCGAACTCGACGGCGCAGGGGGCATTACTTACCTTGGCGCTCTCACCCAGAACACACCCAGCGCAGCCAATATCCGCGCCTATGCCAAGATCGTGCGCGAACGCTCTATTATGCGCCAGCTGGTGCGTGTGGCGACGGACATCGGCAACGCCGCTTTCAATCCGCAGGGGCGCGGTGTGGATGAGTTGCTCGACTATGCCGAGCAGCAAGTTTTCGGTATCGCCGAGCAGGGTGCGCGCGGCAAGCGCAGTTTCGTCGGTATCAAGGATCTGCTGGTCAAGGCCGTCGATCGCATCGACAGTCTCTTCCAGAGTGATGCGCCCTATACCGGGACACCGACGGGTTTCACCGATTTCGATGAATTGACCTCGGGAATGCAGCGCTCCGATTTGATTATCGTGGCTGGCCGCCCTTCCATGGGCAAGACCACTTTCGCGATGAACATCGCCGAGAACGCCGCAATCAAGCACAAGGTGCCGGTGGCGGTATTCAGCATGGAAATGCCCGGCGAGCAGCTGGCGATGCGCATGATGTCGTCGTTGGGCCGCATTGACCAGCATCGCGTGCGTACCGGCAAGCTGGAGGACGATGACTGGCCGCGTCTGACCTCGGCGGTTGGGATCCTGGCCGAAGCCCCGATCTTCATTGACGATACTCCTGGTCTCACCCCGACTGAGTTGCTGGCCCGTGCGCGTCGGCTCAAGCGCGAACACGATTTGGGCATGATCGTGCTGGATTACCTGCAGCTGATGCAGGTGCCGGGCAATAAGGAGAACCGCGCTACAGAAATCTCCGAGATTTCGCGCTCGCTCAAGTCCCTGGCCAAGGAATTGAATGTACCGGTGATTGCGCTGTCGCAGCTCAATCGTGGTCTTGAACAGCGTCCCAACAAGCGCCCGGTAATGTCAGATCTGCGCGAGTCGGGAGCCATCGAGCAGGACGCTGATGTCATCGTGTTCATTTATCGGGACGAAGTGTACAACGAGGATAGCCCCGATAAGGGGTCGGCCGAAATCATCATCGGCAAGCAGCGTAACGGTCCGATCGGCACGGTGCGACTGACGTTTCTCGGTCAATACACGCGCTTTGAAAACTTTATCTCCGAGATGTACTCCAGTGAGGAGTATGCATGACGCGCCCCGCCCGGGCCGTCATCTCTCTTTCGGCACTTCAGCATAACCTCAGGGCCGTCAGGGAGGCGGCTCCCCAGGCGCGAGTGATGGCGGTCGTCAAGGCCGACGGCTACGGCCATGGCATATGCAGTGTTGCGCGCGGGCTGGAGAGCGCCGATGGTTTCGCGGTTGCCTGCATGGACGAAGCGGTGGGCTTGCGCGAGGCCGGCTTCAGCAAGCCGATTACTGTCCTCGGTGGTTTCTCCACGGCTCGTGAGCTCGATGTTGTGCGCAGCAATGCACTGGATGTCGTCGTCCACCATGAGTCGCAGCTGACCCTGCTGGAGGGCGCCGCAATCGGCGACCCTATCGTGGTGTGGTTGAAGATTGATACCGGAATGCACCGGCTTGGGTTTGGGATCGATGCGGCGCGTGCGGCTTACGAACGGCTGCGCAACTGCCGGGCGGTGGTCCAGCCAGTGCGTTTGTTGACCCATTTGGCTTGCGCCGATGACCGCGATGATCCAACCACGGCTATACAGCTGCAGGAATTCGCCCGCGTCAGCGCGGCGTGGTCGGTTCCGCGCAGTATTGCCAATTCGGGCGGCATCCTTGGTTGGCCGGATAGTCACGCCGACTGGGTGCGCCCCGGTATCATGCTCTATGGCGTGTCGCCGTTTTGTCGCGGCATCGGCGCCGAACTCGGCTTGCGGCCGGTGATGACGTTGCGCTCGGAGCTCATCGCCGTCAACCGCCAAGCGCGCGGCGCCCGTATTGGCTATGGGGGTACCTGGCAGTGCCCCGAGGACATGCCGGTGGGGGTCGTGGCGATCGGCTATGGCGACGGTTACCCGCGACACGCCAGCTCCGATACTCCCATCCTGGTCAACGGTAAGCGCGTGGCACTGATTGGTCGAGTATCCATGGACATGGTAACGGTCGATCTGCGCACCCAACCGCAGGCGCACCCGGGTGATCCGGTCGTGCTCTGGGGCGATGGACTGCCGGTCGAGGAGGTCGCGGCCAGTGCCGGGACTATTGCCTATGAGCTGCTATGCGGCGTGACTAGGCGTGTGAAGCATGAAGTCGTGCTGGATTAGGCCCTACGGCCGTGATGAGTCGTGACAGTGGAGGAGTAAACGCATGCATGTCACATTGGTCTATGTGCACGTCAAGCCGCAACACGTCGATGACTTCATCGAGGCCAGTCGCGCCAATCATGAGGGTGCCATCAAGGAGCCAGGCAACCTGCGCTTCGACGTAGTCCAGCAGGAGGATGATCCGACTTGCTTTGTCCTCTACGAGGCCTACCGCAGTGCAGAGGACGCCGCCGCGCACAAGCAGACGGAGCACTACCTCCGTTGGCGCGAGCAGGTGGCGGACTGGATGGCCGCGCCCCGGCGGGGCGTCGTGCACCGGGGCCTATGTTTGTAACGATGCGCATTCGCCGTGGCACGCTACTTGCGCGCAGGTGCTAACGTGAGCAAGGACAAGATTGCCTACAGCTGCACCGAGTGTGGCGGCCAACAGCCCAAATGGGCCGGGCAGTGCCCGGATTGCGGGGCCTGGAACAGCCTGGTTGAGATTGCTGCGCTTCCGACCAGCAAGGCGCGCGATCGTTTCGGTGGGTTTGCCGGCACTGCTGACGAGGCAAGGGCGTGTAACCTCGATGAGGTCGCGCCAGACGACATTGCGCGTGTTCCCGTAGGCATCGGTGAACTGGATCGAGTGCTTG
>Ga0209536_100009653_pt1 | contig 14336 bp, 6 predicted proteins | sample DeeMarSeWOR28_12_FD_187461 | JGI IMG/M metagenome (GOLD analysis project Ga0209536, IMG submission 187461) | Marine sediment microbial communities from White Oak River estuary, North Carolina - WOR-2-8_12 (SPAdes) (version 2) | ecosystem: Environmental > Aquatic > Marine > Intertidal zone >...
CCCGAGGCCCAGCCGACCGTCCGTGTCGGCGAAATGTTTGCCAACTTCCAGCTCAGTTCGATCTTCCGGCTGGCACTGACCTTCGACGAGATCCGCATCTCCGAGCCGGAGCTGTTCATCACGCGCGACAAGTCGGGCGACTTCGACTTCGCCTACCTGCTGAAGACCGCCGAGAACGAAACTGAACAGCAAACGGCCGCGGACGAGGAAGCATCGTCTCCACTGAAACTACTGATTTATAACTTCGCTATCGACAACTGGGTCGTCAACTGGACCGATAATCCGCCGGTTGACCCGATCAGCACGCGCCTGGGCCCGATATCGATCTCGATCAAGGAGCTGAACACCCTGCCCGAGCGAAGCGGCCAGCAAACCGTCGTCATCGCCACCGAGGATTCCGGCACCCTGAGCTGGACCGGCGACCTGCAGCTCAATCCGCTGCGCTCGGCCGGTCGCGCCTCGCTGGAAAACACCGAGTTTCCGCTGCTCTCGTCCTACATCCGCCGCCAGGCCGGTTTCGAGATCACCGATGGCCTCGGGCAGATCGAGCTGGACTACGAAGTCTATACCTCGGACAGCGGCGCGATCGAGGCCCGAGTCGACAACTTCAATCTGACGCTGGAGAATCTCGTGCTGCGATCGTTCGCCGACGGTATCGGTTTCGATTTCGCCGGCGAGGATCAGCAGTTCCTGTCACTGCCACGGTTTCAGCTGAGCGGCGGCGAACTGCGCTGGCCGCAGCAAACCGTATCACTGGCATCGATCACGCTCGATAGTCCGCAGATCGATGTCGTTCGCGACGCCGCCGGCGTGTTCAGCCTGCAGCGGCGGCAGAACGAGGCCGGCCAGCAGGACGCCGCGACCGCGACCGAAGAAGCTTCAACGACGGCGACGGCCAGCGGTGCGGAAAACGACGCGGATAATCGATGGCAGGCCAGCATCGGCAATTTCGCCGTCAACGGCCTGGTACTGAACCTTGTCGACCGTAGCGTCGATCCCGAGGCGAAACTGGCGATTACCGATCTGAACCTGGAAGTTCGCGATCTCGGCAATGAACCGGGCAAACGCTTCCCGACCACGCTTTCCCTGCAGCTCGCGAGCGGCGGCAAGCTGTCGCTCGACGGCGACTTCTCGGCGCTGCCGGAGCCGCTGTTCGATTTCGATGTAAACCTCGATGCAATCCAGCTCGTGGCGCTGCAGCCCTACGTCGCCCAGCAGGCGAACCTGAAGCTGAACTCGGGAGCGGTAAACCTGCAAGGCAAGGTCAGCGGGTCGCCGCAGGACCCCTTCGCCTTCCGCGGCGACTTCGAGCTTGCCGCCCTGGAAATCGCGGAATCGGTCAAGAACAAGCGGCTCGCCGCGTGGAAGAGTTTCCGCGCGGACAAGATCGCGTTCAGCACGGCGAAGCAAGAGCTGGATATCTCCCGGCTGAGTTTCGACCAGCCATACGGCGACATCCTGATCGACGAGGACGGCAGCCTGAACGTCGGCCAGGTGAAGAAAAGCGGCGAGCAAGATGCAGACGCCGAGCCGCCCGAGACCGCGGCCGCGGCGCAGGAGCAAGGCGAGGACTCCGATTTCGCCATCCGCATTGGCGAGATTGTGGTGGCCGGCGCGTCCGCCGATTTCGCCGACCTCTCCCTGCCGCTGCCGTTTGCCACCAGGATCCATTCGCTGAACGGCAAGGTGACCACCGTTTCGACCGAGAGCAGCGAGCCCTCGCGGGTATCCTTCGAAGGCAGCGTCGACGACTACGGCCATGCCCGCGTCAACGGCACCGTGACGCCGTTGAACCCATCGAAGAACACCGACCTGGTGCTTAGCTTCGAAAACATCGACGTGCCGAGCTTCACCCCGTACAGCATTCCGGTCGCCGGGCGCAAGGTCAAGAGCGGCGACCTCGACCTGCAACTCGGCTACAAAGTCCAGGATAGTCAGCTGGTCGGTGACAACAGCATCGTGCTGCGGAACTTCGAACTCGGCGAGAAAGTCCCGCATCCGGATGCGACCACTCTGCCGCTCGGCTTGGCGGTTGCGCTATTGAAAGACTCGAGTGGCAAGATCGATATCGACCTGGCGGTAAGCGGTAATGTCGACGACCCCGCTTTCAGCTATGGCGGCGTAATCCTGGACTCGCTGGGCACCTTCCTGGCGAAGATCGTGGTCTCGCCGTTTGCCGCGCTCGGCGGCTTGATGGGCGTGGAAGCGAGCGAGCTCGAGTACGTCAAGTTTATCGAGGGCAGGTCGGACCTGACCCCGCCGGAGCAGGAAAAAGCGGTCAAGCTCGCCGAGGCACTGTCGCAGCGTCCGCAACTGCTGCTGGAGATCGCCGGCGTGTTCGAGCGCGAGGGGGATTCGCTCGCGCTGCGTAGCGCCCGCGTCGACAACATGCTCGACTTGAAGATCTCGGAGCTCTCAGCCAACAGCGACCCTGAGACACAATACGCCGACCTGCGTCAGAAAGCGCTGCTGCAAATGTTCGACGAGCAAATGGCCGACGACAACCCAGATCAACAGCTGCAGGAACTGCAGGCGCAGTTCTCGACCACGGTTACGGTGGAAGGCCAGAAAGGCGCGACGACGACGCTCGACAGCCTGGCCTACGCCAACGCGCTCCGCGACCGCCTGGTCGAGAAACAGGCTATCGGTGACGAGGACCTGGCCGGGCTCGCCAGTTCACGCGCCGAAGCGCTGAAATCGGCGCTGCTTGCCGCCGACGCCGGCCTGCAGGAGCGGATTTCGGTCGTCGACAACGTCGCGGTCAAGCGCGCACAGGGCGAGCCGATAAGAATGAAGATAACGCTGACCGCACAGTCCGAGTAACCTCGCTGGCGTTAACGGGGCCCGCTCTTGCAGTTTGAAAAGCCGTCCCCATGTCAGAGCCTCGAATAGCGATGTTTGCCATCAACCGAAGGACGAATTCATGACAGACCTGTTTCAGGAAAAAGCGAGAGACTGGGACGCCAACGACAGGCGCAGCCGCCTCGCGGCCGCCATCAGCAGCTCGATCGTGGATCGGGTTCCGCTGCAGGCGGAAATGAACGTGCTCGACTTCGGCGCCGGCACTGGACTGATCTCCGCTCGAATCGCGCCGCTGGTGGAACGGATCGTCGCCGCGGACACGTCGCAGGCGATGCTCGACAAACTCGAGCAAAAGCCGGAGTTGCAATCGAAGGTGAGCACCGTGTGCCGCGACATCCTCGACCAGCCGCTGGACGAGCGCTTCGACCTGATCGTCAGCGCCATGGCCCTGCACCACGTCGAGGATACTTCGCACCTGATGCAGACCTTCGTCGAACATCTGAACGACGGCGGCATGGTCGCGCTCGCCGATCTCGACTCGGAAGACGGCAGTTTTCATCCGCCGGAAACCGAGGGCGTTTTTCACCAGGGTTTCGACCGCGATGAACTGGGCTCGCTGATGCAGAGCCTCGGTTTCGAAAATATCGAATTCGTCACCGCGCACACCGTCGACGGCGACGAAAAGGATTATCCGATCTTCCTCGTTACCGCGAACAAGTCCCGGGCCGCCGCCTGAGCTAGATCTTGACGCCGCGACGCGGAATATTGCGCATCCGGAGCGCGCGCGAGACGTAAAGCCCGCCGATAGTAATCAACGCTATGCCGGCCCAGGAAAGCAGCGTCGGCAGGGTTTCGAAAAACAGGTAGCCGAAAATAACGGCGGAAACGATCTCGAAATAGGTAAAAGGCGCGAGTGTCGACGCATCGGCGTGGGCGAAGGCGAACACCAGCAGCGTCTGGTTGATTGCGCCGGTTACCACCAGCAGGCCGATGTAAAACCAGGCATCCGCGGGTATCGCCTGCCACGAGCCCGGCAGCAGAAAGGTCAGCGCGAGCGCGGCGCAGAGCGCGCCGGCGAAGGCGGTGACCAGCGGCGGCGAGACCAGGCTCAGTTTGCGGTTCAGCGCCAGTTGCACGCTGACGATGACGGCGCAGGCAAAAATGTACAGATTGCCGCTATTGATATTCTCGAATTCCGGCCGCATCACCAGCAACACGCCGGTAAACCCGCCGGCAACGCCAATCCAGACCGACCAGTTCGCGCGCTCGCCGAGAAAGATCACCGCGATAATGACCAGCAGAAAGGGATAGGCATAGAGAATGGCGATGGCATCGGCATAGTCGACCGTCTGCGCGCCGATCACGAAGGCGCTGGTACCGGCGGCCATGGTCAGCCCTCGAATCAACTGCACCAACGGGCGCGCGGGATTCAAACCGCGCAAACCGTAACGCCAGACCAGGTAGGGAAACAATATCAGGCTCATTCCGGCGAATCGAAACCAGGCCACCTGGTATGCCGAGATCTGGTTGCCGAGTAATTTCATGATCGCACCGGCAAACGCGGCCATCGCCAGGCCGACGATGACCATTGCAATTCCCCGCGTCTGCGAGGCGACAAACGAATGTGCAGGTGCGCCGTTCACCGCGCGATCATAACCCGGGATCAAACCCGGGAAAATATCGGCAGGCCGACTTTCTGCCTCCCGGCGTCGACCGCGCGGACATCGAGCCGAACGAGAATTGGTCTCGCTGCATCGGCGCTGGCCTGATAACGGACGGCCGTTCCAGGGCCCGGCACTTCCCCTGTGATTTCAGATATTTAATCTATACTCTGAGCTAATCACTTTAACTTGAGCCGATGTTTTCGAATTCGCCGGACCGCAACCGGCCCGCGATTCGTTTCATGTCAGAAAAATAACGACAGTGCCGGGAGCCAGCTTGATTTTCACAGATTCGTTTCTTGCCGATTCGGAGATTGGCGCGCCCGCACTCGCAGGCGCCTGCCGCTGTCATCCCGACACCAGCCCGCGAAGCCACGAATGCCCGCCGGATAGCCTGTGGATAACTTTGCAAAGGCAAGCGCTACCGACACTTGCCCAAAAAACGTCAGAACCCCGGAAATGCCCGCCTGTCGCCATTTTGCGACCATCTGCACCGATCGCGCGCGCGTTGATTCACATTTTTGGGATTTATCTAGCTGTACGACCCCACGTTATCGGGAAAAGCCGAATAGCTCTCCTATACTCCTTAAAGGTCGAGGCAGTGGTGTCCATGTGTAAAAACCCAAATCCGGTTGGAGTTGCGGCGTCGTGAAGCAATCTTCTGTACCTCTCGCCGCATCGCCCGGTGAGGAAATAGCGAATCCGACAGCGAATTCGACGGGATCGCTGTCGTCATATTCGTCGACAGACGATCGCGCCGGGGTCGCGTGCGCCGCGGAGCCGTTGCCGGACCGGGACGAACACTCCGGAGCGCCGCCAGGGATACGACAGCCGCGATCCGCTGAAATGATTGATCGATTTTCCGAAAACCGATTTTCCGAAAAATGGCTCGAAACCCTGTGCGGCCTGCTGCCGGATGCGCACTCGGCAGTGTTCATGGTGCCGGATCCGGAGACCGAGGGCATGCACCTGCTGGCGCGCTGGCCGAGCGGGCTCGACCGCTACCGGGATTTCTTCGATTCGGTACAGCATGCGACACAGATCCGCGGTAAAGCCTGCCTTGCAAAAGCCGACGAAGTCGACGGCGAAGCACTCGATTATTTCGTCGAGCCGGTATACATCCGCTCCCGACTGGTCGGAGTCCTGTCGGTGAAAATGAAACACCAGCCCGAATCGAAGCACCCCGACGTATTCGAGTCGCTGAAGCGCGGCGTCAGCTGGCTCGGTCTCGCCAACGCGGGCAAGAGCGAAAGCGACGATTTCTACGGCAGCGTCGTCGGCGTTCTGGCCAGCTGTTTCGAGCAGCAAGGTTACCACCAGGGCCTGATGCGCATGGTGGCCGAACTGACCGCCGAGTTCGGTTGCGAGCGCGTCGCCTTCGGCGAGCTGCGCGGCCATCATTGCCAGGTCATCGCCCTTTCCAACAGCGCCGACTTCGACCAGCGCTCGAACCTCGTGCGCCGCATCGCCGACGCGATGGACGAGGCTGTAGAGCAGGACCGCGCCATCCTCTTCCCCGACGGCGAAAGCAGACTGATACAGCGCGCGCACCGCAAATTGCAGCGCAAGCACGACCTGAACTCGATCGCGACAATCCCGCTGGTGTCCTCGGGCAAGGTATTTGGCGCGATCACGCTGATCGGCAGCGAAGCGGCACCTATCGATCGCAAAATCCTCGACCTTTGCCAGCAAATCCTGTCGCTGCTGACCCCCTACCTGATGCTTAAGCGCGAACAGGAAAGAGGCCTGCTGGTTCGCATCGCGGCCGGCATCGGCAATGGCCTGCGCGCGCTGTTCGGCATTCAATTCCTCAAGACCAAGCTGGTCATGACCCTGCTGGCCGCGCTGATCGCCGTAACCAGCCTGGTCGAAGCCGATTTCCGTATCACCGCCGACGCGGTCCTCGAGGGCGAGGTCCAGCGGGTAGTCGCGGCGCCGGTATCGGGCTACCTGCTGTCCTCGGCGGTGCGCGCCGGCGACACCATCCGCCGCGGCGAGATCATGGCCAGCCTGAACGACGCCGAGCTCAGGCTGGAGCTCGCTCGGCTGAACGGCGGCCTGGAAAAGCTGCGCCGCGAGTACCGTGAGGCGCAGTCTACGCGCGACCTGGTCGGCGTTCGCGTCATCCGCGAACAAATCAACCAGACTACCGCCGAGATCGAACTGGTCCAGCAGCAGCTCGACAGCATTCACATGCGCGCGCCCTTCGACGGCGTCGTCATCGAAGGCGATCTCAGCCAGGCGCTCGGCTCGCCGGTGGAACGCGGCGAAACCCTGTTCAAAATCGCGCCGCTGGACGACTACCGAATTATCCTCAAGGTCGACGAGCGCGACATCGCTTATCTCGAACCCGGCCAGCAAGGTTCGCTGACGCTTTCCAGCCTGTCGCAACAGCGCATGCCGATCCGCGTCGAGCGCATCACCTCGGTGGCGAAGGCCGAAGACGGCGCCAACCTGTTCCGCGTCGAGGCTTCGCTCGCGCAAGCCGGCGGCATGCTGCGGCCGGGCATGGAAGGCATCGGCAAGATCAACGCCGGGCGCGAGCGTCTGGTCTGGATCTGGAGCCGGGAATTCATCGACTGGCTCAGGCTCTGGGTCTGGTCCTGGTGGCCATAACGGGAACCGGCCATGACCAACGAGATGAACAGCCACCACTGGTACCGGGTCAAAGACCTGAAACCCGCCCTGCACGACCAGGTCGAAATTCACCGCCACGACTACCGCGATCAGATCTGGTACCTGCTGGAGAACACCACCTCGGGTCGCAACCATCGCTTCAACCCGGCAGCCTACCAGTTCATCGGCCTGATGGACGGCAGCCGCAGCGTCGAGGATATCTACTCGCAAGTCGTTGAGAAACTTGATGAAAACGCCCCTGGACAGGAAGAGATCATCGACCTGCTGAGCAGGCTTTACCAGGCGGACCTGCTGAAAGTGGACGCCCACGCCAACACCGAGGAACTATTGCTTCGACGCGCACAGCAACGCACCCGGCAGCGTTTTCAACGCTTTGCCAACCCGGTCGCGCTGCGTTTCGCGATGTGGGATCCCGAAGACTTCCTCAACCGGCATTTTCACAAGGTCGAGTGGATCTTCAGCAAATGGGTCGGGCTGACCTGGCTGCTGCTGATCGCTTACGCGACGATACAGGCAGCGCAGAACTGGCCGCAAATCAGCCATCACTTCGGCGTCAACGCATTGTCGCCCTATAACCTGCTGCTGCTGTTCGTGCTTTATCCGCCGATCAAGTTCGTGCACGAACTGGGGCATGCCTTCAGCGCCAAGCTCGAAGGCGGCGAAGTACATGAAATGGGCATCAACTTCCTGCTGTTCGTGCCGGTGCCCTACGTCAACGTTTCCGCGGCAACGCATTTTCGCAGCCGTTACAAGCGCATGCTGGTCAGCGCCGCGGGCATCATGGTGGAATCATTCATCGCCGCACTCGGTCTGCTGCTGTTCCTGTCGGCACAGCCGGGACTGGTGCAGAGCATCGGCTTCAACCTGTTCCTGATCGGCGGCATCTCGTCGCTGTTCTTCAACGGCAATCCGCTGCTGAAGTACGACGGTTACTACATTCTCGCCGACGCGATCAGCATTCCCAACCTGTATCAGCGCGCGGGCCTTTACTGGCAATACCTGTTCAAGCGCTACCTGTTCGGCCTGCGCGACGCGGTATCGCCGGTCAGCGCCGATGGCGAAATGCCCTGGTTTGTCGTCTACAGCCTGATGTCGCTGGCTTACCGCCTTGCCGTGCTGTGGTTTATCGTCACCGTGGTCACGGAAAAGTTCTTCTACATCGGTGTGCTGCTCGCGATCTGGGTGATCGGCCTGCAAATCCTGCTGCCGCTGTACCGCGGCCTTTCCTTCCTGCTCACCAGCCCTGCCCTGCAAAGAAAACGCCATCGCGCGCTTGCCACCAGCAGCGTGATCGTCATGGCCATGGTAACGGTGGTCGGATTCATGCCGCTGCCGGCTTATACACTGAGCGAAGGGGTGGTCTGGCAGCCCGACGAGGTCAGGCTGCGCGCCGAGCATGACGGTTTCGTCGAGGCGCTGCTGGTGAAGAACAATCAGGCCGTGGAGACCGGCACGCCGATACTCGCCCTGCACGATCCTTTTCTGCAGAGCGAAGCCAGCATTGCCCGCGCCAGGGTACGCGAACTGGAGGCGCGCTACCGCGCCAGCCGCGCAAACAACCCGATCCAGGCCGGCATCGCCCGCGAGGAACTGGCGGTGGCCGAGTCCGAGCTGGCCTTCATCGAGGACAAGGCGAAAGCCATGTCGGTCGAAGCCTTCAAGAACGGCGAACTGGTGCTGCTCGACGCCGACGATTTGCCGGGGCGCTTCCTGCGCAAGGGCGACCTGCTCGGTTACATCATCGACCAGGAACAGCCCACCGTGCGCATGGCCGTCAGCCAGGATCACATCGGCCAGCTGCGCCAGCAGGTTACCGACGTCAAGGTTCGCTTCGCCAGCGCGCCCGGCAGGGATTTCAGCGCCAGGATACTGCGCCAGGCGCCCGAGGCGACCGATCGTCTGCCGAGCGCGGCGCTGACGACCCGCGGCGGCGGACCGTTCATTACCAGTGCGGAAGCCGACGACCCGCTGCAGTCACGCGAGAAAGTTTTCCTGGTCGATCTAGAGCCCGATTACGAAGGCCGCGAGATCCCGCTCGGCTCGCGCGCCTATGTACGCGTCAATCACGGCAGCGAGGCGCTGGCCAGCCAGTGGTACCGCCGCCTGCGACAGGTTTTCCTGAGGCAGTTCAATGTCTGAGACACTTATCAAACCGGGCGTCAGCCTCGGCAATTACCCGCAGCGCCAGGACGACGCGCTCGACGACCTGGAGGCAGTGGTACGTCAATGGGGCGAGCGCATGCGTGCGCGCCTCTGCCGCAAGGCCTGCAGCCAGGGGTTTATAACGCGCAGGATCAAACGCTACGAAGAAACGCTGCGGGCTTACAGCGAACAGGAGCTCGACGCCGCGATCGACGAGCTGCGCTGGCAGCTGCATCAACAGGGCATGCAGCAAGAGCTGATTATCGCCAGCTTCGCGCTGATCCGCGAGGCCGCCGGGCGCACGCTCGGCATGCGCCACTACGACTCCCAGTTGTTCGGCGGCTGGCTGATGATCAACGGCATGCTCGCGGAAATGCAGACTGGCGAAGGCAAGACCCTGACCGCGGCGCTGCCGGCCTGCACCGCCGCCCTGGCCGGAATCCCAGTACATGTGATTACCGCGAACGATTACCTGGCCAGGCGCGACTGTGAAATCCTCGACCCGCTGTACAGACGACTCGACCTGAAAGCCAGCTGGGTTGTCGACGGCATGTCACCAGACGAGTGCCGCGAGGCTTACGGTGCCGACATTGCGCACACCACCAACAAGCAGATCGCCTTCGACTACCTGCGCGACCGCATCGAAATGGGCGAGGATACCGGCGACCTGCGTTTCCAGTATCGCCAGATCCAGCGCCGGGTGCAGCCCGGACAGGGCCCGAAGTTGATGCTGCGCGGGCTTTGTTTCGCGATTGTCGACGAAGCCGACAGCGTGCTCATCGACGAGGCCAATACGCCGCTGATCATCACGCGCAAGATACCGAACGAAGACTCGGTCGAAACCTATAGCGACGCTCTCTTCCTGGCCTCTTCCCTGCTGGTCCACGAAGACTACAGGATGGACGAAAAGCATCGCAGCGTCGAACTGACCCGCATGGGCGAGGAAAAGCTCGAGCTGCGCACCGAAGCGCTGCCGAAAATCTGGCGTAACAGGCGCAAACGCGAATCGCTCGTCAAGCAGGCCCTGGCCGCGCAGCTGTTTTACCTGCGCGATCGCGACTACCTGGTGCAGGAAGAGAAAATACAGATCATCGATCAATCGACCGGGCGCCTGATGCCGGACCGCTCCTGGCAGCACGGTCTGCATCAAATGATCGAAGCCAAAGAAGGCTGCCTGATCAGCGAGCAGCGCGAACCGCTGGCGCGCATCAGCTATCAGCGCTTCTTCAGCCGCTACCTGCGGCTCGGCGGCACCTCGGGCACGCTCGGCGAGGTAGCCGACGAGTTGCGCCGGGTTTACGGCCTGAACGTGCGCAAGGTCGCGCCGAACCGGCCGATGCAGCGGCGCAGGCTCGGCACCCGCGTCTACTTCGACATGAAGGCAAAGCAAAGCGTCCTGCTGCAGCGCGTGGCCGAACTGCAGCGCCTGGGTCGTCCGATTCTGATCGGTACGGCCAGCGTCGAGGAATCCGAGCAGGCTTCCGGGTGGCTGGAGCAGGCCGGGATAGCGCATCGGGTTCTGAACGCGAGGCAGGATAAGCAGGAAGCCGAAATAATCGCCGCCGCGGGTCAGGCGGGCGCGGTTACCGTGGCCACCAACATGGCCGGCCGAGGCACCGACATCGCGCTTGGCGCGGGCGTAACCGAGCTCGGCGGCCTGCACGTCATCGCCCTAAGCCTGAACGCATCGCACCGGCTCGAGCGGCAACTTTTCGGCCGCTGCGCGCGGCAGGGCGATCCCGGCAGCGCGGAGGCAATTCTGTCGTTGCAGGACGCGGCACTAAAAAGTTTCCCGGGTTCTACTATTCTCAAGGGTTTGGGCGGTTTACTCGGCAGGGGTAAACCGGTAGCTGGATGGCTGGCCGTGCCGTTGCTGCGCCTGGCGCAGCGCAAGCATGAAAACCGGCAGGCGAAAATCCGCAAGGTATTGATGAAACAGGATAAACGACTACGACGCATTCTTGCGTTCTCGGGGAGATTCGAATGAGCAGGCCTGGTCTTTTTAACGACAGGACAGGGATTTCCTTTTCGCGGCTGGCGCAATCGCGCGTCCGCCGTTCGCGCGCGCTTGTATTGCTGCCGCTAATTCTGCTGCTCGGCCTCGGCCGTGCGGCCGCCGCCGAGCTCGACTGCTTGGTCAAGCCCGAAATGTATGTCGAGGTGAGCAGCCCGGTAATTTCGGTGCTGGAAGAAGTGCTGGTCGAGACCGGCGACACCGTGACCCGGGGCCAGCCGCTGGCGTATCTCGAGGCATCGGTAGAAAAGGCGCGCGTGAAGATGGCGGAGCTGCAGGTCGCGCACACCAGCGATATCGAAAACCGCAAGGAGCAACTGCGATACAAGAAGTTGAACAACGAGCGCATGCAGGAGCTGCGCGCGAAGAACTCCGTGCCCCAGTTCGAAGCGGACAAGGCGCGAACCGAGTACGAACTCGCCAAACTCGAACTGGCGCGTGCGCGCGAAGAGCGCATCATGGCGCGCGCCAACCTGGAAATGGAGCGCTCGCAGCTTGCGCTGCGCACCATACGCAGCCCGATCGACGGCATCGTCGTCGACCGCTTCCTGATGGTCGGCGAATCGGTCGAGGGGCGCAGCATCATGAAGCTGGCGCAGGTCGATCCGCTCAAGGTCGAGGTGATCGCGCCAACCGAGTACTTCGGTCTGATTCGCAAAGGTATGAAAGCGAAAATTTTTCCCGAACAGCCGAAGAATGAAGCCTTCATCGCAACGGTCACCGTGGTTGACAAGCTCATCGACCCGGCCAGCGGCAGTTTTACCGTGCGCATGCTGCTGCCGAATCCGGACGACCGCCTAATCGGCGGCGTCAACTGCGTGGCGCGCTTCGATTTCGACAACCCGGCATCGACCGGCAAGCAGGACCAGGCCATCGCGGTCTCGGCAGCGAGCGACTGAGCGACCTGAGCAGTGAGCAGGGTATTCAAACAGTCGCGTCATAACGGCCGCCTCATTCTCGAGGAACTGGAGCCGCGCAGACTGTTTTCCGGGGGGCTCGAGGGGATTACCCCGATCGGCGCCGAATACCTGACAGGACCCATCTTCCGAGACCTCGACGCTCACAAAAACAGTAACGAGTCGAGCCTGGACACGGCCAAGGATGCCGAGCAGCGCAGCCGCGAGATCGTCTTCGTCGATGCCGGGGTCGACAATTACCAGCAATTCGTCGACGACCTGCAGAACAACGACGACAGCAGCCGCAGTATCGAGGTCGTGGTGTTGGAGCGGGATCGCGACGGCATCGAGCAAATCACCTCGCTGCTGCAAAACCAACAGGACGTCGACGCCGTCCACATCATTTCGCACGGCAGCGACGGCAGCATCCAGCTCGGTGACGCCACGCTGGATGCGGACAGCCTGCAGCAAAGCAGCGCCAGCATCGAGCAATGGGCGCAGGCCTTCAGCGAATCAGGCGACATCCTGATCTACGGCTGTAACCTCGCGGCCAGCGATCAAGGCACGGCGCTGATCGACGCGCTGGCCGGCCTGACCGGCGCCGATGTCGCCGCATCCGACGACCTCACCGGCGCCGCCGGCCAGGGCGGTGACTGGATCCTCGAATATCACAGCGGCCAGATCGAGAGTACGGTCGCCGTCAGCGCTAACCTTCAGCAGGAGTACCGTTACACCCTGGTCGTCAATGCGGTCGCTGATACCTATAGTATCGATGAGAATTCCATACTGACTGTCGATGCGGCCAGTGGTGTGCTCAATAACGATATCGATCAGGAAGGCGATCCCTTAGTAGTCGATCGAGTCAACGGATCCAAACCCGACGTCGGGACTTTAGTGACGCTAGCGTCAGGTGCAGAGGTAACACTAAACGCTGACGGCAGTATTGTATTTAACACCAATGGCGCTTTCGAATCGCTCGGTGCGGGTTCTTCGACCGATGAAATCATTACCTATCAGGCGCTTGGCGGGCCAGGTGACACCGGTGACTCCACGATCACGATCACCATCACGGGTGTCGACGATGCGGCCATCGTATCGGGCGACACCAGCTATGTCGGCAACGAAGGCGACGCGGTTGGGGGCGACTTGAATGCCACCGACGTGGAAGGCCTTACCGATACTACCTATTTCACTGTATCAGCGGCAGCCACCTATGGTACAGCTGCCATCGATGCCGAAACCGGGGTGTGGACCTTCACGCCCAACAATCCCAGCTGGATCGGAAACGATCAGTTTACCGTAACGATTACGGATGACCAGGGCGGCACAACCGAGCAGATCATTAGCATTACACTTGCGAATGTAGATAACGACAATCCGGTGGCCACGGCCAACAGCAATGCTATCGCCGAAGATGCGCTTGTGGCGACGACCGGCAACATGCTCACCGATGACGATGGCAATGGCATCGACTCCGATATCGATGGCGACTCCCTCAGCGTCAGTAACGTGGATGCCACCGGGGCCAACCAATACGGCACGCTCACCCTGGATAACGCCGATGGCAGCTACAGCTACGTCGTCGATAACCTTAATCCGGCGGTACAGGCCCTGGGGGTTGGCGGCACACTGGTAGAAACCTACACCTATACGGTCTCCGATGGACTGGGCGGCACCGATACCGCGACTCTGACCATCACCATCAACGGCACCAACGACGATCCGATGATCACGGTTGGCGCCGGCGACAGCGCGGCCGAGGCTCTGGCCGAGACCGATGGCACTCTTGCAGTTGCGGGAACCCTGACCCTGACCGATCTCGATACTACCAACACGGTCACCTCGGCCGTGGTAACCGTGGTCGAGAGCGGCGACGTCTCCGGCATCGCCAGCGCCACCCTGCTGGGAATGATGGGTGTAACCGGTGGTCTCAGCAACGTCCAGACCAGCGGCACCCTCAACTGGAGCTTCAACTCCGGTGCCGAGGCGTTCGATTACCTCGCCGTTGGCGAATCCCTGGTGCTGACCTACACCCTCGAGGTCACCGACAGCAGCAGCGCCACGGATACACAGACCGTCGTTATCACCGTCACCGGCACCAACGATCGGCCGGTTGCCGGCGTGGTCGCCATCGCCGCGACCGAGGACGGCGCCACCGTCGACGGTAACTTCACCGTCACCGAT
>Ga0209536_100009654_pt1 | contig 14335 bp, 14 predicted proteins | sample DeeMarSeWOR28_12_FD_187461 | JGI IMG/M metagenome (GOLD analysis project Ga0209536, IMG submission 187461) | Marine sediment microbial communities from White Oak River estuary, North Carolina - WOR-2-8_12 (SPAdes) (version 2) | ecosystem: Environmental > Aquatic > Marine > Intertidal zone >...
ACCAGTTCAATCACAGCACAATTTCTATCATGGAGGAAAGAGATGATGAAGATGGTTTATTCTAACATGCTGGTTATGGGAGGGTGTCATAATGAATAACATAAACAAAAAGTTGATCTATGTTTTACTGGTATATTTTACAGCTATGCTCCTTATTTCCTGCGGAGGCAGCAACTCGGGCATATCAGGGGATTCATCAGGTGGAACTGAAAACTTGGCTGCCTCCGGAGGTTTGTCAGGTGGGACCGATAATACAGGTTCACCAGAAGATTCCTTAAGCGATAATGGCAACTCGGCTTCGTCCAATGAAACATCCAGTGGAACAGCAGGGGCTGGTTCGTCCAATGGATCCTCAAGCGGTAGTGGATCACCTAATTCATCTGAAGACTCAACCAGTAATGCAACTGACAACACCGGTGGTTCTGACGCAACTGATGGATCATCCAATATAACTGGAGTCCTGGAACTAAGTCTCACAGATGCTTCTGCTGACTTTCAGGCAGTATACATAACGGTTGCCAAAGTTGATGTTAAAGTGAAGAATGAAGAGGAAGCAGATGGAGAAGCAGAAGAAAACTCAGGCTGGATAACCGTTGTGGAACCCCAGCAAACCTATAATCTTCTGGAATTGATGAACGGCGTCCTGGCACCTTTAGGAGCAGGGGAACTTGAAGTTGGCCAATATGGACAAATGCGCCTTATTCTGGGCCAAGAAGCTGATGAATCATTTAATATTTTTGAGGAGGCTCATCCTTATGCCAACTACCTGATTGACAGTGAAGGAAACATTTATGAACTCAAGGTACCTAGCGGATTCAAAACCGGAATAAAGATTATTAATGGTTTTTCCATTACTGCGGCACAGGCAACCGAACTGGTCCTTGACTTTGATGCGGCCAGATCTGTTGTGCAGGCTGGGAAAAAGAAAAAATTTCTGCTCAAACCCGTTATCAAGGTGTTGGAAACGGTTGAGAGTTCGGCCGACGGTGTAATTACTGATGAAGCGGATAACATCATCGAAGGAGTAATGGTGAGCGCCCAGTTCTATAACCCTGATGACGCCATCGACCCTAAAGGTCAAGTAACTGTTGAGAGTTCTACCATGAGCACAGCAGAAGGATCCTTTACCCTTCTGCTGCCTCCTGGCACCTACAATATTGTTGCTACCACAGCTGGCTATCTTCCAGCCTGCCAAGAGGGTGTGTCTGAATTTACCGAGGAATACAGTTCTGAAATAAGTATGACACCAGCACCGGAAACTATAACAATAAGCGGCTCTGTAATGGGCCTGGACTCTGATGAAGACTCGGCAACTCTGAGCATCAGACAGGAAATTGACTGCGGCTCCGGCCCGGTGATGATCGAGGTAGCTTCAATAAATGTTGCCAATGAGAGCAATTTTGAGGAAATCGAACTGCCTTTTGAGCCGGGCCAAACCTCTTACAATGTAGTTGTGTCGGCAGATGGCAAAGTAACACAAGTTATTATGGACATAATTGAAGATAGCGTGCTTGAGATTGTTATGGAGACAGTGCAATAAGCAAGGCGTAATTATTTATTTCACTCATTAAAACAAATAAAAGCCGGAGCGGAGTGCAGGGCAACCCGCTTCGGCTTTAAGTTTATCCTGTTTTATAGTGTAAAAGTTATAATACAATTCAGAAATTTTACCTTCTATTAAAGAATTATTATCGAGCTTATTCAATAACATGAAAGATGGTATCATTAAAAAAATATTGGATTACTTTTTACAAATTAGATTTTTAGCTGCTATTTCTTTTATAATGCTGTCCCTAATAGGTTGTTCAAGCCACAGAAAGTTTGGAGCCCAACCTGATTTACTAGGGTACAGTGAGTCAGGTAAAGCTTCATATTACTCAATGAAATATCAGTTCAGGAAAACGGCAAGTGGAGAAAGATTCAACAATTATTCTATGACAGCAGCCCATAAAACGTTACCGTTTGGAACATGGGTTATTGTTATAAACTTAAATAACGACAAGACAGTTAAGGTCAGGATCAATGACAGGGGCCCTTTTGTTAAAGGCAGGATTATAGACCTCACACGGGCAGCATTTGCAAAAATTGAGAGTATTGATAAAGGGATTACAGAGGTAGAAATCAGGGTTGTTAATTAATTAAGGTTCAGTCCCTTTTTCAGCTTTTGTTGCAATATCTAAATCAAAACATACCCCGTGAATGATTCTTGTAGGGTTACTGTGTTCAGTCACTATGTTAACTTAGAAAAGCCACCGGAATGATAAAATATTCAAACAAAATGGGCAGGGGCGTCTCTGGCCCTGCCCAAAAAATTTGTTATCACGGGGATTGTAGCCGGTTGCAGTAAAATGTAATTACTTCATTAGGTAGAAGCCAAGCGTTCTGTCGCTGTACCCTGATTCCTGGGTAAATACACAGCCGATATAGTTGTCCTGAATCGTACGGACAACAACTTCTTTTTCCACTATTTCCGGCGGCACCTTATCAAGGGTGAACTTGACCTTGAGCGTGTCACCAAGCTTTACCCGGACCCGGTCTAAGGCAGTGAAGCCGATCCCCCCCATGGAAATATTCTTGATGCGGCAGTTAATGGGCACGGTGGGAACATTGCCGGCATCAGCCCAGCCGATATCCTCACCTTTGCTGGCGTAGTATGCCCCTATTGATACGTTTTTTCGATAGAATTTCCTGAAATTCAGATTGACCCCATAGGTGGTTCCACAGGGGCAGGTGGCTGTCAGGATATGCTTGCGCCCCACATGCTTGTCAACGGTTATTTCACGCACCATCAGGCAGTCAGGACAGCTGAGTGTTACATGTTTGCCTTTGTGAACATTGACATTCTGAATGGGGATGTCTTTTTTTTCGGCAGCTGATATTTGGGCAATTCCAGGGGCAACCTTTTTTACCACCTTGCCCTTGGTGTCAAACTTGCATGCATACATGGAAGGATCGTGATAAAAGGTGAACCAGGCATTTTCCCGTATACCCCTGGTCTCATATTTTTGCTTGAGGGCAATGGCATCCAGGGGAAAATTATCATAGGCCATGATCCAGAGGGGATTGAAATGAACATGGGTGGGCAGCAGATCCGCAAGATGATAGGCTATTTCTTTGCCAGATTGGATTCTGACGATCTGGTGGCCACGGGTGTGGCCGCCGGTAAGTTCGACTTCGACACCTTTACAAACGGCAAAATTCCCATCAATGAGCTGCAGGTTGTCTGTCTCCTTCAGTTTTGAAAAGTTTTGCGGCCAGTAAGTGTTTTTTGAGCGAATATTGGGATGCAGGACATCTTCCCATTCAAGTTTCTGCACAATATGTTTGGCATTGGGGAAGGTAAGCTCTTCTCCACCGTATGAGTTATGCATGACTATGCCGCCGGCATGGTCGAAATCACAATGGGTCAGAATGACATAATCAATATCCTGCCGGGTGAGACCGATCCGCTTCAGTTCTTGGGGGATGTCCCACTCCCTGATAACCCGGAAAATTTCTTTCTGTTTTTCGGTCATTTTGTTGCCAAGACCGGTTTCAATAATGACCAGAAATTCAGTGGTTTTGATCAGAAGGGGATAATTTAGGAGCTTGATGTAATTATCTTCATGGCTGATGACATCCGCAACATCAGCAGGATATTTTTTTGACCAGAGCACCTTGGGTACAACCCCGAACATGGTGCCGCCGTCCAGCTCAAATTCACCGCCATTGAGCCAGTAAATTTCAAAATCACCAAGCTTGAAACTATTCATATTTCATACCGTTTATTGATGGGAATTTAACGTACCTGAAAGAGAGTATAGCATATTCTAAAGCAATATAAAGAGGTTATTCTGTTATGGTCCCTCCAGGCAGAATAACGGAATCTACCTGAAAGGGCGACAATTTTTAGGAGTGAATGCTTGTTGATGAAATAAGGGGCACAGGGCGCAGAAAATTTTTCAAGTCAGAATTTTCCCAGGGCTGACCAAAGGACACCTGCAGCAATTGCCGAACCGATAACCCCGGCCACATTGGGCGCCATGGCATGCATAAGCAGAAAATTGTTGGGATCCTCCTTTTGGCCGACCATCTGGACAACCCGGGCTGAATCTGGAACTGCTGAAACGCCGGCGGCACCTATGAGAGGATTAATCTTTTCCTTCAGAAAAAGATTCATGAACTTGGCAAACAGCACCCCGCCCATGGTCGCAACAACAAAGGAAAGTGCACCAAGTGCAAATATGAACACAGACTTCGGCGTCAGAAAGGTCTGGGCCTGGGTGCTGGCGCCCACAGTAAATCCGAGCAGGATAGTGACAATATCGATAAGGGCGTGCCTGGCTGATGTTGCCAGCCGGTCGGTAACCGTGCTTTCCTTGAGAAGGTTGCCGAAGAAAAGCATCCCCAGCAGGGCAATTGAACCGGGTGCGATCATGGCGCAGATCAGGAAAGCCACAATGGGAAAAATGATTTTTTCCTTTTTGGATACTACCCGGGGCGCTTTCATGTGAATTTTTCTTTCCTTCTCGGTGGTAAACAGATACATGATCGGTGGCTGGATTACCGGAACAAGAGCCATGTATGAATATGCTGCTATGGCAATGGGCCCGAGCAGCTCCGGGGCCAGCATGGAAGAGAGGAATATGGCTGTCGGTCCGTCTGCCCCGCCAATGATGCCTATGGAACCGGCCTGGGCCGGGGAAAAGCCAAGATATAAGGAGCCCAAAAAAGTCAGGAATATGCCTATCTGGGCTGCAGCACCGAGAAGTATAAGTTTGGGGTTCGACAGCATGGTTGAAAAATCAGTCATTGCCCCGATGCCAAGAAAGATAAGAGGCGGGTAGATGCCCTTTGTCACTCCGAAATAAAGGTAGTAAAGGACGCTGCCCTGGTCGTAGACCCCCAGGATCATGCCCTTTATAGGGGGGACATTTCCGACGATAATGCCAAGGCCGATGGGGATAAGCAGCAGTGGTTCATAATCCTTCGCTACAGCCAGGTAAATGAATATAATCCCGATCAGGATCATAACAGCATTACCTATTTCCAGGTGGGCGAAACCGGTATTATGCAGAAAATTCTCAAAACTCACAGGGCTTCTCCATTTATTTCATCAGGCAATAATGATTAATTCCTGGCCCTGGCTGACAATATCACCATCACGCACAAGGATTTGTTTGACAATGCCGTCACGGGTGGCGGGAAGTTTATTCTCCAGCTTCATGGCTTCCATGATAAGCAGTTTCTGGCCAGTGGTAACCTTATCACCCTCTCTGACAAGGATTGCTTTTATCTGGCCCGGCATGGGCGCAATGACACCATCGCCCGAAACCGTCGCGGCTGGCGCTGCTGCAGGTCCCATTTTCAGCCCCGGGGCCTGTTTGGGTGGAGGCTTTGGTACGGACTCAGGCAGAACAAGCCTCTGGATCTGGTGGATGGAAACAGTATGCTCCTGACCATTAACTTCGACAAGGGCTTCATTATCAGTGACCTTTTTGACTATTACCTCATAACTTTTTTTATTTATGCTCAGGTCATATTTTCGCATTATGGCACTCTCCCTAGTTTCTGCGGTCAGGCAGATGGCTTCGCACCGCAAGACCTCTCATTCTGCCGGCGGTTAACCAGGCAGATTCGCGATCTTCATAACGTTTCCAGGTAATTTTTTCATAATTTGAGCCGCTTGTCTGGTCAAGGTGCAGGGCTACCGCAACAGCCAACAGCAGCTCAAAGTCTTTTGGATCTTCTGCTTCGACTCCTTCTTCCTCTTTTTTGCTTTTTCTGCCGGCTTTCAATAATTTAGGCAGGTTCAGGATCTTTGGCAGCAAGGCAATGTAGATGCTGATAAAGGAAAGCCCGGCGAAAACAATCAGCATGCCCATGATGCTGAATGTTATATAGTTGTGACCGTTTTCGAACAGATTGGCAAAACTTATGTGATCAAATGAAAATCCCATTTTGCATCCCGAAGCAGCATTATGTTTTAGTTATTGGGCAACAGTTAAAGAGTTCAATATCATACCCTGAAAGTGAAGTCAAAGATTGATGCACGACGAAGTCATAGAAGGAGCACGACAACTGTTTTCGCGGCATTGCCACTGTGAAATCGCCCTGATCATGTTTAACAGGTAAAGCTAAATCTGGATAGGAACAATTTCTATAAATTCAGGATAATGGCAGTAATTTATTAGCCGGTTTTGCAGTGTTGGATTTCTTCATATGCAGGCCGAAGCTGATCCACCCTTTTCAGTAAGGAGGGGTTACAAAAAAAGTGTCTGATAAAAATAAGCAAAAGCATGCGAAAATGTTCAGTTTATTGTAAAATGAATAATTGTTGACTTGTTGTGTTTAGGGCATGAAAAAGGCCCTGAAAGCGACAGGCTGTAAATGGCTATTCTGAAATTTAAAAAGGCATTTAAAAGGGCTCCCTAGATGGCTCAGATCCAGGATGATGCAGCACTAAAAACGGCAATTTTCAACAGGCTGACCAGGGGGGAGTTCAGAAAGGCCTGGGACGGCATCATTGGCATGGCCAGAAAAGCCCTGACAAAAAGGGAAGGCCTGGACCCGCGATATGAAAACAGAGACCACCTGCAGCACCTGATCCATGACTGCATATATGCCAAGGGAGGAGATGTCTCGGCCCGGACCAGGACAGTTGAACTGGGTGCTGTTTACCTGCAGCTCTCGGAAAAGGGCCAGGAGTTATTTCATGATATACTGGCCCATGATTTTGACATCGACAGGGAACTGCTGGCTGAAAAGATAAAGGAGCTGGAGGGTGCCCAGAGCCAGAAAGAAGCAATTAATGCTGAAATCGAACTGAAAAATGCCCTGACCCCGCCAAGAATCAACCTTCTGACTCAGTTTTCCTCTTTGCCGAACGGCTTGAAACTGCTCATTGATATGCGGGCCACCCTGCTGCCCAGGGTTAAAGAGGACCAGAGACTCTGTAAACTTGCACTTGATATCAAGGAGTTGCTCGGTGCATGGTTTGATATCGGCATGCTTGATCTGCAGGAAATCACCTGGAATTCACCGGCCGCCCTGCTGGAGAAACTGATTGAGTACGAAGCGGTCCATGAGATTCGCTCATGGGGAGATTTGCGCAGTCGGCTTGATTCAAACCGTCTATGCTTTGCTTTTTTTCACAATAAGATGCCGGCAGAGCCCCTGATCTTTGTTGAGGTAGCCCTGGTCAACAAGCTGAGTTCAAACATTCAGGAATTGCTTAATAAAGAAGATGAAAAAATTGAACCGGAACAGGCCAGTACAGCTATTTTTTATTCAATTTCCAATACCCAGCCCGGATTGGCAGGCATTAGTCTTGGAAATTTTCTGATCAAAACAGTGGTGCAGGAACTCTCAAATCAGTTTGAAAACTTGAAACATTTTGCCACACTTTCGCCAGTGCCAGGTTTCAGAAACTGGCTGGCTCCGAAACTTGCCAAAGGTGAAAATGATGTACTGCGGCCCAAGGAGATTGCTTCCCTGCAGGAGCGTTTTGCCTGTGAAAATGCCCCGCGCCAGCTGGCAGAAATCCTGACAGGTGACTGGTGCCGGAACAGCGAAACCGCTGAAGTCGCCAAACCGATTCTACAGCGGCTCTGTGCCAAGTATCTGCTTGAAGAACGGCGGGGCACCAGAGCACTGGACCCAGTGGCCAATTTTCACCTTGCCAACGGGGCCAGGCTGGAACGGATAAACTGGTGTGCAGACCTCTCTGACATCGGCATGAAGCGTTCCTATGGCTTCATGGTGAATTATTACTACGAACTTTCAGATATTGAGAAAAACCACGAGGAATATGTGACCAAGGCCCGAATAGTGGCCAGCAGGAACGTGAAGTCACTTCTTAAGTGACAGCATGAAATATACTGGAAGATTTTTGGTCTGGGTTCTGGTCCAGTTTCTTGCCAGCGCCAAGAACCAACAAAACACCGTCAATTTCAGGGCGCAATCAGGCAGAGAATATCATTTTTCGCTACATGATCGCCTATACCCAGGTTGATCTTCAAAATGGTGCCGCTGATCGGGGCGGGAAGGGCATTCTCCATCTTCATGGCCTCAAGGATGAGGATGGTTTCACCTTCATTCACCTTGTCACCTTCTTTTTTGTCTAATCCGACAATCATGCCCGGCATAGGTGCAACGAGCGGCGTGGAGCCGCTGTCGTCAACTGCGGCAGATGCGGGTGCCGATTCTTTAGGCGCCGGCGCCGTACTCTTGGGGGGAGTTGATGCGGCCGGGACAACTGGCGCAGGCCTTGGGGCCGGCGAAGCCTGCCTGACGGAATGTATACTGGGAGTGGAGCCTGTATCTTCAACCTCTACTTCAAAATATTCACCATCAACAAGAACATTGAATTTCCGTAAATTTTCACCCATGACCGGGACGGCTTTTTCCTTCTTCTCCACAAGTTTCCCGGCTTTTGCCTTGGCAAGCAGTTCCTGCTCAGCTTTTACTTCATCCATGGTCCGGGGCTTAACTTCAGGCGGCACAGGTTCAAGGCCGTATTTCCATTTCAGGAACCTTTTGCCGGTGACCGGATAGAGTGCATAAATCAATACATCATCAAGGTCATTGGCCAGGTCTTTTACTTCTTCCCTGGCCTTGTCGAGTTCAGGTTCCAGGACTTCCGCTGGGCGGCAGGAGATCGGCTCCTCCCCTCTTGGATAGCCCTTTAGGGCTTTTTTCTGCACTTCCGAGTTGATCGGTACAGCAGTTTTGCCGTATAAACCGTAACAAAGATCCTTAACCTGGCCGGTTATCATCTTGTAGCGTTCGTCGCCTTTATCAAACAGCACATTGTTGACTGTCTGGGTGCCGACTATCTGGCTGGTAGGTGTGACGAGGGGGATCTGGCCAAGATCTTTTCTGACCCTCGGCAGTTCGGCATAGACCTGATCAATTTTGTCCAGGGCGTCCATTTCCCGCAACTGGTTCACAAGGTTTGACAGCATTCCCCCCGGTGTCTGGTGCAGCAGAACATTGATGTCAATGATGGACATCTTGTTATCAGCCAGCAGGTGCCTGTATTTTGGCACGATGTCTTTTTCAAAGATTTCATTGATCCGGGCCAGAAGGTTAATATCAAAACCTGTGTCCCGGTTGGTGCCGAGCAGGGCCATGACCATGGGTTCGACTGCAGGATGTGATGTTCTGTAGGCATAGGGAGACATGCAGGTGTCAACGATATCAACACCCGCCTCGATTGCCTTGAGATGCGTCATGGGGGCCATGCCGGATGTGAAATGACTGTGGAGGTGGAGAGGTGGCTCGACCGCCTGTTTCAGTGCCTTGAAAAGAGTAAAGGCATCATAGGGGGCCATAAGGCCGGCCATATCCTTGACGCAGATGGAGTCGGCACCCATTGCCTCGAGTTCTTTGGCCTTGGTAATGTAGTAGTCCAGATTATAGACATCACCGCCCATGCGCGGCTCTGTCATGGAATAACAGATGCAGCCCTGAAAGTGCTTGCCGGCTTTTTTTATGCCTTTGACCACGGTTTCAAAGTTGCGGTAATCATTCAAGGCGTCAAAAGTCCTGAAAACATCCATGCCGTTGGCAGCTGCCCGTTCAACAAAAGCCTCGGCAACATCATCCGCATAATTGCGGTATCCCACCAGGTTCTGGGCGCGAAGCAGCATGGAAAAAGGAGTTTTTTTGATGTATTTTTTAAGTGTCCTGATCCTTTCCCAGGGGTCTTCATTCAAAAAACGGTGCATGGCGTCAAAGGTGGCGCCACCCCAGGTTTCAAGGGCCCAGAAACCAACCTCATCCATGAGTTCGGCAACCGGTATCATGTCTTCGGTCCTGCCACGGGTGGCGAAGAGGGACTGATGGCCGTCGCGCAAGGTCAGATCCATAACCTTTACAGGGTTTTTGGCTTTTGGCCGGTCCTTTCTGTAATCCATCTTGGTGCTTTCCACGATAATGTCGCTGCTCATTGTCGTCTTCCTATTGAAAAGTTTTTTAACCTCTCCAGCCTGGGAAAAGTCGCATCTGGGCCATGCTGCGCAACATCATTTGCGACTGGCGGCCGCTGAAACTCCAGAACCCTTCAGGCGCCGGGGATGCAGGCCTGCCGGCAGGCGCACTGTACAGGGGGGCCTCCTCTTCAGCTTGCAGGTAGTGAAGTACCGCTGCCATGGCGGCTATTTTCTTTTTATTGTCAGCCATGTGAAGAAAGGCATGTTTTGCATTTAATTACCCAGCTGAACATAGGCAGTATACTCGGTTGATTTTCCGGTAATGGAGTCAATCTTGTCTTCGAGTATTCTCCGTTCCTGGCTGTTGAGCCACTTATTCCAGTCATCAAGGGACTGCCAGGTGCTGATCACCAGGTATTCACCCGGTTTTTCAATACACTTCAGGGTCTCACCGCTGATGTAACCGGGCTGCTTCATGGCATGGGCCCGTAATTCTACGATCAAAGGCCTTACGACCGGGACTACTTCCTGCACAATAGAACGCTTAATTAAGATTTTTACAGCCATAGGTATCCTCCAGGTCTTTCTCTACAAAGCATTGCGGGTCTATAATGGTATATTGCCGTGCTTTTTCATGGGATTGGTGTCCCGTTTGTTTTTCAAAAGCTGCAGGGCTTTGATGATTCGGAAACGGGTCATGGCAGGTTCAATGATATCATCAATATAGCCTCGCTTTGCTGCCACGAAAGGATTGACGACCGCTTCGGCATATTCCTGCTCTTTCTGTTCCAGAAAGGCCTGGGGGTCATCGGTCTTTTTGGCCTCCCTGGCATAAAGCACTTCAACCGCACCCTTGGCCCCCATGACTGCAATTTCAGCAGTGGGCCAGGCATAATTGATGTCGCCACGCAGATGTTTGGAGGACATCACGCAGTATGCCCCGCCATATGCCTTACGGGTAATAACTGTCACTTTGGGGATTGTAGCTTCGGCAAAGGCATAGAGCATTTTAGCGCCGTTTCTGATAACACCGCCGTATTCCTGCACAGTTCCAGGGAGAAATCCCGGGACATCAACAAAGGTGACCACGGGGATATTAAAGCAGTCACAGAAACGGACAAACCTGGCGCCCTTCACAGATGAGTCAATATCAAGCACTCCGGCAAGATATTCCGGCTGGTTGGCAACAATTCCAACCGGGTAGCCGTCATAACGGGCAAAGCCTATAACCAGGTTAGGGGCGAATTCGACCATGATTTCCAGAAAATCACCATTGTCAACGGTGCGCCGGATAATCTCTTTCATGTCATAGGACAGGTTGGGGTTGTCCGGGATTATCTCGTTAAGAAATTCCTCTGTTCTTTCAGGTAGATCGCCGGTTTCCAGAAAGGGTGGACTTTCCATGTTGTTCTGCGGCATAAAGGATAGAAGCTTTCTGATATATTCAATGGCATCAGCCCCGGATTCCGCCGCATAGTGGATAACACCGCTTTTTGAGGCATGGACTGTGGCCCCGCCAAGCTCCTCTACCGTTACATCTTCATGGGTTACTGATTTCACGACCTTGGGGCCGGTGAGAAACATGTAGCTGTTGTTTTTGACCATGATGGAAAAATCGGTCAGGGCGGGTGAATAGACCGCTCCACCTGCGCAGGGGCCGAAAATGGCGGAAATTTGCGGAATAACTCCTGAACTCATGACATTGCGCAGAAAGATATCCGTGTACCCGGCCAGGCTTTCAATGCCCTCCTGTATCCTGGCGCCACCGGAGTCGTTCAAACCGATTACCGGTGCGCCGTTTTTCATGGCCAGGTCCATGATCTTGCAAACTTTTTCGGCAAATGTCTCTGAAAGTGAGCCGCCAAAAACGGTGAAGTCCTGGGAGAAGACGTAAACAACCCGGCCTTCTATGGTGCCGTAGCCGGTGATGACACCGTCGCCAAGGAATTCCTTGCCTTTCATGCCAAACTGGGTGCAGCGATGGGTCTTGAACATATCAAACTCTTCAAAGCTGCCTTCATCGAGAAGCATCTCAATCCGTTCCCGGGCAGTCATCCTGCCCTTGGCATGCTGCTTGTCAATGCGCTCCTGGCCGCCTCCCAAACGGGCCAGGGCCCGCATTTTTAAAAGTTTGCCAAAGTCGTCGCTCATGTTTTCTCTCCTGCTCCTTTTGCCAATACCACCCCTGGATAGGGATGCTCGCCGGATATCAGCTTTTTTTTGAACAGAACTCCATCAATACGCCATGGGTTGACTTGGGGTGCAGGAATGCAACAAGTTTGTTGCCGGCACCCTCAATCGGTTTTTCATGGATAAGGCGGCAGCCGCCATCACGTGCCTGTTTGATCTGGCCATCAATATCATCTGTCTTGTACGCCACATGATGAATGCCTTCCCCGTTTTTTTCCAGGAACTTGGCAATTGGACTTTCTGCGGAGGTCGGTTCCAGCAGTTCAATATGAACTTCTCCAACCGCAAAAAAAGCCGTCCTGACCTTTTGGGACTCAACAGTCTCTTCTCCCTCGCAGGGCAGGCCCAGTACTTTTTCATAGAATGTTCTTGCCTCGGCAATGGACCGTACGGCAATCCCTAAATGATCAATCTTTTGCAGCATAGTTTATCCCCTATCTTTGTATTCGCCAAAAACTTTTCGCAACTCATTACAGATTTCTCCAAGCGTTGCATACTCTTTCACACAGTCATATATATAGGGCATGAGATTTTCGCTTCCCTGGGCCGCGGTTTGCAGCTTGGCCAGCGAACCTGCAACCTGTTCGTTGTTCCTGTTGCTTTTTACCCCCGCCAGTTTTGCCACCTGGGTTTTTTCAACTTCCGGGTCTACCCTGAGCAAGGGAGGTTTTTTGTCTTCACTGATCTGGAACTTGTTCACCCCGACAATAATGCGCTTGCCCTGCTCAATTTCCTGCTGGTATTGGTAGGCGGCATTTTCAATCTGGCGCTGGATAAAACCTTCTTCAATGCATTTGACAACGCCGCCGGATTCTTCGATCTTATCGATAAGGGCCAGTGCTTCACGCTCTATCTTGTCAGTCAGGGATTCAATGTAATAGGAGCCTGCCAGGGGATCAATGGTATCTGCCACTCCGGATTCATGGGCAAGGATCTGCTGGGTGCGCAGCGCTGTCCGGACCGATTCTTCCGTAGGGAGGGAGTGGGCTTCGTCCTTGGAGTTGGTGTGCAGGGACTGGGTACCGCCAAGTACAGCAGCAAGGGCCTGGATGGTAACGCGCACAATGTTGTTGTCAATCTGCTGAGCCGTTAAGGTATTGCCCGCTGTCTGGGTATGGAAGCGGAGCATGAGGCTGGCCGGGTTCCTGGCACCGAACCGTTCTTTCATAAGGCGGGCCCACAGGCGTCTTGCTGCCCTGAATTTGGCCACTTCCTCGAGCATGTCTGATGAGGCATTGAAGAAGAATGCAAGCCTCCTGGCAAAGACGTCAAGCTCGAGGCCGGCGTCTAGTGCTGTCTGGACATAGGTGCAGCCGTTGGCCAGGGTAAAGGCAACCTCCTGGACAGCAGTTGAGCCGGCTTCACGAATGTGGTAGCCTGAGATGGATATTGTGTTAAATGAAGGCGTTTTCTGACTGCACCATTGGAAAATGTTGGTGATCAGCCGCAGGCTTGGCTTGGGCGGGAATATGTAAGTTCCACGGGCAACATATTCCTTTAAAACATCATTCTGTATCGTTCCCTTTATGTTTTCAGGGGCAACTCCCTGTTTTTCGCCGACTGCCACATACATGGCGAGCAGGATGGCAGCCGGAGAATTAATGGTCATTGAGGTGGAGACTCTATCCAGGGGGATCTGGTCAAAAAGGGTTTCCATGTCTGCCAGGGAGTCTATAGCAACGCCTACCTTGCCCACCTCGCCCACACTCATCGGGTCATCCGAATCGTAGCCGATCTGGGTAGGCAGATCAAAGGCAACGGAAAGACCGGTGGTGCCCTGTTCCAGGAGATACCGGTAGCGTTTGTTCGATTCTGCCGCTGTGGAAAAGCCGGCATACTGCCGCATGGTCCACAAGCGGCCACGGTACATGGTGGGTTGCACTCCCCTGGTAAAAGGGTATTGCCCGGGAAAGGCGAGTTTGTCAAGATACTGGCTGTCAATGTTTTCCGGCGTGGCAAGTCTTGGGATTTCCTCGCCGCCATGATTGGTAAATTTCTCCTTGCGTTCAGGAAATCGGCTTAAACTCTTGGCCAGCTCATTTTCTTCCCATTCAGCAAGTTTTGCATGTTTCGCCATGGCTTCTTCCTTGTCTTCCTTATTGTTCTGCAAGAATGTTTTTCGCCTTCAGCCTGGGGTCCCCCAGAAGAGGCAGTTTTCTTTTGGTAATTTCAGCCAGAAGTCTGGGCCGCAATATTTCAAGGCACCATTCAAGCACTTCCTGGTCATGGGC
>Ga0209536_100009655_pt1 | contig 14334 bp, 9 predicted proteins | sample DeeMarSeWOR28_12_FD_187461 | JGI IMG/M metagenome (GOLD analysis project Ga0209536, IMG submission 187461) | Marine sediment microbial communities from White Oak River estuary, North Carolina - WOR-2-8_12 (SPAdes) (version 2) | ecosystem: Environmental > Aquatic > Marine > Intertidal zone >...
TTAGTTGAGAAAATTCTAAAGAACAAAAAGAAAAGGACTTTATACTCTGATGCAGAACTTCAATACATGAGTTTGCATTTACTATCTATGAAACTGCAAAGAAAAAGAAAGAAACAATCCAACCCCACAACAAATCAAGTCTGAAGGCACCAAACAAGAAAGAAAAGCAAGTGGCCCATTCGATGATAATATAGGGAACATGTGTACTTGTTTTTGATCGAAAATCAATCTTGATAATCATATCAAGTAGAAACTCTACTATTAAATATAGGAGGATTAAAATTAGAAAGATAATCATTCTGATATTTGTTCCAATCACAATATAATTAATTAAGATCAGAACGACAGGAAATATCATTACAAAAAGAATAATTCCAAATACTTTCACTTTATCTGTCTTCTCATTAGCCGTTAATATAAATACTCCGATAATAGAAGAGAAGAAAATCAAACTTAAACTAATGAATAACCAATCAAAGGGATCCATTTTTATTTCACAAAAGTTGCTATCATTATTTATTCAGAATAAAAGGATTCCATAAACCCTGTAATTAATTTTCGAAAATTGATCGTGAAACAGCCCTTTCACGAAAAAATAGATATAGATAGGTGATATATTAACCCTTTTTCACTTGTCCGCTAAATGATGAAAACTGTAGAAATATTTTGGGGTCACCTTCAATCTTAGCAAAAATGTTTACTGGGGATGCTGCTTTCGGTTTCTCTCCAGAACTCGCAGGAGTAGGACCAAAAAAGATACAAAATCCATTACCACTAGGCCAAAAACCCACATCACCAACTTCGCAATCAACTTGTGAGTTTTCTTCTCCAAGAGAGACGGGGATTTCACCATAGAGTTCTTCTCCCCAACGAGAAAGGTTTACTTCAAAGGGTAGCGCATTCCATATTGCTTCACACGTCTTAGGGTTCTTATTGGCAAGAAGTTTAGCTTTAACAGAGCCAATTTTTTCATTTTCAATAATTATATATTCCATGAGATACTCACGATTTAAAATAATTTTTAATTCAAAGTAAGCAATTTTATTATTTAAACGATATTAAACTTGTCTTGTTCATATGATAATAGAAGAAACTGTTGAACGAATTAAACAGATCTATAATAATAAAGAGATATCTTTTCCCAAAGTATCAAGAGTAGTAATTGGGTTGGGTTATACAGGAGTGGAAATTTTTACGCATGAGAATAAGACAATCCTTGGAGTAGCATCTACCTTAACTAAAACAATTAACGCTACAGATTGTAATAAAATAAATTTTGCTGGAAATCTTACTAATCACCCTCTTGTAGAATTAATGAGCTGGAGTTATGGTCCTCCTAGTATAAACAAAATAATTGGGATAGCTGCTCTGAACGCCGCATCTCAACACTTTTTCAAAACAGCAACTACATACAAAGAAGTCAAAGGCGATATTCTAGATTACTTAAATATTAAAAAAAGCACCACTGTCACAATAATTGGATTAATGAAGCCATTTATCCGGGACCTTCGCAAAAGAACGAAAGATATAACTATTATAGAAGATACAATCGAAATTTCAGCAGAGTTCAAAGAGTTTCATTTTAAAAATACGATAGAAAAATTAAAGCCTGAAGAACTAAACGTTGATGTTTTGTTCACTACTGGTACTGCGTTAATAAACAATTCTATTGAATCTATATTGAATCTATTCTTAAAAAAAGCAGGAAAAATAGTAATGATTGGCCCATCTGTTAGTATGTTACCAGATATCCTATTCGAAAACGGGGTAGACGTTGTTGGAGGTATGGAAATTATTGACTCAGAATCGGCACTACGAGTTATACAAGAAGGTGGTGGGACAAAATTGTTTAAGCAATATGGGAAAAAGTACAATTTAATAAAGGCATAATATATTATTTTTTTAAAATTAAAGATAAGTATTTCCCAATGACTACTGACATACATACTTTCACTTTCAAAGTGGTTCTTATAGGACCAGGTGCCGTAGGTAAATCGAGTCTTATGAGAAGATTTGTAGAGAATTGCTTTGAAAAAACTTATCAGTTTACTGTTGGTGTAGACATTTCAGCTAAAGATGTCAAATATGAGGAGGGTCAGTATGCGAAACTTTCAATCTGGGACATGGGTGGCCAAGAACGCTTTAAAGTTTTACGACGTAGTTTCTTTGAGGGTACCAATGGCGCATTATTGGTCTTCGATCTTTCCAGATCACAAACATTTGTTGGTATGAAAAAATGGCTTTCAGATCTACGGAGTATGGTTGAAGAGAGGATTCCTATAATTATAATTGGTAACAAATCTGATTTGATCTCAGAAGTTGGGGAAACGATAAAAAAAAATGAACCAAATTCACTTGCCGAGAAAGAAAATAGCATATATATCGAAACTTCTGCGAAAACAGGAGAAAATGTTGAGAAAGCTTTTCTCAAGTTAACACAACTAATGAGAGAACATAATTCCTAAAGAATTACTCTAATTAGCTGTGATTAATCAGGAATTATTATTATTGCAAATGAGAGTAGATTGGTATAAAATTTACCAAGGTTCCTTTTTTTCATCTCATTTTTTAGATCTTCAAATTCAAACGATAATTCATCAAGTTTCTTTTCTATGGATTGAGCATCTCTTTCAAGGAATCGTATCTCTTCTTTTAATTTCTCAATCGATCTTATTCGTTCTTGCTTCTTAATAGGATCAGTCAGATTTCTTATATTTTGGATTTGTCGTTCTGTAGGTTTGTTTTTCTTTTTTCTTTCCAATTGTTGGTGAATTGATTCAGCTTTTAATCTTAAACTTCTTTGGTTGTAGTTGTAAACTCTTTTCTTCTTTTCTTGTTCCATTGTAAATATTTTATCATTTAGCTGTAATATCTCATCTTTCCAAAAAGATGTTTTAGATTTTACGATCCTTTTGGCATATTTTTTCAAGTTAAGAATTTCTTGTTCATCAAAAGCCTTGAAATCTACAGAGTCATCAAAATCAAAAACTTGATGAAAGTTATCAATATTTAGGACATACCTCTTTAACTCGTCAATTTTGTTTCCCTTTGCATCGATAACTACGGGTATAATCTGGGTTTCTATGATATATCCCTGAAATTTAACTTCAAATACAAAAAGAAAAAATTCTTGCTTAAAAAAATCTTGAAGTCCTAAATCTTGTATTTCTGCGTTGTTTTTTAATTTTAACACCGTAATCTTTCCTTTAAAAGATTCGCTTCTGCAGAAATCTAAGACTGTGTTGATAAGTGGATGACCTAGCGCAAAAAAATCGAATTCTTCTTTCTCTCTTGCATAATCTAAATTAAAGATTCCTGTAAACTCATGTCCTGATAATTTGTGTCTTGAGGATCTACGTAATTCGTCATCAATGGTGATCTTAGTAATAAATTTATTAGGATTTTTTAACAAAACTTCCTGATCTTTTATATCTTTTAGATCACCGTAATCTTCTATTTTATGGTCAAAGAAATAACTCATAAGTAAATATAATTCATCATGAGTTAGTTTAACGTCAATACAGGATGCTAAAGAACTAATTAAACCATCCATTTGGAAGGATCGTTTATCTATCATTAAGTCATCAAGTTGCATTTCAATTTCTTTTGCTTTCTTAATCTCTTCATCAAGATTCCGATAGAATTGATTAAGTTGTTTTCGTCTCTTACCATCATCTACCGCGAAAATCACATTCTTAAGGTCCTTCTCAATTCGTCCAATAATAGGCTCTAAAATGCCTATTGACTCTTCAAACAAATTAATTCTCTTTATGAGGGCATAGACAACATCAGTTTCAACTGTTCCCTCCATATAGAAGTTATATATAAATATCTCTCGAGACTCCTGCCCAATTCTATCCAAACGTCCTATTCTCTGTTCTAATTTCATAGGATTCCAAGGTAAATCAAAATTTATGAGTGTTCTGCAAAACTGAAAATTTCTCCCTTCTCCCCCTATCTCTGTTGAGATGAGAATTGAACACTCTTGGCTGTTTTTAAACCTCTCAACAGCCTCATCTTTTTGGTCTTTATCTAATCCCCCATAAAATACTTCTACCAATATGGTCTTCTTTTGAGATTCTAATAGAGATTTTAAATAAAAGAGAGTGTCAACAAATTGCGTAAAAATTATTATTTTTTCTTTAGGATTTTGGGAATGAATTTGTTCAATAACTTCCAATAACTTATCTGATTTTGAATCATAAGGGATTTTTTTTAGTTTATTATAAAACTCTCTTAAAATTTTTTCTTGATTAAATACATCTTCCCCGTACTCTATTTGCTCTTCTGTTAATTTATCTTTATATCTTTCGAAGATATCCGAATCTAGAAATTCTTCTTCAACCTCTAATTCGAAAAATTCTGGATCTTCTGCTTTAAAAGCATCTAAATCAAGAAAAATATCTTTATAACGGTCAATTTGTTCTAATCTTCTTTCAAGACTCTTCAATATTGCGTATTTTGAGCTTGTTATTAATTTCTGAAGGGTTGTTATAACAAAACCTAATCCTACATTTTCTTTACTTGGTGATGAATTATAGATTTGAGCAAGATACAGTCGTATTTCATTGTAAATCTTTAATTCTTCTTGAGTAGGATTTACAATGATCGTATGAACGACTCGCTTATTAAGAAGATCCTCTGTAAATACATTCTTTTTACGATTCCGAATGAGAAATTTTGAAAGCGTGTGATCTTGTTCTATTTTTTCTAATAATTTTTGCTGGATTGGATCATTTTTAATCTCCATTAAAACTTTCTCTGTATTCTTATTTTTATCTATATACCGAAGATCTTTAAGCAATTTTACAGTATTTTTTACTTCAAAATTATTAAGTTTATCAATTTGTTTTATGTTAGTAATCAACAAATTTATGAACGGCATGTTCTTACGAAAATGTTCGAAATCGCTAAATGTCTCAAACGCTTCGGGGTGTATTAATTCAATTAAAGAATGTAATTCAAATGAATGGAGCTGTAATGGGGTTGCTGTCAGAAGTAGCATAGATTCTGAAGAAGAACTCAGATTTCGTGCTAATTCATAGTTAAGTGTTTCTCGATATCTCCCTGTTGTTGAATTGGATAGATATCGTCTTAGATGATGTGCCTCATCAAAGATAACAACATCCCAGGAGATTGCCGATAATAACTCAATATATTTTTGATTCCGTGCAAATTGAAGAGAACAGATAATGAGATTATCGTATAGAAAGGGGTTATGTAATTTCTCAGCAATGGTATATTTCCCTTCACGCTGTAACTCTTTGACCCTCTTTCCATCATAAATCGTAAAGGAAATATGAAATTTGTTTGACATCTCGAATTGCCATTGTTTTACGAGAGAAGCGGGTACAATAATCAAAACTCTTTCCGCTAGGTTTCTTGCAATCATCTCTTTAAGATAAATACCCGCTTCTATCGTTTTCCCAAGGCCAACTTCGTCTGCGAGGATAATTCTTGGAAAGAAATCTTCAGATAATCTGTGAGTCACATTTATCTGGTGTGGCATCAATGACAAACGAGAATTCGTAATACATTTGATTTGATAGGAAGTATAATAAGAATGAAACAAATTTGCCCAATATTTAATTAAGAACTGTCTGGGGGGATCAATTCTTTGTTGTGAAATCGCTAACTCGATTTTAGGAGTGTATTTCGCATATATTTCAGTTTCATCAAGTTGAACCTTCTTGCCATTTTCTTTGAGAAACTCATAAGAAATCGCCCCATCTTTGATAATAAAATCTTTTGAATTGATAACTCCCAATCCTTGTTTGGTCTCAATCTTATCATTGACCTCATAAATATAATGAATTAAATCTATAGGATGGAGAACTCTTATTATATTATTTTTAAAAAGCACTTTATAGTTCTTCAGAATTTGCGTATCTTCATCATCAAGAGATTTAGAAACAGGGAATTCGATAATTCTTATTATCTTTCCTATCCCTAAATCGGGATTCACCCTATTGATTACTAAATTTCCTACATTGAATTTTTGTCCTTGACAATAGATGTTGAAACACTTAGAAATCTTTGATGCGAGTTCATTGCCGCAAAAGGGGCATCTATAACTCAGAGGATTAATCTTGACAACCATTATCTTTATATTATATTTAATATGAGGAAAACTAAAAATTTTAGTATTTTAATTTTGATTTGATTAGGAAATGTCTGAAATCGGGATAGAACCAACATATATTGGTAAAAATGAAAACCTTAAGTTTGTAGTTCCTACAGAACTCTTTAGGATGAGAATAAAATCTGATAATAAGGTTGACCGCGAAATGTCAAAAAAATATAGTAACTATCTACAAGAAACATTTAAAGGATTTCAGAAGGGACGAGAAACAAAATACGGAAATGAAAATAATACCCTAACTCAAACTACCCCTGAATTTTGGGAAGAATTTGAAGAAAAAGCTAGGAATATGGGGGTGGATCTAATAGGCTATACTCCCCTTAAAGAAGAATTTGTTTTTTACAATCTTAAAGTCTATGGTATGAACTCGATTATTCTAGGAATGGAAATGGATTGGAGACAAATTAAAGACGCTCCTAGTATTTACTGTGGTATTGAAGCATTCCGGGTTTACTATGAACTAGGGGAAATAACTATTAAGTTAACTGAATATCTGAAAAGTAAAGGTTATAAAAGTGAAGCGCATCACCCATTTGGTGGTAAAATATTATACCCCCCTCATGCTGTAGCTGCTGGTTTAGGATTTATGGGTAGAAATGGACTTGTAATTACTCCTGAATATGGGCCACGTCAAAGATGGGGAATTATAACCACTGATGCCGAAATAACAAGTTCAGTTGGAAAGGACTTAAAGGAATTCGAGGACTTTTGTAAAAATTGTGGGGTTTGTGTAAGAGAATGTAGAGGAGGGGCTAGCTACAAGACTCCAATTTATCATGAAAACTCTCCAACAATAACCCATATTGATAGAAAAAAGTGTATTGATAGTCTGATAAACAATAACTACTGTTCGTATTGTTTGAAAATTTGTCCTCTAGGACAACCTAAAAAGTAGATTCAGGGATTTTATAACCCCATTTTTTTATTGTGAACCCCCAATTTTTCTCTATTTTATCTATTACACCTTTAGAGAATTGAAATCTATTTTTTTTGTAATCACTTTGTTGATCTAAATATTTTTCAAATTCAGATTTGTTCCTATCAAATTCAGGAAGATTTAAGGTATCATAAATCTTTTTTAATTGACCAATTGCATCCGTTTCCAAATCTTCAAACTTTATCTCAACCAAGTTACCCGTCGGAATTATATCTTTTTCATTAAAGTAACTCTTCATCAAATCTTTATAAATTTCAAATATATTACTCGCTATCAGATTGCCCGAAACATTTTGAACCATGAATTTTTCTGTCGTTTTACGGTAAAAATATCGAGTAGACAAGTAGACTTTATATGGATTTCTATATATATGAATAAATTTCGCATTAGGAAATAAATTGACTAAAAACTTAATCCTGGCTGTATTTGCAGGATTTTTTAAAATAAGCCTTTTACCCTTCATATTCAGAGTAGACGACTTTAGGAGATAAGTATACCCCTTTTTCCATCTTTTTAGAACTTTTGGGGGTATATCCTTAAACCGAAGATACTTATAGTAATATTCCATCATTCTTTTTGGAAAGTACCATGCATTATATAGGGAATAAGGAAATAAATTACCCAAAGCCATTTCATCTTCTTGGGTTTCATCGACTCCCATTCTTATATTGTCCATAGGACGGGTTTCAGGTAAGAACCAATCCATAAAAAAATTGAAGAAGCTATTACTTAGGAAGGATTTGGGAACAGATGCTTGGACCATTGTAATATACCCAAATTGAGGATCTTGGCACAATAAATTATGAAGATGAGTGGTTCCACTTCTCCAGTGACCTATAATGAAGATAGGAGAAGAATTAAGATTAGTTTCCTTAATCTTTCGATTAAATAACATATATTCACGAATCCGGAAAGGGATTCCCACAATGCTTATTGTAATAATAAAAATTACACGCATTACATGCTTTATTGGGATAATACCATTAGATAAAACTAGCTTCAAGGAGTCTCTGAATGAGCATCCAAAGATTGGGCCCAGACGAGCAAATTCTATCGATTCAAATTTCAAGATTTACACTGTTAAATCTTATTAAATAGTAACTTGCAATTGAGATTTATATAAATTTTTAATTATCAATCTATAATAGTTATATTCAAATTAAAACAACCTTTTTTGTAAACAACTTTCATAATTCTTTGATTTAAAATGACTGAATCTGATAAAAAAGAAGCTGAAGAAAAGATTACCAGCTCAGAATCAATTGAGTTGCTCAAGAGGGTAAATACTGCTGCAAATTACTGCTACAGTTGTAATCGATGCAACAATGTATGCCCTACTGCCTTTCTTGATGTATTTTATCCTCGTAGCTTAATTATTGATCTTACTTTTTTAACACCTGAAGAAGCGTTAGAAAGTAATGACATTTGGAAATGTCTTACATGTGGGTTATGTAGTATATACTGCCCGATGACTAAAGAAGAGATTGGAGTAAATTTTACTAAGATTGTAAAAGATCTCCGCTCGTTAGCTTCAGAATATGAACCATTGATGGAGGGATTGCAAAGCTGTAATCACGAACGGGTTTATTCTAGCCTACCTAAATTAATGGCTGAAGATAAAATTAAATTTACAAATAAAACAGGATTTCTTCAAGGAACTGGATTAAAAATAGGTAATAAAGGAGAAATTGGGTATTTTATGGGATGTGTTCCTTTTTTATCTGGTACGGCTCCTTGTGTTGTTGGATGTCCTGCGGGAGTTGACGTTCAAGGCTATGTTTCATTAATATCAGAGGGAAAATATCAAGAATCTATTGATCTGATACGAGATAAAAATCCCTTACCATACTTGTGTGGGAGAATCTGCACAGCTCAATGTGCTTTAAATTGCAATCGACAAAATTTTGATGATCCAGTAGCTATTCGAGAACTTAAACGATTTGTTTCTGATTATGAAGCAGCCCACCCTGGTCAGAGCAAAATTAAACCGGTCCCACAAACTAAAGAAAAAGTGGCGATTATCGGAGCAGGACCCGGAGGTTTATCTGCCGCATATTTTCTTGCCAGAATGGGATATAAACCAACTATTTTTGAAAAAGGAGATAAGACGGGAGGAGTAGTTCGATATGGGGTTCCTCAATATCGCCTTTCCGATGAGGCTCTTGATCACGACGTTGAGTTTATTAAGAGTATGGGTGTTGAGATAGTTTTAAACAAAGAATTTGGCCCTAATTTTACATTAGAAGATATTTGGAAGGAAGGTTATAAAGCAGTCTTTATTGCTGTTGGGTTATACGTCCCGAAAACTCTCAGACTTGAGGGAGAAGATCTCCCAAATGTACATGTAGCACTAGATTTTCTTTTAGATAGAAAATATAAATGTGTTGAGAATCCAGATGAATTCAAAGGTAAGACGTTCGGTATAATTGGAGGAGGTGCTGTTGCTGTTGATGCCGGTGAGACCGCAATTCGATTGGGAGCAACTAAAGCTGATCTTGTAGATATTTTATCTGAGGAAGCCCTAAAAAATGTACTTAAGGACTTACATGAAGCTGAAAGAGAAGTTATGGAGTATCATTTTGAAACTTCAACTGCGAACATTACACAGGAACCCGATGGGAAATTAGCCTTAAATTGTTATAAAATTCAATGGGGTGAACCAGATCCTGAAACAGGGAGAAGAACCTTAAATAAAGTGGAAGACTCAGAATTTAAGATTGTAGTAGATCATATTGTCATTGCAATTGGTCAGGGACTTGATCTTGAACCTATGAATGCCGCTACAGATAGCAAGCTAAAAATAGAAAGGGGAAAGATTGTAGTTGACAATTTAACTTATGAAACAGGTATTCCTGGTGTATTTGCTGGTGGTGATATTATATATAGTTCTTTAATGTGCGCCGTTGATGCAATCGGTGACGGAAGAGAGGCTGCTTTTACTATTGACAGGTATATTCGAGGAATTGATTTAAAGGAAGGAAGAATTGTTAAAAGTGACCTAAAAAGATCTACAATCCCTAAGAAATATATCCAAACTAACTCATGTCAGGAAATGAATTTTATGCCTGGTAGTGAGCGTCTAGTCTGTTTTGACGAAATGGAATTGGGTTATACAGAGGAGCAAGCAAAAAAAGAAGCGAATAGATGCTTAAACTGTAATTGTTGCTGTAATTCTGATCAACTTCCCGAAGATTTTGAAAAAGCTCTGGATACTTCTGGTGTCATGATAGCTAACTATGGGAATCAAGATAATTGGAGTTCTCTAAACGCACCTGATTATTTGGAAATCCCAAAAAGTGTAATCGGGCTTTTAAATCAAAATGACATAATTCCAGTTGTGTTACCAGATGAAAAATGCTGTGGACATGATGCTCTTTGGCGAGGAGATACAGAAACCTTTAAAAAATTAGCAGAATATAATGTAAAGCTCTTTAAAGAAGCTGGAGTTAAAACAATGATCTTTAATTGTGCAGAAGGATATTATACGTGGAAACATGATTACAAAAATCTTTTTAAAGGTAAGGATGAGTTTGATTTCGAGATATTTCACGTTTCAGAATATATTTTAAAAGAAAAATTGCTAGTAGACATTTCTTTTCCGAGCTTAGATAAAATCAAGGTCACTTACCATGATCCTTGTCGATTAGGGAGAATGGGTAAAGTTTTTGATGCACCTCGCCAAGTTTTGGAATTAATCCCTTCCGTTGATTTAGTTGAGATGGAATATTCAAAAGAAGATGCTGAATGCTGTGGAGTCTCATCATACATTTCATGCGACCAGAATTCCAAAAAATTACAGGAGAAGAAAATCAAACAAGCAATAGAAACTGGTGCGAAGTATTTAATTACGGCATGCCCGAAATGTACAGCTCATCTCAACTGCTATTTAAATGAAAATAGAGAATTCAAAAGTAAGATTACAGTTATAGATCTTGTAAGCTTTCTCGGTAAATTGTTATTTTTAATCTAAAAAATATTCTTTATTCATATTTTTCATTTAGATTTAAATCAAAGCGTTCAGATTAGATTTAAACTCAAAGCTAAGTTTTCCATCTTCAAAAACTGTTTAAATTCAATTTCATCTTAATTTCATTACGCTTATGTCAATGGAAAAAGAAATTATATTTAAAAATTGTCCATATTGTGGGGAACAGCTACCTTTTGGTGCAATTTTTTGTCTTAACTGTGGCAAAAAAGTGGAAGAATCTCAACAAATTCCTTCAGAATTAGAACAAATACCATTAGATGGGATTTTCCCAACCAAAAATTTAGTAACAACTGATTTAAATGTGAGTGAAAAATCAGAAGCAGTAAAGAAGGGAAAACATCAAGGTGGCTTGATTGGGGTTTTTTGTGGATCTATTACGGGAATAATTTTAATTTGGATTCTGGTCTATTCAGTGCAAGATGACAATCCAGGAATGTTTTTAATTGTAATTTGGTTTATTCTTATCGCTTTTATACTATGCCCTATCCTCGGTCGTATCGGTGGAGGAGCATGGGCTAAAGAAACGCGTATAAAGGAGAAACTGGTGGAATCTAATAAATCATAAAAAAAATATAGAAGATCGTTGGAAATCTTTAAACTTCTTCTTTCGCTACTCTTTTCTTGATTTCCTACATGTTTTTATATTTTTTTGTTAAATTTAATGAATAATATTATTTTTATTACTTTTATTTCAAGAATTTTTACGGATTTGTGAAAAATTGAAGCATATATGTAACTTTATAAACAAATCTCTTTTAATTTTATAATATAAAATATCGAAATTTCACATTTAGATCATTATCAAGATTTATTAATGATGTTTTTCTTGGTAAAAATGAAATTCAAATTATAAAAAGGGCGTTTCTATGGTCAGAAAATCTCATAAATCAATTAAATTAAGAAAGCAATTCAATTTAAAGGGAATTTTATTACTTATTTTCATCGCTGCATCACTATTCTCAATTTTCTTAATAAATTTTAACAAAGAGGTATATCTACCCATTGAAAAAGATCAAATAATCTTAGACCAAAACCCCATCCTTAGCAATCAAGGAGAAGAGATATTTAGATTAATCTACGGAGCTGATTCAGGTCCAACAAATCTCGATCCTCAAAATAGTTTAAACTCTGATTCGTTTGATGTGATTAATCAAGTGTGCGAAGGATTGTATACTTATAATCTAAGCAGTCCCTCTTTTTCAATTATTCCAAATCTAGCGCTTAATAAGGGAACATGGTTAGTTAATAATACTGATTCTTGGTATACTCTTTCACTAAGATCCAATGTAACATTCCACGATGGGTCAAAATTTAATGCAACTGCCGTAAAATTTACGTTTGACAGGTTGGCATATCTAATCAATAATTCCATGGCAATAGCAAGTTTTCTTTATGAGTATTATGATCCAGATATTGAAATGATCCAACCCGTAATCAATCAAACTGTAATTATTGATGAATATACAGTTCGGTTTGAACTAAATCAACCGTATGGTCCTTTTGAAGCACTTCTATGTTTTCCCGCATCTTATATCTTATCTCCAGCATCTACACCCCAGTATAATATTATAGATACTGTTACTGGAGATCTCGTCGGTACTGGTCCTTTTGTTTTTGATCATTATATTCCAGATGATGAGGTGTTATTCCACGCTTATGATGATTATTGGGCGGGAAGAGCCAATATTTCGATTCTAAAGTTTGATATTATTTCAGAAACCTATACTGCTTACGATAAAACGTATAGTTTTAACACATTAAATGAGGCTAATGATGGAAGTTGGGAATATTGGAGTACTGATATAGGAGATCATTCCGTAGTAGATAAGGGTACATACCAATACTGGTGTTGGACAGATAGTGGAACATCATCAAATCCTACAGGTCCACCAGATGGGATAGCCTGTATTTATCCAGAAACATCAGCACCCACGGAAGTTGGAGATGTATATATCGCGACATTATCAGATACAGAGGCAATAGATACACGTTTTCATGGAATTTACGTGACCTTCGATACATGCATGCAAGGTGACCCAGCAGGACATATGTATTTTGAATATTGGGATGGAAATAATTGGGAAATTAGAGACGATTGGGCAGGAGATAGTTTTACAACCTTTACTGCTCGAGGTCCATACGATTTTACTGCCTTGGAAATTGTTGATTTCAAAATTAGATTTCGGGTAGTAGTGGGGGGTATACATTATTACAACGATTTTGCTTTTGATGAGGTAAGGATTTATGGATATTTAAAAGATACCGATCCTAAAAATATCGCATTGATAACTGGGGATGTTGATGTTATTACTGATCCGCAATCCTCAATGTTTTCAACTCTTAGTTCAGATCCTGATATTACTCTGCAAGATGCGGGACATAGCCCAGTTACTAAATATCTTAGCATGAATACCAAAAAAATTAATAGTACTTATAGAAAAGCAATCTCCTATGCACTTAACTACTCTCATATAATTAATGCATTATGTGAAAGTCCGGCCGATAGATTGATGTCTCCTCTCCTAGAGGATCTGTTATTCGCTAACTGGTCGCTTGATACAGCCACGTTTAATATCACAAAAGCCAGAGAGATCATGCAAAGTATGGGATTCGGAACCGGGTGGGATACCACTTTCCCAGGAACGTCTGAAGTAAACTGGGTGAGTACGACATTTGCTACTTTCAATTATAGTTATAACACCGGAAACATATTTAGGGAAAATCTCCTTCTTCTATTGCAGGATAATCTCGATAAAATTGGAATTGATATAACTGACGCTGGGATGGATCCTTTAGAGTTCCAACTTACTCTTATTCAAAGGAATTTTGATAAGTGGGAGCTTTGTTGGCTAGAATACTATTCTGAGTATAATGATCCTGCTCATAAAATTAACATGGCTTTTTCTAACCGGTCTGCACTATTCAATACTGTTTTCTACAATGGATATGAGGCTGCAATCGAATCTGGCAGAGATCCCCTCAGTTTATGGGACAATGTACAACTACTAATAGAAACTGCAATAATAGAAACTAACCAGAGCATCAGGAAAGCTTATTATAATAGAATTCAACAGATACTGGTGGAAGAAGACTTGCCATGGGCTTATGGTATTGTATCCCACAAGTTTGATGCCTTTCGAAGTTATATTATTGGATTTCAATCGAATCCTTTTGGAATATTAAATTTTTATGGAGTAACCCAGAACAGCTCATTAGCCCCCCAAACAATACACTTGAATGGTAATCAAGAATGGCAATATTTTAGAC
>Ga0209536_100009656_pt1 | contig 14333 bp, 4 predicted proteins | sample DeeMarSeWOR28_12_FD_187461 | JGI IMG/M metagenome (GOLD analysis project Ga0209536, IMG submission 187461) | Marine sediment microbial communities from White Oak River estuary, North Carolina - WOR-2-8_12 (SPAdes) (version 2) | ecosystem: Environmental > Aquatic > Marine > Intertidal zone >...
AAACAATGCCTCCCTCCCCCTGGCATATTACATTGTCTCCCGTAACTGTTCCGGGTGTTCCTGGAAGATTGGTCACTGTAAGAGTGGAAGGTTCACTTGTAACAGAACCACAGGTTCCGGTTATAGTTATCCTGTAGACACCATTATCAGCTGTTGTAAGGTTTGTCAGTGTAAGAATGTTTTTATCGGAACCTGAAATGTTTCCACCATCAGTAAGATTATTCCCATCCTTGTTCCACTGGTACTGTAAGCTGTCACCAGTGGCATCCACTACAAAATAAGTAGCCTTGCCGGCACATTTCGCAACAGTTGCCACGGGTTGGGAAATAATGGTTGTAACAGGGGTGACTTTTACAATGGCAGTGCTTGAATTAAGATTTCCTCCGTCACCACTGACAACACAAACATAGGAGCCTGCATCTGCTGTATCAACAGCAAGAAGGGTCAGATTATCAGTGATGGATCCTGCAATTTCTCCTGTAACATCTGCAAGAGATATTCCATCTTTTTTCCATTGGTAGGTAATATTTGATCCCTCAGCCTGGACAGACAAGACTACCGTGGCCCCTTCACAGGCTGTTGCGCTTGAAGGATTTGCTAAAAGCTGAGTGATGATATTTACATCAAGATTGGCAGGATCACTTGTCTCAATTCCACAGCTGCCTGTAACAATACAGGTATATGATCCCATATCTGAGGTATCAACATTTGTCAGGTTGAGTACGGCATTTGTTGCACCTGTGATGTTATTCCCATCTTTTTGCCATTGATAAAGGAGACCTGTTGGAGTTGCAGATACTGAGAAAGAAACACTTTCCCCTTCATTTACTGACTGGTTACTTGGGTGAACGGTTATTGTCGTGGAAGGCGTTACTGTGAGGGTGGCTGCTGTACTGTTTGTACTATTACATAATCCACTCACTGAGCAATTATATGCACCATTATTGGACGGACTCAGATTGGTGAGTGTAAGGTCTTTTTTTGTTGCTCCGCTGACATTAGGACCGTTTACCAATGGAGTTCCATTCACTTTCCATTGGTAGGTAAGACTATCTCCTGTTGCAAGGATACTGAAGGTAATGTTTTCACCTTGACAACGGGTACCTCCAGTGGGGCTACTTAAGATCTGAACCCGCTTATGAACAATCAAATTAGCAGGATTACTCAGATCATTTGTGCATGTTCCTGTGATAAAACACTGATAAGTACCTGCATCATTAACATCTGCATTGCTGACGGTAAGATTATTTGTGCTTGATCCGGTCACGCCTCCTGTATCCACTAAAGGAACTCCATCTTTTCTCCATTCATACGAAGTGATTGTCCCTTCTGCTTCAACATAAAAAATAGCTTGTTCCGTTTCACATAATTCCTGGTCAAGGGGTTGAGTGGTAAAATTGGTTTCAGGCGTCACGGTCAGATTTGCTGAAACACTGGTTTCAATTCCACAAACGCCGGAAACAAAGCAGTTATAGGTACCTGCATCTGACAGAACAAGGTTTGTGATGGTAAGGTCCTTTGTTGCAGCCCCGGAAATGTTTCCTCCATCTACCAGGTTGGTTATACCATTTTTCTTCCACTGATAAACCAGGCTATCTCCGGTTGCAGTAATACTGAAAGTTACGGATCCGTCCTGGCACTTAACTTTACTGGTGGGTTGTTTCGTAATGGAAGTGACATCATTAACAATAATTGTTGCAGGTGTACTGTTATCATCATTACAATCCCCGGAGACAAAGCAATAATAATTACCTGCGTCTGTAAGGGTAAGGCTGTCTATAGATAATATGGGTGTATTTGAACCGGAAATGTTTCCTCCATCTGAAAGGTCTGTAACACCTTTTCTCCATTGATAAATGAGATTAGATCCTTCTGCACTAATGGATAACAGGGCATCATCACCAAGGCATCGCTCAAGATCAATTGGATGTGTTGTTACCTCTGTTAGCTCGTTCACTGTCAATGTTACTGCAAGACTGGTTTCACTACCCTCATCGGCTGTGACAAGACAGGTATAATTCCCTGCATGGGTTGTTTGCACACTATTTATTTTGAGTGAGGCAGTTTGAGATCCTGTAATGTTTGCATTGTCAGTAATATTAATTCCATTTCTTTTCCATTGATAGGTTGGATTGGTACCTGTTACCACAACATCAAAATTGGCACTTTCCCCCACACATCTTGGAGTAATTGGTGATGGGTGTACAGATATGATAACTGTATCGTAAACAGTGAGGTATCCGGGATCACTGTTGTCCGATCCGCAACTGGAACTAACCACTACGCATGTGTAGGCTCCTTCCTCTGTTTCACTTACTCCGGTCAGATACAACCTGTTGGTATCAACTCCGGAATATACTGCACCATTCGATAGGATGAATCCATCTTTATACCACTGGAATGTGAGATTGATGCCCTCAACGCTGACAGAAAAACTGGCATCCCCACCATTAATCGCAATAAAATCTACAGGTTGGGTCAGTATCTGTGTGACCGGATTAACAGTAAGAGTGGCTGTATTGCTGTTTACCTGGCCACAGGTACCAGTAACCAGACAGTTATAAGTACCAAAATCTGTAAGAACAGTATTATTAATTGACAGCACCGGTGACTTAGACCCGGAGATATTCCCTCCATCTGTGAGATTCAGCCCGTTCTTCTTCCATTGATAAGTAATTCCGGTGCCGGTAGCAAGAACACTAAAACTGACGTTTTCCCCTTCGCAAATCGTTTTTGAAGAAGGTTGCGCGTTTATAGAAACATCCTTGTTTACTATCAATGATACTGAATTACTTATTTTTGACGGACAACTCCCTGAAACAACACATGCATAGGTTCCTTGATCTGCTGCGAGTACCGAATCGATAACCAAAGTCTGGTTTGTATCTGCGGCAAGGGGATTGCCATCTTTTTCCCATTGAAAGCTGAGATTAGAACCACTGGCGTCAACATAAAAACTAACATTATCACCGGGACAAACAGTATCATCGAGGGGTTGGGTCAGGATGGTTATATTTTCATTCACGGTGAGAATAGCCGAAGCACTGGTAACAACTCCACATATTCCGGTTACTTCGCAGTTGTATATTCCATTATGGGCAAGGGTTAAGCCAGAAATGTTCAGGTTGCTTGTCGTGGTCCCTGTGATGCCTCCACCATCGGTGAGATCAATACCATTTCTTTTCCATATATAGGTTAAATTTGCCCCGGTAGCCACAACAGAAAAACCAACGCTTCCATTTACACACTGAGTTTTGGATTTTGGTTGCGTAGAAATAGAGGTAGGAGGTTGAAGGGTCACAATGGCATTATCTGAAGATACATTGCCACAAGAATTTGATACAACACAGATATAAGATCCGGCGTCTGCTGCAAGAACTGAATCAAGAAGTAATGAGGCATTTGTTTCTCCAGCCAGACTCATACCATCCTGGTACCATTGATAGCCAGGATTAGAGCCTGTGGCGGCTACAGTCAGAATTATATTATCGCCCTGACATGCATCTTTATCAGTCGGCTGGGTTGTTATGGAAATAGCCTGGTCTATTTGCAGCATGGCATTTGTTGAGGTAGCACTGTTGCAAGAACCAGTTATGACACAGGTGTAAGGTCCTGCGTCAGCAACATTTAAACCAGTGATAGTCAGATCTTTCGTTTTTGATCCACTAATAGACCCGCCCTCCACCAGATTGATTCCAAATAACCGCCATTGATATTGTGGATTGGAGCCGGTTGCATTTACACTGAAACTTACATTTTCACCTTCACACTTGTACTGGCTGACGGGTTGGGTTGAGATTGTAATATCTTGATAGACAGTAAGGTTCACTGCATTGCTGACAAGGGTTTTGCATGTTCCTGTGACAATGCATTTGTATACTCCTGCATCAGCAGCGGATACATTAGTTAGAGATAAACTGGGTTCTGTTGCCAGGGGGATATCGACATTGTTAAATTGCCATTGATAAGTCAGTCCGGTCCCTGTGGCTGCAATAATGAAATTTGCAGTTTCGCCAGGGCAGTGTGATGCTGGCAGTGGTTGAGTGGAAATAACTACATTTTCATTCACAACAAGGTTGGCAGAAGCACTCTCAACTGCACCACATGGTCCTGTTAATTCGCAACTATAAATACCGGCATCCGAAAGACCAAGACCATCAAGCACAAGTTGTTTTGTTCCCGATCCCGTGACAGATCCACCATCTGACAATGGAGTTCCGTTTTTCTTCCACTGATATACAATATTTGTGCCTGTTGCAGTTACCGTGAAACTGGTGTTTCCACCTTCACATGCAACTGCATCAAGCGGATCACTTGATATTTCTATGGAATCATTAACGGTTAAGGTAGCATCTTCCGTTATTTTTATCCCACATATATTTGATATCTGGCAGCTGTAATCGCCTGCATCGGCTGGTGTTACACTGTTTAAAACAAGTGTGGATGATGTTTGTCCTACAATATCAACACTGTTGAATTTCCACTGATAGTTTAATGGAGAGCCTGTTGTCGTAACAGCAAATACTATGTTCTCCTGCCTGCACGCGTCCTGGTCGGCCGGTTGAGTGGTGATATTAATGTTTCCATCCACTTCAAGAGTCACGAGGTTCGTTGATGTTACGCCACATGCTCCGGTAATAATACATGCATATGTGCCGGCATCACCTGTGACCAGTCCGGTTATAGATAGATTAGGGGTGGACGAACCTGATAATGTCCCCCCATCAGAAAGGTCTGTTCCATTTTTCTGCCATTTGAAGGAGGGTGAAGATCCATCTACCAGTACACTAAAGTTTACATTATTACCTGCGCATAAATGTTTCGAGGATGGCTGTGAGAGGATGATTAAGGAATCATAAACCACAAGGTCTACATCGCTGCTGGCATAATTCCCGCATGAGTTTGAAACCAGACAGGTATAAGCGGCTTCATCCGTACTGGCAGCATTGTTAAAAGCAAGATAATCATTTGTTTCTCCCGCCATGTCAACACCTTCTTTTTGCCACTGATAGTCCAGATTAGGTCCTGTTGCAGTGATTGAAAAGCTTGTACTGCTTCCCTCGCAAACAAATTTATCACTTGGCTGAACAGTAATTACCGGAGGATTATCAACAGTTAAGGTTGAAGGGATACTGCTAACTGTACCACAAGTGCCATTAACAACACAGGTGTAAATTCCAGCATCTCCGGCATTTATTCCGGTAATAACCAATGCAGATTCGTCGGATCCGGAAATATTTCCTCCATCACTAAGATTTATACCATTCTTTCTCCATTGGAAAGTTAAGCTTGTACCTGTTGCTGAAACGGCGAAGCTTACATTATCCCCCACACAAAGTTCTTTTTTGGCAACGGGTTGAGCCACTATACTGACATCTTCATATACTGTCAAAATAGCTGCAGCACTGTATTTTACTTCACAAGCACCGGTTAAGATACATTGATAAATCCCTGCATCGGCAGCTGTGACAGGTGCTAAAACGAGACTTGAATTGGTTTCCGCAGGGACAATGGGATTGCCATTTAAATTCCATTGATACGTAATAGCCGTACCAGATGCTGTTACACCGAAACTGATCGTATCATCAGGGCAGGCAGTTGCACTTGATGGTTGTCCGGTTATGGTGATTTTCTTCTGAACAGTCAGTACAGCAGGAGTAGAGGTTACTTCACCACAATCACCAGTTACTACAACCGAATAAACAGTTTGATCGGTGAGAGTAATGTCATCAATAGATAGATTATTACTCGTTGCCCCGGAAATCCGCCCCCCGTTTACCAACTTGGCAGTATCTTTGTACCATTGAAAAGTCAAATTGGATCCTGTTGCGTTTACTGTAAAGTTTACATCATCATCTTCACAGACCGTAGCATTCGACGGCTGCTTAGAAATTTTAGTTTCAGGCAGCATTGTCAGATCGGCGGGATCACTGGACAACGGACCACCACACGAGCTGGTTACAACACATGTATAGGTACCTATCTCAGTAGAATCAAAAATATTCACCGGGAGGTTGGGATCGGTTTCTGCAGGAACTATTGGGGCCCCATCCAAATACCACTCATACCCAAGACCCACGCCTGAAGCTGCGACAGTGAAAACAAAATTGTCACCAAGACAACCGGATTTTGATACAGGTTGTGTGGTAATCTGAACCTGTGGATTTACAGTAATGACTGCACTCCCGGTACCAGTATTACTACAAGTATTTGCCTGGGTGATGGAAACCAGTGTATATGTCGTATTGACTGTCGGACTAACTGAGAAATTGTAAGGTGAACTTACTCCATTAACAGGAAAATTGGATGTTCCGTCAGTATATATAAGATTAAATGGACCAGAACCGGAAAATGTAACAGTCAGGGTTGCAGAGCTGCCCTCGCAGATAGTAGAGGTTCCCGATAGTGTTGCAGTGGGAATAGCCATGACTTTAGTTTGCTTGGTAAGAAAATTCCCACATCCGGTTGCAGGATCGGAATACGAATAAGTAATGCTATAGGGTCCTCCTACAGGTAAAGAATAAGGATTAAATGTAGCCGTTCCGTTTAAATGGTCGGTTATCCCGGGGCCGCTAAATGAACCTTGAGGGGCTTTATTCCCAATGAGTGTGATATTGCTGTCATTAACACAATAGGCTGTGTCAAGGCCCGCAAATGATACACTCGGGATTTCAGCCACCTGAACATTTTTTGTTAATACATTTACACACCCATAGACATCTGTGTATGTATAACGGATGGTTCGAATTCCCAGCACTGATGATGAGGGATCAAAATCTCCTGTACCGTCTCCATTATCAGTTAGCCCTGCGAGCGGAGTAAATGTACCACCAATGGGATTGTACGTAAAAGGAGCAGATGTTACATCTTCACAATAAACCGGATCAAGGCCCGAAAGGGTTAATAAAGTTCCGACCCTGGTTGATTTTGTCCTCGAGTTGGAACATCCTGTTGTTGGATTTACATATGTATAAGTAATGTTGTGGTATCCCAATCCTGATGATCCGGGATTAAATTCAGCAGTTCCAAATCCTAAATCAGTGATTCCATTACCACTGTAACTGCCTCCCGGACCTATAGGATTACCAAGAAGAGTAGCTACCGGATCATCATCACAGTAAAGTGTATCCAAACCAGTAAAGTTCACTGCAGGCAAACCCCAGACCCGTATTGTCTGGGTTGTGGAATCAGCACAGACTCCATCTGTGTATTTGTATTGTAATGTATGTAATCCTACTCCTGCCGCAGCAGGGTTAAAATATCCTCCTGCAACGCCAGCACCAGTATATATCCCTCCAGAAGGACTGCCCTGAGTCAATAAAAAGGATGGTGCATCAATACATCTATCAGCAAGGGGAAGAAAAGTTACTTCCGGGGCATCTAAGACAGTAATGGATTGGGGAGGAGAGGAGGAAATACATGCCCCGCTGCCCGTATAATAAATGACCCAAAATGTACCGGGTCCATATGTTCCCGGATCAAAGGATGATTTTTGAACCCCGTTAACTTCATAATACCCTCCGGCAGGACTGCCACCAGTTAAGGCAAAGGCAGGATCATTCTCACAATACGGTCCGGGGAATGGATCAAGGGTTACGACATCAGGAGAGACAACAGTAACGGGCCATTTCCGGGCTTCAGTATGGTACAATAAAGTGAAACTTGCGGGAACAACCGTAAGATCCATAAAAGCACGACCGGTAAATACTCCCCCTACCCGTTCATTAACTAATCCCGGAGGATCAGGATCAGCAACATCTGCAGGGAATGGCCAACCCAAAATTCCAAAACTTTTAGCTCCCGGACTGATACCAATTAAAGTATCTTTAAGTATTGCAGAACAATAATTTATAGGGGTTCCTGCAATAAAGATACTATCAATGGATTGAGAATAGATAGTAACTGCCTGGGCGAAAACATTCTGATTATTGGAAAGCAAAATCAATGATCCAATAATAATCAGAACGTGCTGGTATATCCTTTTCCTACACTTCATAGAGATTCTTGCTGTAATGACCTCCTGATTCGAAATCTTTCAGAAATAAAATTATAAAATCAATCTGTATACGCTAATTGGATTAAAAATTAATAAAATCATTTTATTGTACTTTTTTTATACCGGGATTTTTAAGAATATTTAGGAAAATTCCCAACCTGTTTTATAATCCATCTCACTGCTAAGATAATGAAATATTAATGAACTATTTAAAAGAATTATCAATATGATTTCCATGAATATAGGACAACATAATTTATTAATTGGTTGTATGGAATCAAAGAAACTTGTTAATTGTTTTAATGGTTGTTTTCAATGCAATTCATTTCAATTGAGTATTGATTTCATATTCTATTTTATTTTCCTTAACGGAATTCCTGTGTAAATCCTATGTTCGTATTCGGACAATGTTGTCCATTTTTATTCATTGATTAAGAATATGCATGATAAAGGTATTTAATAAACGCACTATAAATCAATACATTGTTTCATTTGGTATAATAAATGAAAGTAAGAATAATAACCATTGTTAATTTACTTCCAATAATGGGATTGCTTGAAGTATTAGTTTATTAAGATTTAATGGGAACTAATCATTTTAAGAAAAAACGAATTCTACCTGTTGTATTTATTTTTTCCGTGACAATTTTAATATTATCGTGTGATAAGGAAAACTATGGAAAGATTCCCTTTGGTTATGATCCTTCGTTCAACTATTTGGCGGTATTGAAGTCCAGCCCAGGTTATGCTTATGAATCTACAGAAGGCTATCCTGAATTTACATATCAGGAACCGAATAATAAAAACTTGACTGAGCTTAGAACTATATACAATCTTGACAGTATTGCAGGAACAGGTGATGAACTGGATAGAATTTTAAACCTATTCCATTGGGTTCATAAAACAATAAACCACGATTGAAACAATGCAAATCCTGACCCGGAAAATTCAATTACCATTTTAACCTATTACGAGGAGACTGGGAATGGTGTGAATTGTGTATACATGTCAATTGTACTGAATGAGGTTTTTCTTTCAATGGGATTTAAATCAAGGGTAATTCATGGTAATGCCAGGAAATTTATTTTTAATGGTAATTGGCATGCATTTAATACGGTCTACTCTGCTTCATTGAGTAAATGGATTTTTTTAAATCCGATGAAACTGGCTTATTTTACAGATGAAAGCAACAATTTGCTCAGTATAGCCGAAATAAGAACAAGATTGATTAAGGATAACATCCTTGTTTTAAACCCTGATGCTGATTATAATGGAAGTCCGTTTGACCCTGCTGAATATTTAAATTATCTGTCTAAGAATTTCTATCGGTTTTCCTGTTCTGTTCATTCGGCGTTTGGAGATTATGAGATATTTCACTTGAAGGATGTGACCGAAAGATCTTATGTCCATCTGGATCCTGCTGGTCAGAAACAGGATGGATTAACATTGGGGATAAATTACTTTACCAGCAATCCCGATTATTATTGGGCATTTCCTGAATAATCCTCACCAAAATCTATATGGAAAAGCTTGGAGCTTTTTAAGAGCTTGGAGCGTTTTTGTATTTCGAATTGCAGATTTCGAATTTCGAATATGAAAATAAACCTTGGAAAGAAAGCTTGGAGCTTTTTTGTAATTTTAAGCTGGGACCTGGTTTAAATTATAAATATTATGAAAGACATCCACATTGCCACCGCTCAGTTTCAAACCAAGAATGGTGATAAAGAATATAATATTTCACGAATAGAAGAATTAACTTCTGAAGCAGTAGAAAAAGGTGCAAGGATTGTTTGTTTTCATGAGCTTTGTATTACTTCATATACCTTTCTCAAAAAATTAAAGAGGAATGAATTGTTTGATTTGGCCGAAGAAATTCCTTCCGGAGAAAGCTCTATGCGACTTATAACATTGGCAAAACAGCATGATGTGGCTATCCTTGCGGGTTTGGTAGAGAAAGAAGATAACAAAATGTTCAATTCATATATCTGTGTTACCGGGGAAGGACTTGTAGCCAGATTCAGGAAACTTCATCCATTCATACATAAAGATCTTTCTGCAGGTAATGAATATATTGTGTTCGATCTGTTTGGATGTAAGTGTGGCATCCTGATTTGTTTTGACAATAACGTTATTGAAAATGTAAGAGCCACCACCCTTCTTGGAGCTGAAATTTTATTCATGCCACATGTCACTGGCTGTACTCCATCATCCATGCCTGGAAGAGGTTGGGTCGGCAAGAAATACTGGGATAACCGAGTGATAGATCCGGTATCATTAAGGCTGGAATTTGATGGTCGCAAAGGAAGAAAATGGCTCATGAGATGGCTCCCTGCCAGAGCATATGATAATGGCATTTATGTCGTTTTCTCAAACCCTATCGGAATGGATGATGATCACCTGAAGAATGGAAATTCAATGATCCTTGATCCATACGGAGACATCATTGCAGAATGCCGCAGCCTTGACGATGAGGTAGTTGTTGGGTTGTGTACTGCAGAAAAACTGGAACAGTCCGGCGGGTATCGTTACAGGAATGCCAGAAGACCTGAGCTCTATGGAGATATCCTGAGACAGCCCCATATGTCCAAACTGGATATTGAATGGTTGGATAAAAAACCTAAAAAATAAACCAATGACTAAACCTTATTTTAATGCAACCAGTTTCATCTTCATAAGCATCACGTTCTTGTTATTAACTACCGCTTGCAAGAAACATGTACCGCCTGAATGGAAAACGAAGATAGATAACCTTACCCTGCTTCGGGATAATTTTGCACAACCTCCTTTGTGGTATGCTCCGCATACTTTCTGGTTCTGGGATGCACCGGTGGATGCAATCCAGACCACTGAAATGGCTAAACAAATGACACAACAACGCTTGAATCCTGGTTATACTCATCCACGAAGGGGATTGCCACCAGAGGAATGGCTATCAGAAGAATGGTTTGATGCTTTTGGGAAAGCCCTGAATGTTGCAAAAAAGTCGGGAATGACACTGGGATATAATGACGAATACATGTGGCCGAGTGGCCAGGCAGCCGGAAGGGTGCTGGATGCCCGTCCGGATTTGAAAGCCATGTCATTGAAATACAATAAAAAGGTTGTAGATGGGCTGAATATGATTGAGATTCCTGAATCAAAGTTTACTGTTGCGGCCCGGCTTAATGACAAGAATCAGGTAATTGCTGAATCATTAGAAATAATTGGAGAAGGACCTGCTTTTAAGTGGGATGTACCTGCCGGCAAATGGGTAATCTACAGATACGAGACATATCACCATCCGGGTATTGACGGAGGCTTGGTTAATTATCTCGATCCGGTTTTAATGGATGTATTTATACCCATTGCTCATGAATCTTATGAAGCCAGATTTAAGAATGATTTGGGTAAATCAATTCCGGGTGTTTTTGTTGACAACGAAGGGGATTATGGTTGGAAAATAGCATGGTCAGAGTATCTTCCGGTGAGATATAAAGAAATGAAAAACGATGATATCCGTAAATGGATGCCCTTATTAACTGATAAGGATGATCAGGGTTTGTGGGCAAAAGCCAGGTATGATTGGTTTGATGTTGTATCTGATGTATACTGTACTCATTTTATTGGAAGGCTGAGTGATTGGTTGGAAGAAAGAGATATGTTTTATATCACCAATCTGTGGGAAGAATCACTGATGTTGATCACGCGTGCGGTGGGTGACCTGATGAAAGCCCAACGCCAGGTAACAATGCCGGGAACCGATGCAATAGGCATGCGTTCACAACGGGTGCATGATTTTAAAGAAACACAATCGGTATGCGAGTTTGAAGACCGGCCGTTTATGTGTGAAGTAATGGGTGTGAACGGATGGGGACAAACTCCCATGGAAATGAAAAGAACAGTCAACGTGGTCACAGCCTGGGGCGTAAACCATATCGTTGCCCATGGTATTTATAATAACAGGGACTTAACCACAATACCGTATCCTCCCGACTGGTATAACGAAAATCCATATTTCGATAATCTTACTGTTTGGACAGATTTTACAAGGCGTGCGTCTTATGTTAACCGGCAGGGGAGATTAATAGCTGATGTATTATTAATCAATCCCCTGGAAAGTGCCTGGGCACTGGCAGATAATTATTTCAGGGATGAAGAAATAAAAAGTGAAGGTGGTTCAGCGGTTGAAAATCCGGAGGATTGGGATCCATTCCTCATAGAAATTAACAGGATTTATACCGATATTATGGAGACTTTGACCCACTCCAACATTGATTATTTGATTGCTGATAAACATTATATGGAAAGGGCATCTGTTTCCGGGACACAGAATAATATAACCCATTCAGAAACATTTTTGAAGATCGGGGATTTTAATTTTTCCGTACTTGTTCTTCCCCCGATGTTGATACTCTCCAGGACCACCTCCCAGAAGATACTTGATTTTGCACGTGCAGGTGGAACGGTAATATTATTAGGGGAGGTACCAGCAGGTTCCCCGGAAATTGGTGCAATAGATGAACTTATTATTCAGCAAATGAGCGAGTTAAAAAGCCTTCCTTCGACAATAAATTTATCTGGTGTAAAGAACAAGGTAGATACATTACCCGAATCAATAAACCAGACGATTCAAACGCAGTTTATGAAACAATCCGGAGATATAAACCTGGTGTTTTCAGAACGCATTATTGATGGAAATCACTTTTACTGGATTGTAAACAGGGAAGATAAGCCAGGGAAATGCATACTGAGTTTAAGGGATGGTACAGGCAGGGCAGAAATCTGGGATTGCGAAACGGGTAAAATCAAATCCATAGAATATTCAAAAATAGATGAAAGAAATATCCTTGAACTTGAGTTCCTCCCTTTTCAGGCATTCTGGGTTGTATTCAATGCCCAACGGGAACCATTCGTTAAAACGGAAACCGTTCGTGTAAATGCAAAAGAAATTAAACTTGATGGTGAATGGTATCTGTCTTTACCAAAAGCAAATTCCGTCGAAGTATCCACTTTGAAAACAATGATTTCTTACCAAAACACATTGAGCGAAGAGATAATGAATGCAGATGATCAAGACTGGACATGGCAAAAAATCATTGGTGAAATAAAGGTTACTGAGCCCTGGGATGCAGATATGTTTTATATAGCTGACCCGGTTACAACAGTTTATTATCGAAGAGCTATTGATTTAGAAGGAACACCCAAACGCGCATTTGTAAATGTTTCGGCCGATGACATCGTAACATTATGGATTAATGGAGTGGAGCTTGATCAGGGCGACAATTCCAGGATATGGTTTAAAACAGATACCTATTCAATTGGCAGGAATTTAAAAAAAGGTAAGAATGTCATTGCTGCTGAAGTGATCAATACCGGTGGCCCCGGATCTTTTATGCTTCAGGGCAGGTACGAATATGAAGATGGGAAAGTGCATCGAATTAAGACAGATCCAAACTGGAAAGAAACAAAAACAAAGTTTGCGAATTGGACACAGACTGATTTTAATGACAAATCCTGGGATACTCCTGCTTTGGCAAGCCAGGCAGATTATGATAGCAGGCTTAAATTGTTTGATTTACCCGGGAAGAATATTACTTCCGGTGAATTTGCCTGGTGGAAGCTGAATATACCACCCGGAGCTGTCTCAGTAACATTCCCGGGATTATCCAACGCCTCAATTGTGTGGGCTGAGAATAAAAAACTATCACTTGAAAATTCATCAGTCAATATTCCCTTCGGTACCCGGTATCTTTATATATGTCATGATCCAATAACCAAACCTGAGCGAATAACTGATCCTGTAGAATTTCATTGTTCAGGCAGATCAGCAGGAAACCTGAGATCATGGTTTGATCTCGGTTTGCATAAATTTACCGGTTTTGTCGATTATGAAACCACTTTTATGCTGGAAGGCAAACCTGAAACTGCAAGGCTTGAATTAGGTGAGGTATTGTATATGGCAGAGGTTTGGATAAACGATAAAAGAATAGGGGCCAGGCTCTGGGAACCATTCTATTTTGATATCTCCAGGTATGTAAAAGAAGGAAAAAACACATTACGGATTCGTGTTGGAAATTTAATTGTTAACGAAATGAGCCTGATTCATGACAGGGATGAGTCCATATCTTTCTGGGGATTTAGCGGGATTCCGGATAAGGAAGATCTGGAAGCTGGTTTATTTGGACCGGTTACTTTAAAAATGAGTTTTACAAATGATGAGTGATTCTTAATATGATAGCACAATTAAAATAGATGTTATTAAATTGAACGGGGCACCACCTAATAATTATTTGCTTACAATATGCCGGATGATTTAATTTCAATAATAGATTTAGGTACCGGAAGTATTCGGAATACG
>Ga0209536_100009657_pt1 | contig 14332 bp, 24 predicted proteins | sample DeeMarSeWOR28_12_FD_187461 | JGI IMG/M metagenome (GOLD analysis project Ga0209536, IMG submission 187461) | Marine sediment microbial communities from White Oak River estuary, North Carolina - WOR-2-8_12 (SPAdes) (version 2) | ecosystem: Environmental > Aquatic > Marine > Intertidal zone >...
AAAGAGCAGGCAATGGAAGCTCTGAACAACATACCGGAAGTGGTGGAAACCGAGGAACCGTGGGAGTTCCACATTCCAGGTAAGGAACACATTACCCTGAACAGCAAGCAGGATTGGATTGATACCCTGCTTAACTTGGTGCAGAAGGTGGCTGATAGCAAGCTGGACGCTGCGGCCAAGGATGACAAGATCAGCGCACTCAAGAAGGCGAATACCAAGACGTTTGGCAGGATTGGCATCATGGAGTCCTCGGAACTGTTCCGCAGGGTGAGTGCCATGATTACGCCGCCGATGGAGGAAGTTGAACTCCCAAAGCCGCAGTCACCGGACAAAACAAGCTAATACTGGAAAGGCTCAAAGAGGGGCCGTTAACGCCCCTTGAGTCTTTAAATGAGTTCGGTGTAATGCGTCTAGCCAGTAGGATTCACGATTTAAGGAAGGTAGGGTTCTCAATAGATTCAGTAACCGTAAAGCGAGGGGATAAGAGTTTCAGCAAATACTTTTTGAAAGAAAAATGATGGATGATGATTTTAGATATAAAGCTAAAAAGTTAATAGACGGCAAAGGAGTGTTATTTACTAATCACGATAAGGTGGATGAATACAGCCCCGACATGCGCGGTGAACTGCTCTACAAGGGTGAACTGATACGCATCGGTGGCTGGATACGCGACACAACGCAGGGCATGTTAATTTCAATCGGTGTAGACAAAATGAAAGGTAATCGCAATGGCTAAGATTCCAGAAGAAGGTAAGGGTGTGCTGTTCAGCTACGAGAAGAAGAACCCCAAGGCACCGGACTACAAGGGGTCTATCATGGTGAACGGGAATGAGATCAAGATCAGTGCCTGGAAGCGTCAGAGTGCATACGGGGAACTTATCAGCCTTGTGCATGATACGTTCAAACCTACTCAACAATACCCGCGTGAAGTGAATCACGCCAATGATGACGACGTGCCCTTCTGATGGATAAAAAACTATTTGTAGCAACACCGATGTATGGTGGTCAATGCACTGGCTACTATGCTACCAGTTTGCTTAATCTCTCACGCTGCCTAGACCGTGAAGTAATCTTCTCATTTATGTTTAATGAAAGTTTGATTACCCGCGCTCGTAACGGTCTGGCTCACGGATTCCTCAAGTCTGAAGCCTCTCACATGATGTTCATTGATGCGGATATTCATTTCAATCCTCAGGATGTGCAGCCCATGATTGATGCTGACAAAGAGATTATCTGTGGCATCTACCCAAAGAAAGAGATTAACTGGCACTCAGTCAAGAAAGCCTTTGATCGGGGTATACCAGAGGAACAGGTTAAGAACTTCTCTGGTAGTTTCGTAGTCAACCTTGTAGACAATGCCAACGAGGTGACGGTGCCGATTAACCAGCCGGTAGAGATATGGAACGGTGGCACCGGCTTTATGCTCATCAAGCGTGAAGTGTTTGAGAAACTCTCAGAGCATGTGCCGAGTTACGTCAACGATGTGCATGACCTGGCAGGAACCTTGAAGCAGGATGAAATCAAGGAATACTTCGCCACCAGTATCGAACCCGAAACCAACCGCCTACTCTCAGAGGATTATCACTTCTGCAAGATATGGCGAAAGATCGGGGGCAAGGTCTGGGCAGCGCCTTGGGTCAAGCTCGGGCATATCGGCACCTACGCCTTCCAAGGCCAGCTTTTGCAATCGTGAAAACTCAAATATGGTCATCTGGTGGCGGGGTTCAATCTACCGCCATTGCTGCTCTTATTTGTTCTGGACGTTTACCAATTCCAGATTATGCGGCTATTGCAGATACAAACAGGGAATTATCTTCCACATGGAAGTATATGGAAGAAATTACTAAACCTGCTTTAGCAAAAGTTGGATGTGAATTGCATAGAATTGATAAAAGAGAATTTGCAACAGTTGATCTATTTGGTGGCAAGAATAAAGATTCTTTGCTTATTCCGGCGTTTAGCACTTCAGGAGAAGATATTGGGAAAATGCCTGGATATTGTTCAAATGAATGGAAACAAAGAGTGCTTCAAAGGTGGCTTCGCAGTCAAGGCGTAACATCTGGCGAATTATGGATGGGAATAAGTATTGATGAATTAAATAGAGCATCTTTCCCTAAAGGAGCTTGGCAGAAAAAATATCCATTAATTGATCTTAGAATGAACAGGGGGGATTGTATGGCTATAGTAGAAAGAATGGGATGGCCCACACCTCCGAGGTCTAGTTGCTGGATGTGTCCTAATCATACTCAACAAGAATGGAGAGATATTAAAGAAAATCATAAAGAAGATTGGATAAAAGCAGTTACATTTGAAAAATACATTCAGAAAAAAGACCCTCACGCATGGTTACATGGTGATGCAAAGCCTTTAGAAGAATGTGACTTATCGGAGAAAAATGAATCTATGTTCACTCAATGTGCTTCAGGGATGTGTTTCGTATGACCGACGCAGCCAGCAGAGGGCGGCGCAACCGTCAACGTGGGCAAGAAGGGGAAAGAGAGCTTGCTAACATATTAACGGATGCGCTAGGCTATAAGGTAAACAGACTGCTAGGGCAGGAAAGGGATAAGGGGTCTGACGTTAGCACCCCTCCCTACCGATGGGAGATAAAACGACGTAAACGCATCGGTTTGATTTATGAATGGATGAATGAGGCTCAAGATGCCCTCCAGGACGCTTCAGAACGGCCTGTGGTGGCTTTTAGGGCGGATAGTAAGGCATGGGTAGTCTGCATACCCTTAAATGAGTTTATACGACTTATACGAGAGGAATTAGATTATGGACAATCAGACCAAGCTGGAAGCAGCAATCGCGTATCTTCGCAGCCGTAACATCTACATTATCGACGCTGGTAACCGGTTTATACCCACTCCCGTGGCGCATACCGACGTATCTGCCACCATGCGCCGCTACCGTCAGCAGGTATACGGGGTATCCAGCATCAAGAAAGTGGGTTCCAAATGATGCCCTGGGAGAAGGGGGTGGAGTGGGATATTCCTCGACGCCACTGCCCCCACTGCTACCGCGAGGGGTTCTTTGACGCCGGTGTATTGGGTCTAATCATCATTATTTGCCTCATATTGGCGTATGGAATCGAGGTGATGAAATGACACGCGATGAAGTATTGCTAGATAAAAACTATTATCTAAAGGAGAAAAACGGCGGCTAACGGCAACCCCAACGCTTCCTAGCAGCCTTGCCTCTGACGCCTTTCCACTTACGGCTACGGGCGCAGAATGATTTATGTCTTGGGTTCTTTGGGTCTTTAGTGGGCGCTTTCAGGTTGCTACCCGCAGCCCTGGCTTTGCGCCTACCCTTTTCTGTCAGACCTGCACCCTTGCTGGCAGGGAGCTTTTCCCCACGGCCTACCGATAGACTTGGGAATTTCTTACGCGCCATGTCATTTCCCTAAATTAAATTGACGTTTCGCAGCATCTTGAACGTGTGCAACACGGTTTAGCCATCCTTTCCCAAACGTCTTAAAAGTGGGCAAGGATTGATAAAATGCTTCTTTCCCCAGACTGAACGATTCTAATAATTCATCAGGATCAGCAGTCGTAGCAGCAGCAATCGTCTTTGGCCCGATAACACCGTCTACAAGCACTCCTAACGCGCTTTGCAGCGTTTTTACAGCCCTGCTGACACCTGCGTTCACCGCGAAGTCAAAAACCACGTAATCAATGCCTACGGGCAGGGAATCGCATTTACAGGCATCCCAGTATTGCGCCTTGTATAACGGGGCTACCATCTCAGGCGTCAACGAGCGCATTTCAGCCTCGTCTACAGTGCGCCTCACCCAGGTTTCCCAGTTCAGTTTTGTAACCCCGAGCATAGTCATGCCGCCAGGATCACTCGGATGATTCGAGAAATGCCCCTCGCTCTTAAGCACGAGCGCCAGTGATGGCTTGAAATTACTTACCATTTTCCGGACGCACTACACCACCAATCCCGAGCGCAGCGGCAATACCTTGAGCCAACAGTTGATACTGCGGCGGCACCAGAGGAATCACCACCATCGCAATAACGCCCAGACCTGCCATTGTCGATGCTTCGCCAAACCTTGCTTTTAACCAGCCCATGACGTTCTCCTTATTTGTCCGCTTTATGATCTAGCTTGTCAAAAATTAACTTTAACATTGACTTAATTTCGTTAATGTCTCTGTGGTAATCGTCTTTTTGAACATACTTTGAAGGCATTTCTCTAACATCTTCATCAAGCCTGTCCAGAGAATTCATTATGCGATTTAAAACAAAAGCACCAAGAAAACCGCATAAAGCAAGACCTGCATTGATGAGCGTTTGAGTATCCAAATCTACCTCACTTGAACGGCGGTCAATATCACCGAGGGTATTCCTGGAACCGGCGCTGAAGCAGCAGCGGCCTCCAGAGTAATAACGGTAGAAGTAACAGACCACATCAAAGACAGGTAGTCATTAGCCGCGACGGTCAATACATAGTTCCATGAGGCTATGTTGTATTTGGTGGATGATGTAGTAAATATTGTTCCTGCGCTTTGCGGAACATCGGTTGTATTCTGACGCAGCCAGATATAAACCTGATCGCCAGAACCGCCGCCAGAGCCGTGAGATATTTGCGCTGAAAACTGCACGTTGTATACGCCAGCATTTGCAAACACAATTCTTGATGTGGGCGTTCCACGCGATACGCCAACACCTTCAGCGGTAGTGTTGAACGTCACCGCTTGCGCCGTATTAATCGTGGATATGGATTGCGTAGTGGTGTCGTAGAACGAACCATAATATCCGTTATAACTGCCAATTCCCAAGCCACCAGCTACGCGAAATACCATAATTAAACCCCGTCACCAGCAGTAATTGTTACCACCGATGTTCCACTCGACGTTGCAGCCGTAAAGTATTGATTGGCGTTTAGCGTGAATATCTCTACAGAACTCGGCACCATAGAAAGCGTAGACCCTTCCAGAGACACATTAGCCATGGCGGTGGCGTTAGTAGCATTGGCACCAAATCCCAAGTAAATAACGACATTACCCGTATTGTGAACGCGATACTGAGTGCCACCTATGGTCGTAGATGTTGCCTGAACGGGCGTCGGCGGCGTAGCAGCAGCCGTGAACGTCACCGTATTCCCCATCGGGGTAAAAGCCATAATTCCCATGATTAATACACCTTGCGCCCAGGTTTATCCGTATTGCTGATCTTGGTAGAACCAGCCGCTACACCGTCAAAGTGGAACACGCTGCGGAACCCGCCTTTAGGCATCGTTCCAGGCGTCCACTGAGTCTGACCCATCTGGGTGACATCGGAGGGCTTCTGAGGGCGAACCGGCTTAGACCACTTCTGCCCGTAGTTGTAGTTATCCGATGCGGGAACGGTGCTTTTAAGCTCAACTTCTTTCTGACACTTCATTTGATTTCTCCTTGGTCTTTACGATCAAATATGCAAAACACGCAAAAAAAGCACTCATACCCAAACGCTCTATGGTCGGTTCGTGCATCGTCCAGCAAGATAAGGCAAACGTCATACACAATCCAATAATAGTCATCAAACGCTCAGACAATACCTGTAATGCCAAACGCACCAATGCAACTGTATCCATCACTATCCCCTAGTGTTAATTAACTATTCATCATCAGTCAGTAAACCAGCACCCCACTCGTCATCACTGATCTTCTGCTTAACCTTTTCCAGATTCAACGCTCGGTCTATAACCTTGGTCTTATCTGTCAGACTAGCCATAGGATCAGCCATAACCTGCGTTAGAAGGTCACTGATCGCCCGTTCTAACTCAGGGTTTACACCTTTGTTTTTCTTGCTCACTCGCGGCCCTTACGACCTTGCTTGAACTTGGGCTTCAAGTTCTTGCGTCCAATAGCCTTGGGAGCAACCTTACGCCCCAGGTTACGCTGCGCGTCACGGGAACCAGCGGCCTCGTTTGCACCGCCTTTACGCTCATCTTCGCTCATTCTATCGTCCACTTTTCTTTCCTTTACGTTTGGATTTACGTGCAGAACTCAGGGAAGCAGCCACCGCCTGTTTCTGCGGATACCCCTCCCGTATCATTTTACGGATATTCTTGCTGACAGTCTTGCGGCTAGTTCCTTTAGCTAATGGCATGGTTATTCTTGCTCCCCAGAAACAGTAGCGCCAACTTTTTGAGGTATTTGCCTAGTCAATCTTTTTCTTGCTTCTGCCCGTCGTTGCTCAGGAGTCATCGGTCTTTCTCCCCGACGCTGAACATCTCTTGCCCATTGCGTTCTGGTTCCTAATGTAGAGCCAAGCAACTGTCTACCTCTGCCCAATATTGCAGACAAGGTATCCCATTTGGGTAATTGAGTTCCAGTTTCCCTAGACACAATGTTTAATTGTGTTCCATATCTCCCTAGATCATACAAGGGATTCCATCTCTCGTTTTTCAGCGATTGACCAAGATTCCTTAAATCCACCTTGCCGCCAAGAACAATACCAGTATCAATCCCGTCTTTTAGAGTTTGGGTAGCAGCCCATTGACCGTTAGTTTCTTTTAATTTTTCAACTAACTTGGGGTCTGTCTTTGCTACGGCCTGATCTATTTCGTCAATAAGGTTTCTTGCTTGAGTCTTAATCGCGCCATCTTTATTTGTTCTGGCAGTGTTTCTTAATTTTGATCGAATTCTTTGAAGTTCTATGCCATCAATTTTTGCGGTTATATCGCCAATCCAAGCGCCAGGAATGGCTTGCTTAAATTCTGCGGCTTCAGGCGCTATCTTGCCCATCTCAGGTATGTATGGAGAAGCTCTTTCCGCAAGAAGATCACCCTTCCAGCTTGACCTGAAAAAGTTATCAACTTCTTGAGTCATAGGAACGTAACCAACTACCTTTTCATAAATTGCTTTCCAAGTATCAGCAATTTTTTTGAAAAACTTTTCTACGACAGTAGTAGGAGTTTTTGTTTGCGTAATCCATCTTGAAGTTTGTTCTGCAAACCATTCAGAGAAATTCCACAAATATGTTTTTTCATATCCGGCTTCAGGAATACCTTTAGCGCCAGCGCCGTATTTTTCTGCGGTTATTGGCCTAATTTGTTGTAGAGTCTTAGAGCCTGTAGGATATGCAAGACGTTGCTTTATGAAAGAATCTACAACAGCATTTCTTACTTCTGGTTTTGCATCTCTAAATAACTGAAACTCAGCCTGATGACCAAACTCATGCAATACAGTAGCCGCAGCATTTTCTGCCGACAATCCATCGTGAACTACCATGTATCCATCTGGATGAGCCAATCCATACAAGCCTTCACGCCGAGGCGTTCCAACAAATATTTTCGGAGTTATCTTTAATCCGAGTTGCGAAGATAATTCATTAACTGTTTTTTCTGCGCCATCAAACCATGCAGGTAGATTCTGAGCGCCCGAAGTTCTTGCGTTAGGAAAGTCTCTGATAACCCTTGAATCTATGCCACTGGTAAGTTTTTGCCCCATTTTAGTAGGCATACCAGGCGCCCTACCTTTTTCTATTTGTTGAAGAATCAATTTTCGTTGAGCTTCTTCAGCTTCTTTTTCCCATCTTTTAATAAAATTATTTGCAGAGCGCACAACGTCACCAGAGCCAGCGGGGTCAACGCTTTGCTCAAAGTTTCTGATCTTTTTCATGCTTTCCGCAACTTCTGAATCAATAGTAAATTCACGACCAAAAATTTGATCGTATTCATCACCTAATTTTTTCTCTCTATTTTTTATAAATGCGTCATCAATATTTTTTGTTTTTTGACCGGTTTTTTCTGTAGCCAATTCCGTAGCCAAATCTTCATTGGTTTTTTTAGCTTTTTCCAAAAACCCAGGTGAAGGCAAAGGCTGGTCTTTTCTCAACTGCGCTGGCTCTAAAATAAATCCTTCTTTTTCAGCCGTTTTTGCTAAAACCTCTTTTACTGGTTGAGCAGGTTTTATTACACCTCTGGCCCCCAGACTTAATGCTTTACCAAGAACATTAGGGCTAAAAATTGAACCTATTGTTCTTCCAACGGCTTCTTCTTTTGATTCTGGTTCACCAAATATTGCTGACCCCACTTTTTCTGATGTGGGGAAAAATGGTTCTTTTTCTACCCCTAAAGATTGAGGGATAACCATACGCCCTAGAGATTCAATATCTCCAACCATCCCAGGCGTTCCAGCAACTATGCCTTTGGGTATGCCAGCGCCAATTTCACCGTATTGTTTACCAATTTCTTTCCAAGACGGTATTTCTTGTTTTGCCGGAGGAACAAATCCAGGTTCTTGCATACGACGCATAGCCCCACGAATGGAGCTTGGCATACGCGGTTTTTCTTCCTTTTTATCTGGAGACGGCAAATCAGAAATATCTACAGAAGCCTTTTTAGGCGGCACAGGCAAATCAGAAATATCAGCCATTATTTGTATCCTTGAGATTTGAGATATTCTATGGCAGCGTCTTGATTGCCTTCAAAGTTTGCTTTAGCGTATGCAGATAGTTTTTCGCCGCTTGGCATTTGTTTGATGGCGGCAGGAGTTACTGATTTAGTTTCTGCGGCTGAAGGAGTTTTAACGGCAGGAGTCTCAACAGGCTTAGTAGGCTCTCCCATCTCTTTTATAACGTCACCAAAAGTTTTGGTTACTTTTTTAGTTTTTCTTTCATCGTATTGGCGTTTTGCTTCATTAACTTCTTTGTTTGTTACAGGTATAGAATCTTTAAATGACTTAAGTGCTTTAATATAAATTTCTTGCATTTCAGGAGAAACGCTAGGTCTTGCTTGTTTAACCTCAATGGCTCTTTCAAAAAACTGCCTAATATTTGCCATCTTTTCTAATACTGTAAATGGCTTATCGCCATCTCTTACTTTAAATTGATTAGCAAAATCATCGGCGGCTTTATCAGTAATAATCCTTCCACCTGCAAATACTTTGGCGGCTTCTCTACCTATAATTCCTATAACTGCATTATATCTTTGCACATCTTCAGTCGTTAAATTATTTGCCAATACTCCTAATGGCGCATCTATCAAACCTTTTGTATTTCTACCTTGCCACAAACCTGTAGTAGCAAATTTCATTGTTGCCAAGTTTTCAACTTGAGCAGCGGCTTCATTCAAAGATATTGATACCATATCTTCAAATGATTGTTGTTGTTGACCTAAAGAAGTTTTCTTTTGGCTTGCAAGTAACGCTCTTTGTTGCATAGTTTCTCTATGCTGGCGTTCACGTTGCGCCATTTCTTCTTTACGCGCATCTAAGCGAGCTTTTGTCTCCAGAGCCTTTTCATCTACTTTGCGGTTAGATTCCAGAAGATCGCGGACTTCTTTGAGCCTACCCTGACGAATCATGGTGCCAAGAACGCTATCAGTTCCGGCTTTGTAGGCAGCAGTCTCAGCCAAGGCAACCGCATCCTTGCGCTTGGTTGCCCACATTTTCATAGCGTTTTCTATGTCGTTTTGTATGTCTTTGCGGATAGCGCCAATACGCTTGAACTCTTGGTCAAACGCCTTAGATTCTTTCTCATACAGGTCTTTACGGCCCTGACGCCAGCCGTTGAGCATACCCGACATAGAGTTAATCGCCATCCTTGACGATGATTTGCCGGAGTTGCCAAGCATCAAGCCCAGAGTGCCGATCATGCTGCCAAGCTGCGCGTAACTGCTCAAATCCTCTTTAGTAGGCTTGAACGTAGGCAATTCGTATTTGGCAAGCGTTTCACGACCTTTGGCGTATTCTTCTTCTTGCAAGCCAGTTTGACGCTGCGCCTCTTTAGACGCCGCTTCTCTAACGCCAATATCCCTGGCTGCTTTTTGTTTTTCTACGTCAACGCCAGCCTCGACCAAATCAGGTATCAGTTTTTCCTGTGCCGCAGCGTAACCCGCGCCGCGCTGCTCAATCGGCAGACGTTTGATCGGTTCAAGAATATTTTGAGCGTCCATTACGCCTTACTCCCCATGAATCCACCCAATGCGGAAGTCAAACCCTGCATAGCAGTAGACATTTCCTTATCTTGCGTCAGTCCGGTAGCAATAGCCCTCTGAGCGTAAGAATCGCCAATCTGTGCAATCTTCAGACCATAGTTATACTGGTCGTTCAGGAGTTGCTGACGGAACTGCGCCAGTTGCGTAGCCGCTTGCTGCGCCCCTACACCGCCCCTGCGCTGTATTCCCTGTGCTATCTGCGCCTGTGCCGCTTGCATCTGAGCAGCCCTATCCGGCGTCAGTTGACCTTGCTGCGCTTGGGCTTGCAGTGCCTGACCCGCTTGCTGATACGGGCGAGCAAGAGCCTGAATCTCACCTTTAGCACCCTCCGCTTGCCTGGCTGCGCGTCTACCCTGCAATGCGCTGATGATACCAGTGCCAAGGCCAAGACCACCTTTGAGCAATAGGTTCCGCTTTTGCTCTGGCGTCATGTCCTTCAACACATCTTCAAAAACCCCTTTTTCTTGGGGGGCGGGAGGCTCCATTCCAGTGGCCTGAATACCATCCGTCGGCCCCCTAGTCGCAACACTTGGCAGGCCTGGCTTGCCCTCAAACCCAGTTTCAGAGATTGCAGGAACCGCAGAAGGCAGTTGAGCAGGGGCAGAAGCCTCTGGAACACCTGCGCCATAGTTGGAATATTGACCCTCAGCAGGGGCGTTTTCAGCACCCGCTGGAGCCAAATTTTCAAGTGGAGTAACGGGCGCAGGAGCCTCAGATTCTACTGGAGCCTCAAAAGAACTAAATTCCTCGCCATCATAGAACTCAGGCAGGCCGGTATCGGGGTTAATGGTGTCAGCCCCCCCTTCCCGAGCCAGTTTGTCAGCCTCACGCTGCGTAATGTGAGCCAGAATGGTATCGCCACCCCTGCCCCTGCTTTGCAATAGCTGTGCCAATGCCTTCAGATCGAAGTCAGCCATCATGTCGGTTTTAAGCAATCTAGCAATATTTTTAGCCATTACGCACCCGTTTCGTCTTTAGTTCTAAGAGATTCGATATTCCACACATTGCTCCGTTTTCCTTTCTTTTCTCCCCCGAAAATCGGCGCACCCGCGTCTACTCGTAATGCTTGTGCCAGTGCTTGTGAGCCAGGGCCACCACCACCGCCACCTAAATCATAAGTTCTTCCACCTACTCCACCTCTACCACGATCACTTAAAAGGTAATTCAACAGGGTCGATATTTCTCTAGTGTAATCTGATTTTTTTTCTGGATATGGCTCAAAATCTTCTTCCGGCGCGGGGAATACCTCTGTAATGCCTTCATCAGAAGGAGGCGCTATATCCACAAAAGGGTCTACCTGCTCTGGTTCAATTTCTCTATCCGCAGTAACTTCCACTTCGGGCAATGTTGTAACAGGCTGTTTCGGCAACAATCCAGTTAGGCTAATAATTTGTTGATCTTCAGGCTCTATCTCACGTTCTGCGGTAACCTCAACTTCCGGTAATGTTTGATCCGATGGAGGCAGAGTTCTGGTAGGCGCAACATCAATAATTGGCGAGACTTGTTCTCTAGGGATCAATCCCGTCAGATCAAGAATCTGCTGATCTCTCGTCGGCGTTTCAGGCTCCGCTGTAACCTCTACCTCTGGCAATGTTGTAACCGCTGAAGGCAATTCCTGCGTAGTATCCACTGGCGCAACAGGAGCTTCGGGAGAAACGGGAGTTTCGGGAGAAACAGGAGTTTCAATATCAACAGGCGCTTCAGGCGTCTGAATTTGCTGCAACACCTCTTGGTCTGTAATCGGCTGATCTATCGCGGCGGGAGTTTCTGAAGCCACAGGTGAAACAGGCGCTACAACCTCCGGCGTTACAGCTTCTTGCGTTATTGGAGCTACGGTTTCCGGTGTTGTCGAAGTTTCGGGCGCAACTACTGGAGTCTCTCCTACCGGAATAACAGCCTCCGTATCAATCGTAGACTCAACAGGCTCGATAGGTGCCGTAACATCTGTCTTAGGTTGAATCTGTTGGATAACTTCTTGATCGGTAATTGGCCCCGCAGGAACTTCTGTTGTAGTCTCAACTGGCGTTTCAGGAATCTGAACAGGAGGCGGGGTAGGCACTCCACCCTGATCTGGAGCAGGAGTAATAGGGCGAGTTACATCTTCGCCAGACGTAATAATGTCGCTAATTACAGGCGCAACACCGCCAACTAACGCGCCTTTCTCTACGTCACCGCCGCGAATAGCAGAGCCTACAGCACCGCTAGTGGCACCGGCTACAGCGCGAACCAACGTAGGATCAGTTCCCGCAGGAAGCTGTGCCGCAGCCTCTTGACCCGTCAAACCACCGGCACCAGACGCCACGGCAGATACGATCGCGCTATTCAAATCGCCCGTAGCAGCCAGGTTCTGAACACCAGCAACAATCGCATTACCTACCGTTGTCGCAGCAGTTCCCGTTAGCCCTAGCTCAGTGCCAATCGTGGTTCCTAAACTAGCGCCACCAAGAGCGCCACCAGTAACCGCCGCCATCATCAAATTAAGAGGAACTCCAGCATCTAATATTTGATTGATAAATCCACCCCTATTTTGAAACTGAGAGGCGTAAGATGTTCTGATCGCATTTATAGGCGCACTACTCGGTATTACCCACCCATAATTAGGGTCATATTTAGGTGGGTAGCCTTTAGAAGCAGCATAATTAGCAAGTTTTGTTTCTGGGTTATTAGGGTTTGAAATATCGCCTAACTGATAACCGGCCTCGGTATAACCAGCAGTATCGCTTTTTATAGACATGCCCCCTTCATCGGATTGCGATTCCGGCGGTCGATATCCCTGCGTTCCATAGATCGGTTTTCCAGAAGGATCGGCAACATTCTGATATTCCCATGTTTTGCCGGTAGGAACCATCTCCCGATAAAAACCGTTTTCGCTATCACCTCGGAGCATATTGTAAAAAAGCTGCCCAGTAGATGTATCAACATACTGATCTACTTTTGGCGCGTCCTCACTTGGATAGCCATAACCGTAAAAAACTAATGCCATATCAAAGCCCCAATGTCGATGCTATCTGTTCGTGGATATACAGATGACTTGCAATCCAATCGTAAAAGTCATCTTCATCGTTAAAATCTACGTCTAGCATGTTGAACGGATTATTCAATCCCAACAGCCCCGCAAACGCCTGATGCTCGACCTGATGCGCCAGCAGCCAATCATCCAAGTTATCCACATTGGCGTCTATCAAAGGATAGGCGGGAACAGATACGCCAGCATCCATAAAGGTTTCGTAAAACAGTTTATGCTGTAGACCGTTCTCAAATAGGAACTCGCCCAGGCTATCCCTGTCACCGTATTTCACGATTGAGAGCGTGTCCATATTCATAGTTACACCGCGTAATATGGAATCTTACGAAGTGTGCCGTTGATCGTAACGGATACATAACCAAGCGGAACTAGCGGCAAACTGGAAGTGCCAAAAGTTGCGGTGGCGCTAGAAGTCAGGTTTGCGCTGATCGAATTGGTAATGGTTATATTGCCGGTAGTAACGTCGGTAAATATACCCGTATCGCCGCCATCCACCTTCTGCCAGATAGCGCCGTTGAATACCGCCATGTCACCCACGCCCCACAGCGTTTCACCGTTAAGGTTGGTCGTTCCCGCAACGCTGACAACGTAATAATCACCCTTGGTTCCGACACTGGAGGTCAGGGTAGGGCTGTTGGCATTAGCATCCCAAGTGCCTTTGTAGTTCAAGGCACCGATAGCGTTTATAGTGGAGCTTGTGGTTTTTAACATGATCTATAACCCATCTCCTGGAGTCACGTAGATCACCGCATTACCCGTAGACGTAATGCCGGTAAAGTATGCGTTAGGAACAAAGGTAAGAATCTCGTCAGTTCCCGCAATGATGGGAACGGAGGCACCTGTGGTGGTAACTACTGCGGCATTGGTATTAGCCGCCGCCTCCGTAGTTCCGTATCCAAGGAATACAGTCACCAGACCTGTATTAATGATGCGATATTGATTACCGCCAAGGCTGGTCGATACGGCCTGAACCGGCGTAGGTGCTGTCGTATTCGCCGTAAAGGTTACCGTATTGCCCATTGCTGTAAACGCTTGGATACCCATGATTAACCCTCGTTAGTTTCAGCTTTCGGCTGTTCCATCTGAGCCTGTGCTTGCCCACGGAACTTGTCTATCAGACCCGCTACTTGGGCATACGGCATATTCCCAAGTGCTTGCATGATGACATTCGCTTCTTGCAATTCAAGTTCAAATTTCATTTACTTATCCCCTATCGGTTAATTGTTAAAAACAACGGTGAAACACTTAAGAATTCCACGGCAGCGGCGGCGTTTGCACTGTCGGTGCAATCAGTTCCTGAATCTGCTTATCCACTGCCAGTTCGGTTGCGTCTTTATCTACGCCACTCGCCCAAATCCAGCCAAGCACCTGATCCT